>SXGQ01330626.1_pt1 | contig 11042 bp, 10 predicted proteins | sample 3178371 | NCBI WGS metagenome assembly SXGQ01 (sample SAMN11356859, study PRJNA531348) | freshwater metagenome | isolation source: freshwater sample F1-20 | place: China: Fuxian Lake, Yuxi | collected 2017-12-25 | reverse complement strand
ATTGCGACCGTAAAGGGCGATGTGCATGATATTGGTAAGAACATTGTTACTGTCGTTTTGCAATGCAATAATTTTGAAGTAGTAAATATGGGTGTGATGGTTCCATGTGATCAGATTTTGAAAAAAGCAAAAGATGAAAAGGCTGATATTGTAGGCCTCTCTGGTTTGATTACGCCCTCTTTAGAAGAAATGACCTATGTTGCTCAAGAAATGCAACGCGATGATTATTTCCGACAGAAAAAAATTCCCTTATTAATTGGTGGGGCGACCACTTCGCGAGTTCATACGGCAGTAAAGATTGCACCGCACTATGACGGTCCAGTTGTTTATGTACCAGATGCCTCTCGCTCTGTATCGGTGGCTTCGAATTTGTTATCGGATGAGGGCGCAAAGAAATTTATTGATGAGATGCTTGCTGATTACGAGCGGATTCGGCATCAGCATGCCAATCGTAAAAGTGTTCCACTAGTTAGCCTACAAGCTGCTAGAGATAATTATGAACAATTGGACTGGAGTACCTATAAGCCCAGCAAGCCTAAATTTATTGGTAGGCGTGTATTTAAAAACTTTTCTTTGGCAGAAATTGCGAAGTTTATTGATTGGACTCCTTTCTTTCAGACTTGGGATTTGGCTGGCAAGTTTCCGGCAATTCTAGATGACGAAATTGTTGGTGATGAAACCCGTAAAGTTTATGCCGATGCTCAAGCAATGTTAGAGAAATTAATTAAAGGGCAGTGGTTGCAAGCAGATGCAATTGTTGGCTTATTCCCTGCGAATAGTCAGGGTGACGATATCTTGCTATATCCCGATGAGAGTCGCAGTAAACCATTTTTGATTTGGCACAATCTGCGTCAACAGTCAGAGCGACCTGTAGTGGATGGAGTAAAGCGCCCTAACCGGTGTTTGGCGGATTACGTAGCTAATCAAGCAAGTGGTATTGAAGATTATGTTGGCTGCTTTGCCTTGACTACCGGCCACGGAGTCGAAGAAAAGGTGGCGCAGTTCTTGGCGAAGCACGATGATTACAGTGCGATCATGCTCAAAGCATTAGCAGATCGTTTAGCAGAGGCTTTTGCAGAGTTAATGCATTGGCGTGTTCGAACAGATTTATGGGGCTACGCTCCTGGCGAGCAGTTTACTACCGAAGAACTCATTGATGAGAAATATCAAGGAATTCGTCCAGCACCTGGTTACCCAGCCTGCCCAGACCATCAAGTTAAGTTTGCCATGTTTCATGCAATGAAAGCTGATGAGATTGGGATGACCCTCACCGAATCTCTAGCAATGAATCCTGCGTCAAGCGTGAGTGGCTTTTATATTGCCAACCCTAATGCCATGTATTTCAACGTGGGCAAAGTTGCCTCCGATCAGGTAGGCGACTTTGCGAGGCGAGCAGGGCAGTCCCCTGAAGAGGTAAGACGCTCTTTAGCAAGCCTTCTCGACTAATTAACTCCCCAAACAACCGGTTCATTATTCTTTTGAGCTTGTCTGAGAAGTTCTATAAATGGAAACGCACGTCGACCCAGGGGGTCCTTTTTTAGGCCTTCAGACTTTTCAGATGGATCAGTATTTTTTGGCTGAGCAGTTCGTTCTAATTGAATGGCTTGGTCGAGTCGCTCAATGAAAGTAGGAATTTGCTCTGGCAACAGAATTCCTTTTTCTTCATAAGGGCGTTGCATCACTGCAAAGATCCGTTCAGTGAGATCATCTAGCATGATGACCGGAGCGCAATTCTTAGATCGAAATTGATGAATCATAGCCTCAGCATACCATCACTGATAAACTCTCATCTCTATGTTGTTAGTTCAAAAAAACCAACTCGTACACCTACTTGCCAATGCATTAAATGCCATTGCGCAAGAGCGCGGCCTTGCCGCCGGAGAATTTCCGATCCCTCACTTGGAGAGACCAAAAGCAGTAGATCATGGTGATGTGGCATGTAATATCGCATTACAGATTGCCAAAGCATGGAAAGCAAATCCACGTGAATTAGCGCAGCTGATTGTGGCTCGTTTGGAGTCAAGTCCAGAATATCAAAACTTAATCTCCAGTTCTGACATCGCTGGCCCTGGCTTCATTAACTTTCGCTTAAGCCAACATGCAAAGTCGGCAGTTGTACAAATGATTCTGAATGATCGTAATCGATTTGGGCGGCGCGATCGCTCTGGGGTACAAGATGCATCGATGCCGACTCGTGCCATGATTGAGTTTGTCTCAGCCAACCCAACAGGACCCTTGCACGTCGGGCATGGACGTCAGGCTGCTTTAGGTGATGCTTTAGCTAATCTATTGGATAGCCAAGAAATTAAAGTGCATCGGGAGTTTTATTACAACGATGCTGGGGTGCAGATTCATAATCTTGCAATTTCGGTACAGTCTCGCCTAAAGGGCTTAAGTCCCGTCAGTTCGGATTGGCCTAAAGATGCGTATAACGGTGAATATATTGCCGAGATTGCACAGTCGTATCAATCAGAGCAAAAAGACGAGAATGATCTAGAGGCTATCCGAAAATTTGCGGTGGCCTATTTACGTAAAGAGCAAGACATTGACTTAAAGACTTTTGGGATTCGTTTTGATGAGTTTTATCTCGAATCCTCTTTGTATTCCGATGGAAGTGTGCAGAAGGTGATTGAGGATCTGGCAAGTGTTGACAAAACCTATGAGGCTGATGGAGCGCTTTGGCTGAAGACCACTTTAGACGGTGATGACAAAGACCGTGTCATGCGCAAATCAGATGGTAGCTATACCTATTTTGTACCCGATGTTGCTTATCATATTAATAAATGGAGTCGTGGTTTTGAGAAGGTAATCAATGTACAAGGTAGCGATCATCACGGTACGATTGTACGTGTTCGCTCTGGTATTCAGGGGGTAGCTCAGAAACGTCATTGGGCGATTCCAACCACATATCCAGATTATGTTTTACATAAGATGGTGACAGTCGTTAAAGATGGTGCAGAAGTAAAGCTGTCTAAGCGCGCTGGCTCTTACGTAACCCTCAGAGATTTGATTGAGTGGTCTGGTGGCGTTCATGCGCAAATGTCAGTAACAGAGCGGGAGCTGGCATTACAGCGTGGACGTGATGCGGTTCGGTTTTTCTTGATCTCACGAAAGGCCGATACAGAATTTGTTTTTGATGTGAACTTAGCGCTTCAGCAAAATGACGAAAATCCCGTTTTCTATGTGCAATACGCGCACGCTCGCATTTGCTCGATTTTGCAGCAGTGGGGTGGGGAGCAAAATAATCTCAGCGCTGCTAATTTGGATCTTTTAGATAGCAAAGCAGCGGATCATCTCTTACGTCGCTTAGCAGAGTATCCAGAGGTCTTAGCAAACGCTGCCCAAGATTTAGCTCCGCATGCCGTAGCGTTTTATTTGCGGGATTTAGCAGGAGATCTCCATACTTTTTATAATGCAGACCGTGTTTTAGTCGATGAGCTTGATCTAAAATTGGCCCGCCTAGCTTTATTATCAGCCTGTCGTCAGGTTTTAGAAAATGGCTTAAAAGTCTTAGGGGTTTCAGCCCCAAGCAAGATGTGATCTATTGAGCGTAATGGGGTGATTAGTTTTTCCATCTTGATGCGGGTAAGATAGAGATTATGAAGCCATACGAACATCAAAATACGGCCACACAGAGCATTAATTCTCATTTACTGCGTTCGTCGCAATCGGGTGGCATCATCATGGGCGTGGTCATTGGCCTATTGGTCGGCGTTGGCCTGGCACTATTAGTTGCTTGGTATTTAACAAAATCTCAGCCCCAAGAAAGACCTGGAGTTCGTGCGCCAAGCGCACCATCATTTATGAAACCCGTCCCTCAAAAGGCAGAAAGAGAAGAGGAGGAGGAGACCTCGGTCGCCCCACCTCAGGTCGATCTTAATAAGCCTTTACAAGGAAAGAATGCTGGGCCTGGGGTGCGCGATCCAATTGCTGATATCGCTACAGGTAAGACCCTTGATCCTAAGCCAGAGGCGAGAGGCGATACACAGTTTTATGTACAAACAGGCGTCTTTAATCAGCGCGCAGATGCTGATGCTCAAAAGGCTAATTTGGCGATGCAAGGTATACAGACTCAACTCAGTGAAAGTTCTGTTGAGGGGGTTACAGTTTGGAGAGTACGAATTGGTCCTTTTACTAGCATTGAAGACACTGCACCGACTAGAAGTAAGTTAACCATTATTGGCATTAAACCGACCGTTATTCGAGTTAATAAATCATGATCCATATGTTTAAATACCTCTCCATTTTTTTGATACTTTTTGGTTTACAGCACGGGGCCGTTGCACAGGCACCCATGAAAGTAGAAGAGGGATTTGATTATCGTGTGTTAACGATTACCCAACCTATTGATACCAAGGGTAAGGTCGAGGTCATCGAATTCTTTTGGTACGGCTGCCCACATTGTTATGAGTTTGAGCCAGAGCTTAAGGGCTGGATAAAGCGACAAAATAAAGACGTTGTATTCAAGAAAGTCCCCATCGCCTTTCGAGAGGAGCTAATGCCTCATAGCCAGCTCTTCTATGCACTGGAGTCCATGGGCAAAGGCGATACTTTAAATGACAAAATTATGTTTGCGATGCATCGTGAGAATAAGCGTCTGCTTAATGAAAATGAGATTGCAGATTGGGTGGCGGCCCAAGGAGTGGATCGAAATGCATTCTTAGCTGCTTATCGTTCGTTCGCCGTCTTATCAAAAGCTAGGGCTGCTAATCAGTTGGGCAATTCTTATCGTATTGATGGGGTACCGACGGTCGCTGTTCAGGGTAAGTACATTACGTCACCTTCGATCGCAGGAACTAGAGCCAAGGCGGTCAATGTGATGGATTTTTTAGTTAACAAAGTTCGGAAAGATGGTTATAAGTAAGTCAAGACAAGTTAGATTTTGACGAACTTACGTACGATCCAAAAATATATAGGGTACGGCAGGATTCGGAGAAATTTCAGGAATCCTGAGAAGCGTTTAGGAAAGTGAATATCAAATTCACCACGCCCTATACCTTCTAAGATCTCATTAGCAGCCTCTTCCGCCGAAATAAGAGCGGGCATCTCAAAGTCATTTTTAGCAGTAGCCTCGGTGGAAACAAAGCCAGGCGAGATCATATGCACCCCAATCCCTTTGGGCTGAAGATCATAAAAAAGGGTTTCGCAGAAATTAATCATGGCTGCTTTTGTGGGCCCATAGGCCAGAGCTTTTGGTAGGCCGCTGTAGCCTGCAACGCTGCCCACAATGGCAAGATGCCCACGCCCTACTTGAAGCATATCTGGAAGCACAGTAGCTACAGCCCGCATTGGGCCCAGAATATTGGAGTCAACTGTTTTTTGAGCATCTTTCATATTGAAGTCATCTGCTCGCAAGGGAATATAGATGCCAGACACAAATAGTAAGAGATCGATACCTCCCCATTGCGCCTTAATCGTTTGATAGGCGTGGGCAATCGATGATGGATCCATGACATCAACTGGCACAACAAGTGAATGATTGGGATCCGCAGATTGCGCAATGGCCTCTAGGCGCTCAATACGTCGACTAGACAAGGCTAATTTTGCCCCACGCTTTAATAATGCGCGTGCACACGCTTCGCCAATACCACTTGAGGCGCCAATGACCCAAACGCGCTGATGCGTAAAGTCTGGAATGGACGCCTGTTTCATGGAGCGCCCCTACTTTTTTGATGGCTGAGGGTGAACTGGACCACATCGATATTCTTTTCTTTAAAGCCCGCCGCACAGTAAAGCAGATAAAAATTCCATAACCGTATAAAAGCTTCGTCAAAACCAAGTTCTTTGATTTCAGAGATCTTCTGATTGAAGTTGTCAAACCATATGCACAGAGTTTTGGCATAGTCCTGACCAAATGCAAATTCCATCTCAATTTGAAGGCCTGCATTATTGGCATGATGTTGGAATGCTTCCCGTGATGGCAGCATACCTCCAGGAAAAATATACTGCTGAATAAAGTCAGTACTTTTGCGATAGCGATCAAATAAATTCTCATTAATCACAATCGTCTGAATACAAGCCTTGCCATCTTGTTTTAAGCAACGTGCCAAGGCCTCAAAGTAACTCGGCCAATACTGCTCACCGACGGCCTCGAACATCTCAATCGAAGCAATCCCATCAAACTGATCCTTACAATCTCGATAGTCCTGCATTCGTACTTGATGATAGTTAGGCCGGTGTCGCGCAAGTCGTTTGGAGGCGTACGCTTGCTGTTCGGTCGACAGTGTTAAGCCTGTAATACGGTGACCAGCATGTGCTGCCGTTTCCATAAAACCTCCCCAGCCACAACCAATCTCCAGTAATTCACTATTTGGTGCAAGATCTAAGGATTTGAGGATGGCTTGATATTTAGCAGCTTGAGCATCCTCAAGAAGGGACTTTTCCTGTGCATTAAACCATGCGCTAGAGTAGGTCATGCTGGGATCTAGCCACAGGGTATAGAAGGCATTACCCAAATCATAGTGGGCATGAATATTTTTACGACTACCCACTTTACTGTTGCGATTCAAATAGTGTCGTATTCGATAGACCAAGGACCCAAACCAATTGCCGTAGATAGCCTGCTCTAAGACATTGCGATTTTGAACTGCTAGGTCTAAGAGCTGTTCGAGGTTTGGGCTATCCCAATCTCCCCGAATATAGCCTTCAGCAAAACCAATATCACCATGCCTGAGGATATCTTTAAATGCACTCCAACGATGAAAGCGGATTTCAGCCTGGAGGGGATCCTGGGGTTTACCAAACACCCTCCTCTCGCCATTTGGGAAATACAAGGTTAGGTAGCCAGCGGACAGCTCCTGTAAGAGTCGCTCAATCGTTCTAGCAGCAAACGGGATGACGGCACCCACGTCAGGCTCATTAGAGCGTGAGAAGTTCAACTTCGCTAATAAAGACTGGCCAGGGCGCATCATGAGCTAATTTCCATCTTTGGAACATCAGGTTTGGAATGAAATGGTACCCCTTTTAGCCAAAGTTTGAGCGCTTGCCAATGAATCCGAGCAATAACCCCAAAAGTCATCATGGGGTATTGGAATTTGGCACGTCGTAGGGCTATCTTCGAGAGTATGTGGTCTTGCCCACTAATGCTGGTGTAAATCAGGGGCTTTTGATCAAGATGTAACTCAATGCGACAAACAGAATTTGATTTACTTTCACTGTCTTTAGAAAATAAAAAGCGAAAGCGATATTCACCGGAGACATCGCAAAAAGGAGAAACATGAAACTCTTTTTTACTGATGAGGGTTTCTCCAGAATACAGGGGTTCACCATTTTCTTTTCGTAATAAATAGCAGTGACGTTCGCCAAATGTGTTGTTAACTTCTGCTAGAACTGCACATACCGAATGGTCTGCACGTGTATAGATCCAAAAACTCACTGGGTTAAAGACATAACCCAAGATCCGTGGAAAGGTTTGTAACCAAATTTCTCCATCAGGGATATGGATACCTTCTTTGGCAAACAAATCTTCTACCCATTCCAAGCTATCCTTCTCACCCTTGCCATGGTCTTTATCATAAAAAGAGTAGAAGGCCCAGTGATTATCACCAATACCAAACTGTTCCAGTAGAGCTGGATTACGCTTGCGTTCACGCATCGGAATCTTGAGAGTAAACACATCGTAACTAAAGCGATTCTGAGCAGGACGTAAACGAGTGTGCTTTACTTGACCATAGTTAATGAAGGGCTTACACATTAGTTGGTTGATTGTAAGGGCGGTCTTGTTAGGGGCGAATGGAGTGAGGCAATCAGATCAGCCGCCACCAGCTCCCCAGATCGTAAGCCATCCTCATGAAAGCCATACCCAGTCCATGCCCCACAATACCAAATACCAGATTTACCCTGAATCAAGGGTAAGCTCTTCTGAGCGTTTATGGCAGCATTATTAAAAAGAGGATGCGCATACGAGATCTCAGCAAAAATCGTTTCCGGTTTAGGTGCGGTAAGTGGATTAAGACTCACAATAATTGCTTGCTCATCAAGACTAAAAGGTAATGGTTGTAATTTATTAATGAGGTAGTCCACACTCACCTCATGATCACCAAGCTGTGACCCTGCGGTTTTGTAGTTCCAGGCAGCCCAGCAGCGTCTCGTTTTAGGAAGAACAGTGGAATCGTGGTGCAAGATTGCCTTATTTTCTTGATAAGGGATCGCTTCAAGAAGGGATTGATCAAACGCATCAATACCATGCAAAAGCTCTAGACTTTGATTGCTGTGACAAGCCATGACAAGCTCATCAAAATAATGAACGCCCTTGGCGCTGATGAGTTCAACACGACGATCAATATCTTTTGCACTCGGTACATTAACCTTAAGAACTGCTTCGTTGATTAACTTAAAACGATCAGGATGCATGGAGTCTAAGATACGTTTAACGTACTGCTTCGAACCGCCTTTGACGGTGAGCCACTGAGGCCTATTTTGAACTTGGATTAGACCGTGATTGTGACAAAACCGAATCATGGTCTCAATAGGAAACTCGAGCATTTGTGTAGTAGGGCAAGACCAAATCGCACCAATCATGGGTAAGAAATACCACTCCCGAAATGCCGTATTAAATCCGTGCTGATCTAAAAATGAACCAATCGATTGTAATTTTGTAGGGTCCGCACCATGACTAGAGTTTTGCTGTTGCAAAGCCAATTGCGTTGCTAATTGATTAAAGCGCACAATATCTTTAATCATTCCCCAAAAGGCGGGACGGGCGAGATTGAGACGTTGTCCAAAGAGGGTATTGAGACTATCTCCAGACCACTCTAGAGATTGATCAATGGAGACCGAAAACGACATCTCGGAAAGTGCAAGCGGAACCTTTAGTTCTTCAAATAAACGCGTGAGACGGGGATAGGTTTTGCGATTAAATACTAAGAAGCCGGTATCAACACTACAAGGAATCCTGCCGCGTGCTGTTTGTACCTCAATATCCACTGTATTACTGTGTCCGCCAATATGTTGGCCGCCTTCAAATAAAGTCACATGAACGTCCGCATTCTTTTGCAAAGAGTAGGCACAACCCAGCCCAGAAATGCCAGCACCAAGTACAGCAATCTTCTTCATCGATGAATGGTTTTGATTCAGATGACTCACGAAGACTTACCCTTTAGCAACTTTTCAATTTCGGATGTGATCGATTTGCCATCCGGTTTGGACAAGCTATTGTATGACTCGACAATATTACCGTTACGATCAATTAAGTATTTATAGAAGTTCCATTTTGGACTTGTACCGGTTTTGCTAATCAACATCTTAAATAGTGGATTTGCATCCTTACCGCTAACAGAGCTTTTGGCAAACATTGGAAATTTCACATCATAGGTGTTCTTACAGAACTCGGCGATCTCTTTATTGCTTCCAGGTTCTTGCTGACCAAAATCATTTGATGGAAAACCCAAAATCACAAACCCCTTATCTTTATAACGGGCGTAAACTTTTTCTAGACCTTCGTATTGACTAGTAAAGCCACAAAAACTAGCTGTATTAACAACCATAATTACCTTACCCTGGTATTGGCATAGGTTTTGAGGTACCTCATCTTGTAGCCTTAAAAAGGTATGTGAAAGTGCTGGAGCGCAGGTGGCGCTGGCTGGATTTGCATTGGCATCGCTTGGATTGAGCATTAGATTAAGTACCATCAGAGGAAGAAAAAAAAGCCATTTCATAAGGTAAACCGTCTTCGATAGGGGAGAAGCTTAAAGTCTAACGCCTTCTAGAATCTTATGTTTGCTGAGGGATTTTTGAGTTTCGAGGCATTTTACTGGCAGGTTATCGGATAGATCATCTAGAATCTCAGAATGACCCAGCTAAGTTTGAAGCCGCCAGCCTTTGAGTCAAAGGTTTGTTCCACAGAGGCCAGTAATCTAAGCCAGAAGCTATTGGCTCTTCGCCACCCCCTAGTATTTACAAACGGAGTGTTTGATATTCTTCATCGTGGCCATGCTAGTTATTTGGCACAAGCACGCGAGCATGGCGCTAGCCTAGTAGTGGGTGTGAATTCGGATGCATCGGTCAAATTACTAGGCAAAGGAGATGACCGACCGATAAATTCAGAAGGGGATCGAATGGCCTTGCTGGCTGCCTTAGAAAGCGTAGATCTAGTGATCTTGTTTTCAGAACAGACCCCCGTTGAGTTAATTAAACGAGTTCGTCCCGATGTGTATGTCAAAGGCGGCGATTACGCCATTGAAGCGCTCGAGGAAACAAAGGTAGTGAAATCATGGGGTGGTAAAGCCTTCGCCATTCCATTTATTTACGATCGCTCAACCACCAGCCTATTGGGAAAAATACGCTCTTAGGCCGCCGTCACTACTTTTTGGTTTTGACCCAAGCCCAAAGACCACGCAACACTAAGCCCTGTACCTTTTCTACCTTGATATTGTTTTGATGAAGTCGCGTCAAGAGAGTATCTGCATGTCCGCCGTCAATCCAAATACGAGATATAGGTTGATTTCTATTTTTTGCAAACTCTAGGGCGCCCATTAATGCCCCAGTTTGCGCGAGCAAGCAACCTTCCTCGATAGCGCTGAAAGTATTCAGGCCGATTCCAGAGCTCTTTATTCCATCGTCCGGAATATCTAGCCTTGCGGTATTTTCAATCAAGCTATTTCGCATTAATGAAATGCCCGGAAGGATCCAGCCACCATAGTGCATTCCATTGCTTCCCAAAAAGTCAATCGTGCTTGCGGTTCCTGCACTCACAATCAAGGTGTTATCACTAGATAGTTGGCGAGCTGCAATGATGGCCGCCCAACGGTCTGCACCTAGAGTTTGAGTTTGTTGATATTGGGTGCGTAACTGAGGGTATTCAGAGTTACCGAGTAGACGGTCTGTTGGAATTCCTTTCCAGTCGGCCAAGAGTTTTTGTAGTGACTCGTAACAGGATTCTGCGGCTACACAACAGATGCCAATTCGTTCTGGTTGTGGGATGGTGCTTTTAATATAGTGTGCAAGTTCTGCGCGATGCTCTTCCGAGTCTAGTAGTTTGGTATCAATTTCCCCAGAATAAGCCCACACCTTTTTCTGACGCTCGCTAGGTTCACGATCATTTT
>SXGQ01096881.1_pt1 | contig 11042 bp, 7 predicted proteins | sample 3178371 | NCBI WGS metagenome assembly SXGQ01 (sample SAMN11356859, study PRJNA531348) | freshwater metagenome | isolation source: freshwater sample F1-20 | place: China: Fuxian Lake, Yuxi | collected 2017-12-25 | reverse complement strand
GATTGGGTTTTGAAGTACCCTTTGGCCGAAAAACCATCGGCAAAGCCGTTGATTTTGAAACGAATGGGAGGAACGGTGGCCACGGTGTCGATGGAGGCAATAGTTTCCCAGGGCAAATCGGTGCTGTACATACCGCTGATGCGTAGGCCGTCGGGGTGCATGGATAATTCCGAAGGACGATCCCCCGCCCACATCAAAACCGCCACCAAGATCAAGGCTCCAAGGAGCACCCCTGGAGCCAACCAACGCAGGCCGGGAGGGGAGGGTAAGCGGTCACGGTACCTCCAAGTAAACCAAGCCAATCCACCCAAGGTCCAGAACAAAGTCACAGGGGCGGACCAAAGCCGGTACAGATCGTCCATCGCTTCAGGGATGGGGGCCAAGCGGCTATAAATCAAGCCACCAAGCAGGCCCCACAGGAAAAGACCCAGGGCCAGTCCGTCAAAGAAACGCCGTTGCAATTTGAGGTAACCCGACAGGTCAAATGCGGCCTGTTCTTCGGGGGTAAGGGTATTGTACCCGTTAAGCCAAGTGGCTGCATTGCCTTGGTGGATGAGGCGACCGATTCCCCCAAAGAGAATGGCCAAAAAAAAGGGTAGGAAGAGGAGTTCCATATGCCCTTAAATTTACAACGTATGATAAACGTTACAAGAGGATGCGCGTGATGGCATGGTTAGCCTTGGGGCTTATGCTCTGGGCTGTAAAGGTTGAGGCTCAGAGCAAGGAACCGACTAGGGACCCGGAGCAGAGTCGGTGGGCCGATTGGTCCGTGGAGGAGGCCATGCAAGCGATGACCCTGAAGCAGAAAATCGGTCAATTGATGATGGTGCCGGTCTATGCCCAGTCCGATACCGCCGATGCCCAGGTTCTCCGATGGCTTGAGCAGGAAGAGGTTGGAGGCTTAATCTGGATGAAGGGACGGACTGAGCATTTGCGTAAATTGTTACCAATGTACCAAAAGGCGGCTGCCTTGCCCTTGTGGTCGTCCATGGATGCAGAGTGGGGGGCGGCTATGCGCATGGAGGATTGTTTGCGATTCCCGTACGCCTCGACCATGGGGGCCTGTGGTGATACCCAATTGGTTGAAGCCATCGCCAAAGCCATGGGCCTTGAGCTCAAAGCGTTGGGGATGCAAATTAGTTTTGGCCCCGTGGCGGATGTGAACAGCAATCCGTTCAATCCCGTCATTGGTTTCCGGTCCTTCGGTAATCGGGTTGAGGCCGTGGCCTCCATGGCAAGGGCCTATGCAAGGGGACTGGAACAAACAGGGATCATGGCCTGCGTTAAACATTATCCGGGTCATGGAGACACCAAGCTGGATTCTCATCATGACCTGCCGGAGGTGAACAAGTCCGCAGGAGAATTAGCCGCTTTGGAGTGGCCTGTCTTCCAGGCCCTTTTGGGGGTTCCGTCCATGATGTCGGCTCATTTGGTGGTCCACGCCATGGATAGCGGTTTGGGTTTGCCGGTCAGTTTGAACCCCGCAGCCTTGGAAGGGGTGCTACGCCGTCAATGGGGCTACCAAGGCATCTTGTTCACGGATGCCCTTAACATGAAAGGAGCAAGCCTGTGTTATCCTCCTGGAGAATTGGAATGGAGGGCCCTGAAGGCGGGTAACGATGTACTTCTGTACGTCACCCATGTTCAAAAGGCCATGGAGCGGATCGAACAAGCCTTGCGTCAAGGCGAATGGACCGAAGAAGCCTTGAACCAACGTGTTCGCCGAATTTTGAATGCCAAAAAAACCTACGGAAAACCTGGAGGCCTCTCTGACCGTCCTTGGGGAACAGGACCACAAACGGTAGGCAGCCAGATTGCGCAATGTTACAGGAAGGCGGTCGTCTTGTGGAAGAAGGACTCCTTGCCGGTTAACATCGTACCCGATGCTCCTCGTCTCTATTTGGCCTTGGGTGGCGATCAACCGCGTAAGGCCTACGATCGCTTTGGGCTTTTTGCCCAAGCAGATTTTGTGCCATGGCCATGGCCCAAAAAGGATAGAATCAGCCCTGAATTCAGTGGGCCAGCCATGGATTCATTGTTGGGAAAATACAAGGAATGTGTGATTGCATGGCATATTCCCAGCCAGCGCTACGCCGTGGGTTTGGGGATGGACTCCGCCGCCTTGGCCGAATGGATGCCTGCCCTTGAGCGTTATCGGAAATCGGGGGGGCGTTTGGTGCATTTGGTTTACGGCAACCCGATGGCTACTGCCCGCATTCGAAAGGTGGAGCAATCCCTTCAACCGGGATTGGCCAGCGATCTGGTCGTCTGTGCCCACGAGGATCAAGCAGGGGCTTGGGATGCAGCAGTTCAAGCATTGTTCGGGGCCATTCCCATCGTAGGCGCCAGGAACGTGGAGGTCGACTTGACCGCATCCACCGCACCCATGCAATGGCAACCCCTCCTGAATGCATGGAACGAGCAGGGTCGTGATCTTTTATCGGAGGCTGTGAAGCAAAAAGCCGACTCCATGGTGGAGGCCGTAAGGGCCATGGGCGCTTTCCCCGGGGCTCAATTGTTGGTTGCCCAAGGCCAGAACATCCTCTACGCCAAGGCTTACGGGGCAATGGACACGAGCCGAGTGGTTCCTGTGGATATGGGCTCGCTTTACGACCTGGCCTCGTTGACCAAGGTCTTGTCCACTGGGCTGGCCGCCATGGAATTGCATCATCGGAAAGCCCTTCCTTTGCGTTCCAAACTCCATACGCTTCTGCCAGAATTGAAGGGTCATCCGTTGGGACAACGAACTTTGGCTTCCCTGATGACCCACCAATCCGGTCTCCCTGCGCACATGGCCTTGGATCAACGCTTGGGTGCAGACCCAGGAAGGGCTCTTCGTTGGGAAAAAATGCGGACCAATCCCAAGGTCGTTATCGATTCATTGTTACAAATCACTTTATCCATGCCCTTACAAGCGGAGGGATCCTACCTGTACAGCGATCTTGGATTGCTGTGGGTAGATCGTTGCTTGCAACGCCTTGCAGAATCCAGGGGCCAACGCGATTATCGACAAAATTTACAGAAAAATTGGTATGAACCTTGCGGGGCGAACCGTTTGGGGTACAGGCCTACGGAAAAATTTGCCTTGAATCGCATTGCCCCAACGGCAATGGATTCCATCTGGCGCCGAAAATTAATGCACGGCGAAGTCCATGATCCGATGGCCTATGCCATGGGAGGAATTGCACCGCATGCCGGATTATTCGGGACCGCTACGGATGTGGCGAGAATCTTGATGCCGTTGGTTACTGGATATTACCCCGGCTCTGCCAAAGTGGACTCTGCAACCTTGGCGCTGTTCACCTCAAGTTATTTCCCCGGGAACCGTAGAGGACTGCTTTGGGATCGACCTATCCCCGGTTCTTCTCAGGCCAAGGCTCCTCGAAGTTTCGGTCATTCGGGCTTCACCGGGACGTATTGTTGGGTGGACCCTGAAACCGGTTTGATCATGGTTTTTGTATCCAATCGTATTCACCCCCGGTCTGAGCCCAATCTGCTAGTCAAATCCAACCTACGAACGGATTTATGGGATTTGTTCCATGCAAACATTAAGGCCACGTCCCATTGAACATTCTGGTGGCTTAATTGTCCTATGCATACCATGAATTTTGATCGCCCCTTACGCATAGGCATGGTTTGCTACCCCACCTACGGGGGTAGCGGAGTGGTAGCCACCGAATTAGGCAAGGCCCTCGCGTTGCAGGGGCATTCGGTTCACTTTATATCCAATACCCAACCCGCTCGATTGGACGTGTTTCGCGAAAACCTGTACTTCCACGAAGTGAACATGGTGCATTATCCGCTTTTTGAGCACTCCCCTTATGTGCTTGCCTTGACAGGAAAGATGGTGGAAGTGGCCAGGGAACAGCAATTGGATCTTTTTCATGTGCATTATGCCATTCCTCACGCCACAGCAGCTCATCTGGCCAAAGAAATATTGGCAAGTCAAGGGCAGCAAATTCGGGTGGTGACCACTTTGCATGGTACCGATATTACCCTGGTGGGCAAGGATCCCAATTACGCTCCGGTGGTGAGTTTTGCGATCCAAAAGTCGGACATGGTTACGGCGGTATCCGAATACCTGCGTGGAGAGACTTTACGCTATTTTGATTGCCGCAAAGAGGTGATGGTGATTCCCAATTTTGTGGACTTGCTCAGGTTCAAGCCCTTTGCTAGGGCAGGTTTGCGGGAACGGTTTTGCCCCAAGGGTCACCGCCTCTTGGTTCACGTTTCCAATTTTCGAAGGGTCAAACGCATTGACCGTGTTTTGGAATGGTACAGGGCCATTGCTTCCTCCATTCCGGCCACCTTGTTGATGGTGGGGGATGGCCCTGAATTGCCCAAAGCCGAGCAGACCATCAAAGAATGGGGAATGCAGTCCAAGGTGCATTTTGTGGGCAGGCAGGATCCCGTAGAAGAATTATGTTCGGTGGCGGATTTGATGCTCTTGCCTTCCGAGACGGAGAGTTTTGGATTGGCTGCCTTGGAAGCCATGGCATGCGGGGTGCCCGTCATGGCCTCCCAAGCCGGGGGCCTGACGGAACTTATCCAGGATGGCGTCAATGGATTCCTCGTCTCCGATGAGGAACAAGCAAGAGGTGTCCAAAGGGCCATTGACCTTTTGAATAACACTGAAATTTTGGATCAATTCCGTAGTGCTGCCCTGCGCAGGGCAGCGCAGTATAACATCACTCAAATTTTGCCTCATTACGAAGGTCTTTATGCAGAGGCCTTGGGACGGGGCACACGGGAAACCTCTTAATCGGCTGCATTCGCCATGTCGCATCCCATTATCGAAGCTCAAGGGCTGGTGAAGGCCTACGGTTCCTTCAAGGCAGTCGATGACCTGAGCTTTGCATTGAAGGAAGGCTCGGTCATGGGGTTTCTGGGGCCGAATGGTGCAGGCAAAAGCACCACATTGCGCATGCTCGTGGATTTAATTCGACCAGGTTCCGGCAATCTGCGTCTTTTTGGTTTGGATTACCATCGCCATCGGGGACGCATCTTGTCCCGAATCGGTTGCCTGATCGAGAAACCTGATTTTTACAAATATTTGGGGGCCTTGCAAAATCTCGAATTGCTGGGGAGGGCATCCGGTATCCGGCAACCCCGGGCCAAGGCGATGGAAATGCTGGAATTTGTGGGGTTGAGTGGTCGTGATAAGGATGCGGTTTCCTCCTTTTCGCACGGGATGCGTCAAAGGTTGGGTCTGGCGCAGTGCCTGATGCACGACCCTGATCTGATTATTCTGGATGAACCCGGAACAGGATTGGATCCACAAGGTATCGTGGACATGAGGGAAATGATTTTGAAATTGAACAGGGATCAAGGCAAAACGATTTTGCTTTCATCCCACCATTTACCCGAGGTGGAGGCGGTGGCTACGCATTTGGTGGTGATGAACCGTGGCCGATGTTTGGTTCAGGGTTCAGCCAGCGATCTGCTCTCCCAACAAAACCGTCAAATCCGTTTGGAGGTGGATCAGGTGAAGGTGGCATTGGAATGCGTAAGCTCTTTGCTATCAAGGGATCAGTACAGGTTAGGGGAAGGTGGGGTTCTCCATCTTTCCCTGAGTCGGGACAAGTTGCCCGCGCTGATCAAGACCTTGGTTGAAAGAGGCATTGCCGTGTATGCCGTGGAGTCTCGTCAACAATTGGAGGATTTTTATATGCAAATTCTCCACCAAAACAACCAGGAATAAGCGCATGTGGTGGGCGTCCCTTTATAACGAAAGCATCAAGATCTTGGCCAAACCCAGGTCTTACCTGGGGTTCTTGGCGATAACACTGCTGGTGGGGGTGATCCTCCTGGCATTGGCCCTGGATGGCGAATCCTATCTGGATTTTGTGACAGGTTCCTTGGAGCAAAACCTCATGATCGAAGGCTCCATGCTCAACGGACATCTTGTGGGTTTCATTGTGCTGCAGATGTTGGTGGTGCATTTGCCCTTGTTGGTGGCCTTGGTGACCGGTGACTTGATTTCTGGCGAGGCGGCGATGGGTACTTTGCGTAACCTCGTGACCAGGCCTTTGTCCAGGAGTTCCCTGCTGCTCAGCAAATACGGGGCAGCGGCGGTTTATACCATGGTTCTTTTGATCTGGTTAGGATTGATGGCGGTTGGGGTTGCTCAATGGATCTTTGGTCCCGGGGATTTGGCTGTGCTTAGCGGGGATGGTTTGCAAATCTTGCCTTCGGTGGAAGTGATGCCTCGTTTTCTGCAAGCCTTTGCCCTGGCGTTTTTGGCCTTGTACACCGTAGCCGCGATTTCGGTAACCTTATCCTGCTTGGCGGATAATTCGATTGGGCCTATTGTTGGAACCATGGCCTTGATCATGGTGTTCACCTTGATTGGGACCTTGGATGTGCCCTTGTTCGAGCATATTCGGCCTTTCTTATTCACCACCCATATGGCAGCTTGGCGTTCCCTGTTTTTGGACCCTACACCGTGGAGCGATATCCTTTTTTCGATAGGTATTTTGACCGTTCATTGCGTAGCGTTGATGGCGTTTGGTCTTCATTTTTTTAATCGCAAGGATATCCTCACTTGATTTTTATCCATGAAAAATGCACGGCGTATCTCTGTTGGTCTAATGTTATCCATTGGTTTTTTCGGAGCCATGAAGACCGATGCCAACGCATGCAATTCCCTCTCAAGTCATGCACGATGGAGAGCGGAACATGGATGTATTATATTGTCTGATAATGATTTACAGAAAGAAGCCGAAAGGCTGATGGACAAATTGACGAACCGTTTGGCAGGATTGCGTGATCTGCAGGCGACGGTTCATGTTCAAGCCGATGTGCCTCGTGTGAAAGTGCGGCCCTTGACGGCAGAATTGTTTTTCTTAGCGCCCAATCGCTTCCGGATACGCAGTCCTCGTCTCGCCCTTCTACCCCGACAGAATCCCATGGAGCTTTTTGAATTTCTCAAAGGCTCCAAAAACTACAGAGCCTTGGCCATGGATCAAGAAAAGGTCCGGAACCAAACTTGTTTAGTGATCAAGGTTCTGCCGCTCGATGGTGGTGGGGATTGGCAGTTGATTCGCGTGTGGCTTCACCAAGAAACGGCCAGGGTTTACCGCGCTGAAATGACAAGAAGAAATCTAGGCACAGTGGAGGCGGGATATTTCTATGGCTCGAATTCCAGGACGGTACCCGGTACGAACCCTCACCAGGACTTACCCGATTCCTTGCTCTTTGAATTGGATGCCTCCATGATGAAATTGCCCAAAGCGTTGACCGCCGATTTACATCGCAGCAACAGCCAACCGGGTACGGTCGCTGTCCGCCCACTGGGTGCGCCCGATGGCAAAGCCAGGGTGGCCATGGGCTTTCGATGGAATTCGGTGAACAAAGGGGCTGCGGCACGATTTTTTGGAGCCCAAAAGCAGGACTAAGGATTTATTTTGCAGAACCGCTGCGGTTGGCGATGGTCGTGGCTCAGCGGATTCTAATCGGCTATGAATCAGTCTCAATCTTCTCTTGAGGGATCGGCAAAAGATCCTAGTTCACCCCCTCGTCAAGGGCCAATGCTCAGTGAACAAGAAATACAGCGCAGGCAGGCCTTGGATCATTTAAAGGCTATGGGAGTCGATCCGTATCCCTCCGCAGCCTTCCATCGAAGCCATACAACCCAAGAAATTCAATCCACTTTCAAGGATGAGGAAGCTGCCGCTTGGACTTCTGTGTCCTTGGCCGGTCGCTTGATGAGCCGGCGCATTATGGGCAAAGCCTCTTTTGCAGAATTGCAAGATGCCACCGGGCGCCTGCAGGTTTACCTGAACCGCGATGAGCTTTGTCCAGGAGATAACAAAGATTTGTACAACGAAGTCTTCAAAAAGCACTGCGATATTGGCGACTGGGTCGGCGTTCGTGGACGGGTTTTCAGAACTCAGGTCGGCGAAATCTCAATTCATGCCGAGGAATTTGTCTTTTTGTCCAAAGCCTTGCGGCCGCTGCCTGTCGTCAAAAGAGACGAAGAAGGCAAAGTGTACGATGGTTTTACCGATCCTGAATTGAGGTACCGAATGCGGTACGTGGACCTGGTGGTGAATCCTGAGGTCCGACAGGTCTTTGTGCAACGATCGCGCATGATCGAAGTGATGCGGCAATTTTTCAACCGGCATGGTTATTTGGAAGTTGAGACGCCGGTGCTGCAACCGATGTACGGCGGAGCATCCGCTCGGCCCTTCAAAACGCATCACCATACCTTGGACATGCCTTTGTACCTTCGGATAGCCAATGAGCTGTATCTTAAGCGGTTAATTGTTGGCGGTTTTGAGGGTGTTTACGAATTTGCCCGGGATTTTCGTAACGAGGGAATGAGCCGTTTTCATAATCCTGAATTCACGATGTTGGAACTCTATGTGGCCTTTCAGGATTATTCGTGGATGATGCAGCAAACAGAATCTTTGCTTGAAGAAATTGCCATCGCCTTGCATCAAAAGTCCAGCCTGCAGGTTGGTAACCATACCATCGAGTTCAAGGCTCCTTATCGCCGGGTGTCCTTGTACGATGCCATCTCCGAAAAGGTGGGCGTCAAGGTCGATGCCCTGGATGAAGAGGAGTTGCGCCTCTTGGCCCGGAAGCACTCGATCGAAATCGATGCCTCCATGGGTCGTGCCAAATTATTGGACACTCTGTTCGGGGAATTGGTGGAGCCGAATTTGATTCAGCCCACCTTTGTCACGGATTATCCGGTGGAAATGTCCCCCCTTGCCAAAGCGCATCGGGATAAGCCCGGCTTGGTCGAGCGTTTCGAGCTCATTTGCAACGGGAAAGAATTGGCGAATGCCTTTTCGGAATTGAACGATCCGGTGGATCAGCGGGAACGATTTGAGGCACAATTGGCCTTGGGTCGTCGGGGAGATCCGGAAGCGATGATGCTGGACGAAGACTTCCTGAGGGCCTTGGAATTTGGAATGCCGCCAACTGCTGGAATTGGAATTGGTATCGACCGACTGGCCATGATGATGACCAATTCGGCCAGTATTCAAGATGTGTTGTTTTTCCCACAAATGCGGCCTGAACGCCACGACACCCAGGGATCATGATGGAACATGACGGCCTTCTGTTGCCGGTTCGCTATCCCAAGCATTGGAAAGAATATGCCTTGATAGACAGCGGGAATGGGCTCAAATGGGAGCAATTTGGTGGGCGAATTTTACAAAGACCCGAACCCCAGGCCCTGTGGTCCCCCTCTTCATCGCTTACAGCGTTGCGCTCCATGACCCATTGGCGTTTTGAGCCCGGTGGGTCTCGTAACGGCTCATGGATTCCTCAGCATCGAACAGGCAAAGGGTCAGGTCGTTCATCGGCTGATGGGGCAATGGGTTCAGACCGTTGGCCGATCACCTACGAAAGTCCGGCTTTGAAACTTCGGTTTCACTTGGCCATGACGGCTTTCAAACACGTGGGTTTGTTTCCTGAACAAGCGGACAACTGGGAATTCATTGCTTCGGCCGTGAAGGCATTGCCCGCGCAGTCCAAAGTGCTGAACCTCTTCGCCTACACCGGAGGGGCCAGCCTTGCGGCAGCCCAAGCGGGTGCACAGGTTTACCATTTGGACTCGGTTCGGCAGGTGGTGGATTGGGCCCGACGAAATGCTGATTTGACCGGCTTAGCGGGATTGCATTGGGTCGTGGAAGATGCCCGCAAATTTGTGCAAAGGGAAATAAAGCGGGGACATGTGTACGATGCCATTCTCTTGGATCCCCCTGCGTATGGGATCGGAAGTTCCGGGGAACGTTGGAAATTGGAGGACCAATTGGGGGCCTTGTTGGACGAGGTCAAGCAGTTGTTGCATCCTCAACGTCATGCCATGTTGCTGAATGCATATTCGTTGGGGCTATCTCCTTTGATCTTGCGAGCAATGTTAGGCCCATCGTATGCCGACAAGGATTTGGAATGCGGTGAAACCGCTTTGCAAGATCATCACGGGCGATTGTTGCCATTGGGTATTTATGCTCGGGCCACCAAAGGCCTCCTCCTACCGACTATACCGCCAAGATGATCCTGGTTTTTGATACCGAAACGACCGGTTTACCGCGCAACTACAAAGCGCCGGTCAGTGATTCCAACAACTGGCCCAGGGCGGTGCAAGTGGGGTGGCAATTGTTGGACGAGGTCGGTCGTTTGGTGTCCTCCCATGCTCTGATTATTCAACCGGAGGGTTTTGATATCCCTTATAACGCGGCCAAGGTCCACCGAATCACCACCGAGAGGGCCCATGCCGAAGGTTTGCCGCTGGCCCAGGTTTTGGAGCGATTCGGGCATGATGTGGCCCAAGCTACCCTGATCGCTGGTCATAACATCGAATTTGATTTGTTGATTATCCAGGCCGAATGGCACCGCTTGGGTTGGCCGGACGCCTTCGAGGCCTGTCGTGTTTTGGATACCAAAGAGGCTTCTACCGCTTTTTGCGCATTGCCCGGGGGACGTGGAGGTCAATACAAGTGGCCAACCCTCACGGAGCTTTATTTCAAGTTATTCGGCCAAGGATTTGAAGAGGCCCACGATGCAGGGGCTGATGTGGCCGCGACCGTGGATTGTTTGTTGGAATTATGCCGTCAAGGGGTAATCTCCAGCGCTTCCATGGGCATGTCGGAAGCTGGCTTCGAACGATTGAAACAAGAATGGCCCGGTCCCTCGACCGTTTCCGGAAGCCCTACGTCCAAGGCAGTTCCAACGGCCCCCAAATCCAAGGCCTCCGGCCCGTTGGGAACGACGGCGACGGTTCCAACCATGGCGTTGGACGAACAGTCCTTGCGCTTTGTACACCTGCACTGCCATTCCCAGTTTTCCCTTGGAATTCCTGGATGCAGCACGGTGTTTGATTTGGTGGATCATGCTGTGGCCCAAGGCTCCAAAGCCATTGCCCTCACGGATCATTCCACCTTGTACGGAGCTTTTCTTTTCTTTCAATACGCTCATTCCAAAGGTATCAAGCCAATTCTTGGTTTGGAGATTCAGGTATGTGCTCAGCACCAAGACCATAGCCGCAAGGATAACGGCACACCGCAGCTGCTGTTGGCCCGGAATCT
>SXGQ01066668.1_pt1 | contig 11043 bp, 7 predicted proteins | sample 3178371 | NCBI WGS metagenome assembly SXGQ01 (sample SAMN11356859, study PRJNA531348) | freshwater metagenome | isolation source: freshwater sample F1-20 | place: China: Fuxian Lake, Yuxi | collected 2017-12-25 | reverse complement strand
TCATATTTATTTTCTTTCATGAAAACAGCATAGCAAAAACACTATGAAATCCTGATGAAATTTTGATAAAATCTTTATGAAATTTTCATAGAGATTTCATATTATGTGGATAACTTTTTATTTATTCCTATAAAATCTGCATATTATCACCACTATTGCATTAACTTATTTTTTATTGTATATTGTCGTCTGGTCGTTCTTCTTAAAAAATATGAGGAGGGTGACCTTAGTATGTAAAACCAAAATCCTAGTGAATTATGGCACACATGAGAAGACAGATAAACAGGGCGGAAAATGAAGAATCACATCTGGTATTGTTTGGACCAACACTGGTCGGCAAAGGAAAATGTGTGAGAGATATCGAAAATGAGTTCACCGATCAAGTCTACACCATCGGGATCGGACAAAAAGTCAGGGAAAAACTCCAAAATAACGCGGAATTTCGTCAAAGTTTTGGCACCCTGATCAAAAACGGCAATCTTCTGCCGAAGGAGGAAGTCGATGCAATAGCATTGGAATGTTATCGGGCTGGGCGCCAATCTGGATACAAATATTTTGTGTGGGATGGATACGGCAGAACTGAAGACCAGTTTCTGGAGATGATCTCCTGGGGAGTACTGACCCCCAACAGGTCTAAGTTCGTCATGCTTGCAGCATCGATCAATACTTGCATGGCGAGACTGGCTCATGCAAAAAAATACAATACCAGGCATGGACGCAATGATGACGATAACCTCGCATATCGGCACGGAAAACATATGGAGAAGGTTCCAAAGATCATCTCCCGTGCCAAATCCTCAGGAATAAAGATAATTCTAGTCGATGCTGATCGATGTCTAGAAAAAGTTTCAAAAGAGGTTGTCGGGTACGCCAGACAGCTTTTCGCCTCTGAAGCCCATCGACAGAAGCTTCCATCAGAGTCCTTCACTCCAAAACCACCATACAAGAGTGATACTGACTTCTTCCACTGTCGGGGTCTGACAAACACAACTCGTTTTTAGTGCCCAATTAAATTTCAAAATTGACTGTGCGACCCGCTAGTATAGGGGTCGCTTTTTCATTTGACTTTTCCCCTTCTTTTATGCTTTAATTTCACCTTATGGATATACGAAACATCGCGATAATCGCCCATGTGGATCATGGTAAAACAACTCTAACCGATGCGATCATGACTCAGTGCGGTCACGGCGATGACGGAACAATGGACTCGAACGCTCTCGAACAGGAGCGCGGTATTACTATTTATGCAAAGAATACTTCTATCGAATACAAAGGCACCAAGATCAATATCGTAGACACTCCAGGACATGCCGACTTCGGCTCTGAGGTTGAACGCGTGCTTCGTTCTATCGATACTGTGCTTCTTGTAGTCGATGCTCAGGAAGGACCGATGCCACAAACCAGATTTGTATTAAAGAAATCCCTAGAGCTTGGTTTGAAGCCAATCGTTATTATAAATAAAATAGACAAGCCAGCAGCAAACCCTGATCATTGTCATGAAATGGTCCTTGAACTTTTTATGGAGCTTGGTGCAAATGACAAACAGCTCGACTTCCCTACTATCTATGCCATCGGACGACAAGGTGTAGCGATGAGAAAGCTTACTGATGAAAAGAAAGACCTTACTCCACTTCTCGATATGATATTGGAGCATGTTCCACCTGCAAATAAAGACAGAAGTGCTACAGCACCGCTTACCTTGCAGACTTTCAATCTGGGTTATGACAATTTTCTTGGTCGCCTCGCTATTGGACGTATTTATGACGGAACAATCAAAACCGGTCAAACTGTTTTTGAAAAGAAAATTGACGGTACAGTGAATTCTGGAAAAGTAACAAAACTCTTTACATTTGAAGGAAAGAAGAGGGTGGAAATACAGGAAGCAAGTGCTGGAGATATAGTGACCATTGCTGGATTTCCAGATATATATATCGGAGAAACATTGACCGACAATGAAGCGACTCCTGCAATGCCCGCTATCAAAATCGATGAACCTACTATTTCCCTCAACTTTCTCGTCAACAATTCCCCATTTGCAGGTCGTGAAGGAAAGTTCGTAACCGGACGACAGATTCGCGAAAGACTTGAGAAAGAATTGGAAATCAATGTAGGATTGAAGGTTGATTTTACCTCAAATGATTATTATAGAGTATTCGGCCGTGGAGAACTTCATATCGCAGTGCTTCTCGAAAATATGCGTCGTGAAGGATATGAACTTCAGGTATCACAGCCTCAAGTTATTATAAAAGATATTGACGGAGTAAAAAGCGAACCATTCGAGGAACTTACCATAGACACACCGGATGAATTTACTGGGGCAATTATAGAAAAACTTGGAAAAAGAAAGGCAAACATGACTGATATGAAGACGGAAGATGGTATTACTCGCATGATATTTGAAATACCTACTCGCGGATTGCTCGGTTATCGTGGTGCATTCGTTATCGATACAAAAGGAAATGGAATTCTGGCAAGCAGATTTATTGATTTCAAGCCGTATGCGGGAGAGATAGAAAAACGCTCCACTGGGTCAATGACTTCTATGATGACGGGCAAGGCACTTGCTTTTGCATTGTGGAATCTACAAGAGCGTGGAAGAGTATTCATTGAACCGACAACAGAGATCTATGAAGGAATGGTTGTAGGCGATACCTCAAAGGGCGATGATATGGATGTGAACCCATGCAAAGGCAAACAACTCTCCAATATGCGTTCATCCGGAAATGATGAGCATATTATGCTTACTCCTGCTTGGAAAATAGATATTGAAAAGGGACTGGAAACTATGCGTGAAGATGAATATCTAGAAATCACCCCGCTCTCAGTGCGTCTCCGTAAGAAGTTTCTAACGAATACTGACAGAGCAAAAGCCGGAAGGAAGGATATATAAGGGTTTCAAACGATGACAAATTGTCACCGTTTTGCCTAGTCCCCGTATTCCTGCTATGATTATCCGATGAATGAGAAGAATGAAAACCTTCCCCATATCCGCCATACACTCGCACATTTGCTCGCATCTGTTGTGCTTGAGCTTTATCCAGGAACAAAAAACACTATAGGTCCTGCGGTCGATGATGGCTTTTATTATGATTTCGAATTCCCTACAGATGTGAAAATTTCTGAAAAGGAACTTCCGGCGCTTGAAAAGAAAATGAAATCATGGCTCAAGTCATGGACCAAATTTACACATAAAGAAGTGAGTGCGGATGAAGCAAAAGAATTTTTCAAAGACAATCCCTATAAACTAGAACTTATCGATGAAATAGCCGCAAAAGGCGAGAAAATCACACTCTATACCTGTGGAAACTTTACAGATCTTTGTCGTGGTGGACACTCTGAGAATCCCGCAAAAGACATTCCAAATGATTCCTTCAAGCTTTCCCGTGTTGCAGGTGCCTATTGGCGCGGAAGCGAGGAAAACACCATGCTTACCCGTATTTATGGATTGGCTTTCAGTAACAAACTTGAGCTTGATGATTATGAAACTGCAAAAATAGAAGCGGAGAAGAGGGATCATAGAAAAATCGGAAAGGAAATGGGAATTTTTGCTTTTGATGAAGATGTCGGTGCGGGGCTTCCACTTTGGCTTCCAAACGGAACAGCGATAATAGAAGAATTGGAAAAATTTGCAAAAGAAACAGAGTTCAAAATGGGCTATAAACGCGTCCGAACTCCCCATATTGCAAAGGAATCAATGTATAAGACAAGCGGACATTTACCCTATTATGAAGAAAGTATGTTTCCTCCCATGGAATACGAGGGTGGTAAATACTATCTCAAGGCTATGAATTGTCCGCATCATCATAAGATTTTTGCAGCGGAGCCAAAAACCTATAAGGAATTGCCATTGCGCCTCGCAGAATACGGCACCTGTTATCGTCATGAGAAAAGTGGCGAGCTTTTCGGACTTATGCGCGTACGCATGATGCAAATGAATGATGCGCATATTTATTGTACTCCAGGACAATTCGCAGATGAATTCCGAGCCGTAAACGAACTATACATTCATTATTTCAAAACATTCGGCATTGATAAATACATAATGCGTTTTTCAACTCATGATCCGAAACGCTTGGGAGATAAATATGTAGACGAACCAGAGCTTTGGAAAAAAACAGAGGACATGGTTCGCCAAGTACTTATTGATTCAAAGGTTCCTTATGTAGAGGTGGCAAATGAAGCCGCTTTCTATGGACCAAAGATCGATGTTCAGATATGGAGTGCTATCGGACGAGAGTTTACTATTGCTACAAATCAGGTGGACTTTGCAGTACCAAAAAGATTTGGACTTGTATACAAGGATGCAGAAGGAAAAGATCAGACTCCGCTGTGTATTCATCGTGCACCACTGAGCACTCATGAAAGACTTGTCGGCTTTCTTATAGAACAAACAGGTGGCAATTTCCCCCTCTGGCTTGCACCAGTACAGGTAAAAGTTATACCAGTAGGCGATGCGCATCATGCAAAAGCCGTGGAAATATACGACATGTTTCATTCAAAGATGATTCGTGCCGAGCTTGATATAACAAATGACGGCTTTGGCAAAAAAGTAAGACAGGCAAAAGTAGACCGTATCCCCTATTTCATTATTATCGGGGACAAGGACATAGCAGCAGGCAAAGTAACCCTTGAAAGTCGCGATGCGGGACAAATAGGGCAACTTTCAGCAGAAGAAATATTGGAGAAAATTACAAAAGAAATTTCAGAAAGAAAATAGTGTACGCAGATAAGGCGTCTGTGATACAATCTAGGCATGTCAAAAATAATATCATCAATAATAGTTATAGCTATTTTAGTCTTTATTGTAAGTGCGATAATTAATAAAAGTGAAAAAGAAAATATAAAAGATTCAGAGAAAACTGAAAATACAGAAATAGTAGAAAAGTTATCCACAAGCACAGATCCAATAAATACAATACCAATTCCTCAAATAACTATTGCAGATGGCAAATATTCCATAAAACCTAGCGATATATCTATAAAATGGCTTGGCAGAAAAATAGTATTGAAAGATTTTACAGAAAAAGGAAGCGTAATGGCAAAGGAAGCGAATTTCGAAGTAATAAACAATAAAGTTATTTCCAATGTCTTTATTATAGATATGACGAGTATATTGAATGCAAAAGCAAAAGCTGGAGATAAGCAGGACAGACTTACCGCTCATTTGAAATCTGCAGATTTTTTTGATGCAGAGAAATTCCCTACAGCAACATTTATAGCAAAGGAATTCATAGCAAGCACAACAGACGTATTCACACTAAATGGTGATCTTACTGTAAAAGGCATTACAAATAAAATATCCATACCGATAACACTGGATAGAAAAGATACAAAATTCATAAAAGCCAAGGGGTCAGTAGAGTTAGATAGGACATTGTGGGATATAAGATACGGTTCAGACAAATTCTTTGATAATCTAGGAGATAAAATAATAGACGATATGTTTAATATAAATCTTGAAATAAAAATTAATACTTCAATACCGAAAACAGAAATAGAATCAATATAAAAACAAATGGAACACACACAAAAAGAAAATCAACCGTTATTAAATATTCCAACAGCCATCATAATAGCTGGAGCGATAATAGCTGGAGCTGTAATATATACCAAGACCCCTGGAAATATCGGCAAACAGGTAGCATCCTTAGATGACACTTCTTTTGAAGAACAATTCAAAGCGGTAACAGAATCAGATCATATATTAGGTAATCCCGAAGCAAAAATAAAAATAGTGGAATATTCAGATACATCATGTCCATTCTGCAAAGTCTTTCACAATACTATGAGAAAAGTTATGAGCGATTATGGAAAATCAGGAAATGTGGCATGGGTTTACCGACACTATCCTATAGACAAACCAGACGGCAATGGTCGCATACTACATCCGAATGCTGGCAAGGAAGCTCAGGCTACAGAGTGCGCAAACTCGCTTGGTGGAAACGAGAAGTTTTGGACTTTCACTAATCGTCTTTATGAAATCACTCCATCAGTAACCGGCAATACTCCGAAGGGACTTGATCAGAAAGAACTTCCAAAAATCGCACAGTTTTCTGGCATCAATGTGAACGATTTCAATACATGCCTCGGCACAAGCAAGTTCAAAGAAAAAGTAGAAGCGGACTTTACTGACGGAGTAAATATCGGAATCTCCGGCACTCCATCAAGTGTAATCGTCCTCGACAAAGCATTTCCTGCAAGCATCAAGGAAAAGCTCATGCAAATCTATGAACCTTACAAAGACGAGACTGGTCAATACCCTATCAAGCTCAGCCCGGATTCAAAGATGATAATGATGGGAGGGGCGATGCCGATAGAGACGGTAAAGGCGACTATTGATCTGTTGTTTACGTACTAATTAATCCAATGTTAGTTTGGTGTGTGATGAAATGGTCGAGGGAAAAAAATAAACCAGGAGTTGCGTGTAGCAAAAAAACCTGGTTTTATTTGAAAAGACGGGTACGAGCCTCTTAATCCTTCGTTTCATTATATTTTGCGAATAATGAATGTTACTCCACACCCAAAATATCGTCCCGAAATTTTGTCAAAAGGCCATGAAAGCAATTTTGACATAAGTGGATTTATGATATTAGCGCGCCATCCGCTCTTTAATGAAAGAGGTGGGACAACAGCGAATCCTTCGGAACTAACTATCTCGAAACCATGCTGTATCAAAAGTTCCTTAAAGTTCCATGTCATGAATTGATCACGATGATAAAGATGTTGATGTTTTGCTAATACTGGATTAATTCGAGTCGTCCAGAGTACATAGAGCGAGAGCTTATTGGCCATACTTATGACTCCTATACCTTCAGGAGTTAGTACACGATGAATTTCTGATAATAATGTTTCTACTGTCGGTACATGCATAGAAGTTCCAATCGAGACAATCACATCGAACGAGTGACTATCAAATGGCATATCAATGAGACTACCTATAACAAGGTATGAGTCTACAATTGTGCTAGTTAAGGCTAACATACTAGGGTTAAGATCTAGGCTTGTAACAAGATATCCGAGATTACGGAGAAGTCGCGAATGTATACCGCGACCACATCCCGCATCAAGTGCGCGAATATTACGACATATTGGAACATGCAAGTTTAATTGTTCTCTGATGTATTCTGACTGGGCCTTGAACAACCAGAATCTATTGTCGTGCCCACAATTTGGGTTCCACCAATTAGCATCAGCATCTCGAAAGAATAACTCGATGTTCTTATTATTCCTATTTTTCATTTCTGACCCCCATAATCGAAGCGAATCTCCCTTCATTTTTTTTTGCTTCAGTATTACCAGCAGCAAGGTTTGAAAAGAACATATCGTGTTTGCACACGGTACACAGATTGGTATCATGGATATGTTCTCCTGTTATTCCAGATTCAATTAATTGATTTCGTATCAAACCCTGAAGGTCAAACTTTTCATCTGCAAAAACAGGATTAGATTTACCATAATATGTTAAGCTGTCAGTTTTAATGAGTTCCCATACACCAGACATGTTTAAGTCGTAGTGACACCTCCGAATAGACGGAAATAGAACTACTTCGATGTTTCTACAATCAGAACCATATTCATCCACCATACATTGGATAGTCTTCGGAACAATTTTATTAACAGCTCCGATTAACCCTGTATGGGCCATAGCAAATACGCCTGTGTGCTGATCAAAAAGACCGACCGCCGCACAATCTGCAGACATGATTATTGGAAACAATCCTTGTACGTTAGTGACTACAGCATCGATACCAGATTGCCATTCCGAGTTATTGTGAATAATTTCTTGTGCAGAGAATATGTGCCCACCTGATTTATATACACCACCAGAATCTCTGACCATAGATGTCCCGAGCGATAGACTTAAGACTTTGTTGCTATGGGAGAGTGGAAGTACAAGCACATCCCCCCACGATATTCCCAATTCCTCGACAAAAGCGTTCTTATTTGCTTGAATGATTTCTCTATTACCAGTACGAAACGAAACATTTCCCAGAGCCTTGGTACTAAAAGCACTGACAAGATGTTTGTATTTTTCCCAGAATGTTATTTTCTGTACCTTTTTCATAGATTTCTGTGTTTTTTGAACTTTTCTATGCTTAAAAATAACATTTGACAGGAAAGATGTCTAGAGTTTGTTTATGTGTATCAAATCCCCACCATCCCGCACCATTCACACCTCACATCATCACATCTTCTATTCACTATTTCCCCACTCCAAACAGAGTCGATGAGCAACTGAATTTCTTTATTTACTTTTTCTATATCTTCACTCTCAATGGGAAGAGTAACCGTAGGACATCTGCCTTTATCATCCGGCGAGACGAAAACGAGCGATGGGATTATTCTTTTATTTCTCCATCTCGAATCCGAGCCGATAAGCATTTTATAGAAAACCAATTGGCGGAAATAACCACCGTCTGAGCTTTTTGTTTGGCCTTTTATTGCATTGACCGACATTGCTTGCTTGGTTTTATAATCAAAGACATAGACAGTGTCTGCACTATCAACTATTGCATCCATTTTCCCATGAAGTGGAATGGTGAAGGATTCGTTACCATAAGCAACATTGAATTCTGTTTTTACCCATGACTCTGTAAATATTGCTGAGTCTTTGAAAGAATTGAAATGGGATTCAAGGGCATTTGCCACTATCGGTGCATTTTCGAATAGTTCTTTCTTAGCTATTTCTTTATCAGAGGAGTTGAGAAATGAAGTAGCAAAGAATTCTGAGATTTTCTCTACAAGAGTTGTTTCTATATTTTCACGAGTCTTATTTTCCAATTTCCAAATAGCATCTATTGCACTATGCATGGCACTACCCTTTTCGGCGGACGGATGTGGCGCTTGAGGGAGCTTCAATACACTTTGATAAAGGAAAGTATTGGGACATGTTATAAAATGATTCAGTGCTGTTACTGATAAACCTTTTTCAAGCAAGATATGCTTTGCGAGATTTATAAGTGATTGATTTTTCTGCAGATGGGCTTCAGTCTTTTCTTTTGAATTTCCGCCTGCGCCAGCATAAAGATCAACGGAGTTCAATCTCGGCAAATGCGTATAGGCGATAGTCTTTGTATCCAATTCATCTATAAAGCGCAATGGGGTCAATATCTTTCCATCAGTTTCTTCGAGAGCGGTGAGAATTACTGCATGTTTGCGGGCACGGGTAAGGGCAACATAAAACAGTCTACGGATATCTCGGATATCCCCCACACTTCCACCTTTCTTCGGCAATATAAAAGACGAGCCTTTTGCTCTTCCAACCCAGACTTCTTCGGTGGCATAAGGGATAAAAACATAATCAAATTCCAATCCCTTACTACCATGCGCAGTCATTGCTTGAAGAGAAAGATCGGGTGCACCGACCGTAACTTTTACCACTCTTGTCTCGGCAGAAAGTCTATAGGTAAGCAGACTTTCTATAAGTTTTAGCGGTTCATGAATACCAGACTCTCGGGTCAAAGATTCTGCAAGAGCTGCAATGCCCCGCCATACATCTACATAGCTCGGTTCTTTTGAAACTATTTTTGTAAAGCCTGAGATTTCAGCAGATTCTATAAGGAAACTTACAGGACTGTCAATGAGGAGTTTTGATCGTATACTGCGAAGCTGCGGCAGGCTATTTTCCAAATCATATTTCACACCACTTCTCAGACTTTTTACCATTTCAATTCCTTTTTCAAAAGAAATATTCCACATGCCCGCCATAATAGTCTTTGCAAGAAGATCAGTTCTCGATATATCGCCTATATATTCTATATAATCAAAGAAAAGTCTGCCGACGGGATGATTGAAAATATCTATACTTCTTTCCGACGAAACGGGGATAGCGTGATGTTCAAAAAGACTAATGATGCGATCGATATCCCGATTGCGCTTTACTATTATTGCAATGCTCGCCTTCGGTTCCGATAGTGTAAGGGCTTTAATTTCTTTTATAAAATGAGCCTCCATTGCTCCCATATTTTCACCGACTATTATATCTATCGGTTTTCTGGCTTCATTACTATCAGCTATTCCGGATTCAAGCCGTATCCGCAAATCCTTGTTTTCATCTTCTTCATAATTCTTTTCAATCATGGCAAAGCTTGCATCAAGGATTCCCTGATGCGAACGATAATTGGTATCAAGAGAAATAAGCTTCATGCCCGCCCATCGCTTCTGCAAGAGCATAAAGTTTTCAACTGATGCACCTTGGAATCTGTAAATTGCCTGTTTTTCATCACCCACAATAAATACATTCGGCGTTTCGAAGAATTCCGCAATTATTGAAATAATAAAATTTTGAGCGTCATTTGTATCCTGATGTTCGTCAACATGTATATAGAGATATTTTTCTTGTATCAATCGCAGGAGTAATTCATCATTTTTTAGGGCAAGCAAAAGTTCAATAATAAGATCATTAAAATCCATCTTTTTTTGTTTTCTTTTTTCCGCTTCGTATTCTTCATAGACATCGCCGAATTGCTCGGTCTTTTCGCACTTTTCTATAAGATCGAGTGCTTCGGCTTTGAGCTGTCCCTTGCTCGCACCGCGGGTTGAGAGACTGTCTTTATCATTTTTTATTCTTTCAATCTCGGCTTTTGCATGAGCTTTTATTATCGCCGGCGTATAGGCTTCGCGTTTAGCATCATCAATACTTTTCAATATTCCGAAAAGATATGCATCCGGTCTGCCACTAGGGCGAAGAGTAGAGTATTTTTCTTTTGAAATGATTGACCGAATAATCGACTCCTGCTCGATATCAGTCATCTGCTTCATATCGCTTATATGTATGAAGTGATCTGGATATTCTGCAATGATCGCACTGGCAAAACCGTGAAAGGTGTGAATTTTCACATCATATGCCCTGTCGCCAATAATAGTCTGGAGCTTGCCCCTCATTGCCTTCACTCCCGCATCGGTATAGGTAATTGCAAGTATTCCGCCGGGCGGTGTATCGGTCTTTTGTAGGATATTTGCTATGCGAAGCGTCAATATCGTCGTCTTGCCCGTTCCAGGACCGGCAATAACCATAACAGGGCCTTCTATGGTGTCTACGGC
>SXGQ01276454.1_pt1 | contig 11044 bp, 14 predicted proteins | sample 3178371 | NCBI WGS metagenome assembly SXGQ01 (sample SAMN11356859, study PRJNA531348) | freshwater metagenome | isolation source: freshwater sample F1-20 | place: China: Fuxian Lake, Yuxi | collected 2017-12-25 | reverse complement strand
CTTTCATCGCTGGTGACATCAGGTGAAGCTGCGGTCTCATCTAAAGAAACGTTGATCCCAGCTGTATCATCATGCGCAGGAGACTCTACGTTCAAGACCTCTGGCGCTGGTTCCTCTATAACGCTAACAGGAGGAGCATGTTCAACGGGAGAAACAACAGGCTCAGCTGCAACTTGCTCTGCTACAGGAACTGTCGGTACCTCAGCATGATGAGGTCTTCCCGCAAGCCGATACAGAGACGCCGGCATTTACTCGGTTTCCTTCCTGTTCTTCTCAACCTCGACCATCGACTTGATAAGAGCCGCAGCCTCCTTCTTAAGCTCACGAAGACCACGGCGAGCTCGAACACCCGCCGAGACATTCCCGCCTGCGTTCTTGTGAACGTCGATATCCATAGACTCAACCAGAACTTTTACCTTGTTCCACGCATCAACAATGTGACTATTTGCCATTTTTTACTCCGTTGTGATTAGATTGGAAGAAACTTGCGCTCCTTCGAGCGCTTCTTTGACAACGGCTGAAATCGCTACCATGGTTTCATGATCCTCCAGTTCCATTGCCAAAAGCTTGATAATGTTTAGCAACTGATTTTGATTGACGCCAAACTTTGAAATTTCTTTGACTATTTGACGGCAAGTGAGCATCTCCTGCGCCCACTTCTCGGTGTCTGTCTGCCCTATTTTCTCGATCATCAGAATGCCTCTATTCTAAATTTACCATCATCTAAGAAAATTAGACGCTTTCCATGAACATCACCATCTTCACCCTCATCCCGCGCGAGAGTGATCCACTGACTCCATGATTTTGTTAGATAAATCCATTCAGCTTGCTCCCAAGTTGCAATATCGCTCTGATATGTTTCGAGAACTCTAACGAGATCAGGTGAAAGTGAGAATTTAATATCTTCGATATTAGGAAGAGCTTTAGCGTCTTCTTTGCTGGTCAACTCTGACCTGCAGATGTCAACAACTTTATGTATGACTCCGCAGTTATTGCATTGCGCAAATTTAGGTTGAACCGTGTCAGATTCATCAATAATTGAGAAATCCACAAATTTATGGAACACTGGATCAGCAGAGTTCTTAAACTGCGGTAGAATGCAATGACACTGAATTAGATGCTTTACGCCTTGCACTGATTACCCGAAAATCTTGCTCTTCTTTGTTGCGGGGGCGCTGTTTTCATTCTGAATTTCATTGAATAGCGCAACGTATTGTCCCACCGCGTTAAGTCCGGTGCTCTCGACAGTTGATCTAACAACAGAAAGAACCTTGGTGATCTGATCATTGTTGAGATTCATTTCATTCTTTAAAAGAGAGACCAGGTTAGAACACACAGCATCAGAAATACCAGCAGTAACCTCTCGCGTAGCTCTTCCAACATTCGACTCAATAGACATCTTCACTCCTGATATTAACTTTCATCAGAAAATAGATCGTGTAAAATTTCACTTTGTTAATCTATCTGCTATTGTCGCTGCTGCCCAGGCATTGGGCTTTATAGTGGCTGAAAACCCCATGCCAGAAATGTAGCTTTGAGCAATTTTTGCAACTTTATTGGACTTACCTTGCGGACTTGAAGCTATATCTGCGTGAACATTAATCTGAAGCCATGGTTTGTTTTGCCTGATTTGATCAGCGACAGTTACTGAATCATGAACCTCAGACAGAAGTCTATCTTCAAGGCACGAATATGTCGATCTGCACTTCTTATCTCTCTTAAAGAAGTATTTTCCACCTCTGCCAGGCCAATATAGACAAATCACGGAGGCAAAAATCCAAGTCCCAGAGTTAAGCTGGGAGTCAGAGCCTACAAAAACTTCGCAAGTGTCATCTATTTGTTCGATGATATCGTCTAAATCTTTTTGATTACCGTGCGGGTCTAACCACATTGTCAACCTCCAATACAATTTTGCTATTTTGCAGTAGTTTCCTGAAAGATTTTACGCAGCGCAATCCAGATGCTATTGACTCGGCAGGCAAAAACTTATTCTTGAATTTGACAACTCCATATAGCATACAAGCTCTGATGTATCTAACTCCAAAATCTATTCTATCATGATGTATGTTTCGTAATGCCTTCTTCTCATTCCCAACTTTGATAGTAACAGCTCCGCTACCGAGATATTCAAGTCTACGTCTTATAAGATCTGACTTTAGATCGTCTTCTTTATTCAACCTAGAGGTCAAGTTTTTAACAACGTCGTTCACTCGATTGCTTCGGTACTCAATTTCAGTCCCAAGGTAGCTACAGGTAATTCTATTCGCAATCATACATGATTCAACGTCAATATTAGAAATCAGCTGTCCCTTATCAGAGCTGATAACTTCTGATGAAAAACATGTAGCTAAGTCAGCCATACCATTAACTCCAATTTCATCGAATGGAATCACGACAGGAATAATCTGAGCAGTTTGCCGCTGCATATTGATCGCAGCAGTCGCTACAATCTCCTCAGCAAAACCACGAGCAAATATCACTATCGGCACACGACTCTCATGAGAAGATTGAAAAAGTCTATGGCACTCAGACACGCTCTCGATAATTCCGTCTATGAAAACAACCTTACAGTTTTCAACTGAAACTTTTTGCTGATTAATCGATGAGAAGTAAGAGGGATCAGGTTTCCACTTACAGATCTGTGACCCATAGCTGATCTCAGTTAATTGTAGAGAGCTGTTTTGAATAACAATCTTTCCTTTTCTACCTGATATCTTAATCGCTTTTACTACGACGTCAGATGCGTCTTCACCTATCAACTGCTTTAAACTGGCTTGAACGATGTCTAAGTTGAACCTGCCGCCGTGGTTAAGCTCAGGTTCAAAATCATCAGCAAGCAATGATAGAGCAACGTAAGATGAGCCCGGGCATTTTAGCTCAGAGCTTATTAGACAATTTAGAAGCATATTACGAACAGGAGATTCCTCAACTGACTCAGAAAAAGCGCGGATACACTCAGATTCTGTGAAATTAGTTGATGAATCACCCAAATTTACAAAAAGCTTCCTACTTTCAACTTTACTAAGAACAGAACGAGCGATCTCGCCCCACACTGAGAGCAGAGATCGCTCGATTCTTTTAACTTTTCTCTTCATCGTCAAATCTTATCCATCGATGAAGCGATATGAAACGAACTAACCCACGTTCTTTCGATCGACCCAATAAACTCCGCTACCTTCACCTATGATCGATCCTTCAACCAGTTGATTAGGAACTGATATCGCTTGTAAGTTTTCACTACCCCTTCCAGAGACGTAGCTCAAAATTTCAACGACCGTTCCTTTCCTGATTAAAAGACCCGTATGTTCGTCGGTTGGATAGAAGAATCCCTTAGCTCCGATGATCGATGCTTTTGCTTGACACGTGTTTAAAATCTTCCCACTCATGAATCTCTCCAAAGATTGTTCGAGGCGAATGTAATAATCTCCTCAGCAGAATCAGCAGTATAACCGTAATCACGAATCATCGTCTCGACCATCTCAGAATACTTCTTCTGCTGCTCATTATCGCGGCTCTTAGACTTGGTTACGATCCGAGCCATGTCTTTGACTGACGCGATAAGGTAACTCTCAATTGCTTCTTTCAGAGGTTCATAGGAGCGGTAATCAACTTTCTGACCACGACGCATCTTCGCGAACATGAATGCTGTCACATCGGCTCGGAAACCATCACGTGCTGAACCCGTGATTCCGATCTGCTCCTCGATAGACTGCAGGAATCTCTCATCCGGGGCGCGCTCCTCCGAGGTAACCCGATCCTTCAACTTCTGCTTGGTTGTGTAGGCCTCGGCGTTATCCATGTAGTTGTCAAAGAGAGACTGAGCCTGCTCCTCGTAAGCGGTGACGAATGCTTTTGCGATCTCACTCTCAAGCATCTTGAGGTACTCCTCACGAATCGTCTTCTGCAGGATCTCGAGGTAGTGCTTCTTCTTCTCATCGTCAACAATCTGCTCCTTCACCTGCTTCGTGAGAGCGTCCACCACTCGCATAGGAGTGATGAAGTCTTTCTCAGAATCTGAAAGCGCTGAGTCAAGCGCTTTTGTAATGAAGCGGGTCGAGATGCCGTCCATTCCCTCATTCTTCGCCTCATCGCGAAGATCCTTAATGTCGACCTTACGAGTTCGACCCTTCTCAACGACTTCCTGACCATCGTAGATCTTCATCTTGGTGAGGAGGTCACACTTCTGGGAAGGCTTGAGACGGCTCATGACCGAGAACATCGCGGCGAGCTTGATGGTGTGTGGCGCAAGATGCGCCTTAAAGTCCGAGCGACGAAGCATCTTCTCATAGATCTTCATCTCCTGGGTAAGCTCCAGGACGTATGGAACCTCGATCTTCACAACACGGTCGAGAATAGCCTCGTTGGTGTGCTCGGACTTGAAGCGGTTCCACTCCGCCTCGTTACAGTGTGAGATGATGACACCGTCAAAGTAGAGCATCGAGTTCTTACCTGGAGTCGGTACGTTCTTCTCCTGTGTGGCAGTGAGGATCGTATGGAGGAACTCGATCTCGTTCTTGAAGATCTCAACAAACTCCACCACGCCGCGGTTACCGACGTTGAAGGCGCCATTGAGGTTGAGAACGCGAGGATCATCTTCTGAGAATTTATCAAGCTTTGAGATGTCCTCGGAACCGATGAGCGCTGAAACGTCCTGGGAGTTGGCATCCATCGGAGGAACGACAGCAATACCACGACGTCCTCTCTGTGAAAATCCGCTGCGAACAACGGGAAATTTCTCATACTCACCACCGAACTCATTCATCAGGCGGAAGCGGCAAACTGGGCAGAGGTCGCCCTCAATATGAACCCCTAACATCTCCTCAATCTTGGGGCGCAGCGACCTCGGCAGGAGGTGCAAGGGCTCCTCCCTGACCGGACACCCATCCAGATGATAGACAGGCTCTGCAGCCTTCTCAAGGGCCTTCTTAACGGCATCGGCCAGAGCGCTCTTACCGGATCCGACAGGGCCCATAAGGAGCAAAACCTGACGACTCTCCTCACCCTTAAGCGAGGCGGATTTCAAGAATCGCATGAGCTTCGCGATGACACGCTCATGACCGTAAAAGTCGTCCTTGAAGTAGTCGTAAATCTTGATTTTATCACCATCGAAAAGCTTCTTACAGCGTGGTTCAGATTCTTCCAGACGATTTACGCCGAAAGATTCGATCGAGTCGACCAGCCTCTTTGCAGCGAGTTTTGTGATCTCTGGGTTCGTCTGCACCTGCGTCAGGTAATCGATGAACGTTCCGCTCCACTTTTCCTTGGAGGACTCCTCACGTTGATTCTTGATGATTTTAAGAAAGTCCATTTGCCCTCTCCATTAGTATATTATGATATCTCGAACGGTTCGTCTTCGATTATTGTGAAAAGTTTGACGGGTCCCTTCCACAAGTCCGCAATCTTACGAACGCAGTTATCAGCGTAGTCAAGCTCCAGATCTCTTCCATCGTGTTCGTGCTGCAGAATGAGAGTGTCTTTCTGTATTTCCTCAACATAAATAACTGGAATTGAATTACCGCCGATATTTTTCGCGAGTGTTTGACGAACATCTTTCCAACCGTCTTCGTCAGAAATGTCTCTAATAACCCAGTTGGAATTTTCGTTCTTCTCAGGAGCGTAGGTAAACAAACCTAGTTCATCAGCAAGCTCACGATCAAGGTACTGCCAGATGAAATTTTCGTCAGAGCAAGATTCACGAGCAATGAAGCACTCATCGATTCCCTTTTCTTTCTCAATTTTCTTAAAGATTTCAAACCCAAGATGGTAGGGATTTATCTTACCTTGCCATGGTCTAATGACAAGATTGTGAGTCTTTAAAAATGGGATATGCATTGAATCGGGAAGCTCAAGGTCATGCAAAATACGATAATGCCAGAAGCTTGCCCAGCCTTCGTTCATGATTTTTGTTTGAATCTGAGGCATGAAGTACTTTGCCTCTGTTCTTATAATCGAGACGACGTCCTGCTCCCAAGGCTCAAGACGCTCAATTCTTCCAGCTAAAAATCCAAGAATATCATATTCTGGCTGGAGGGGCTTCTTATCAGGATCGAGGTGCGCGTACTTCTTAGGGTCCTCACGCTTTAAATCAAGTATCTCACGTCTGATATCATCATTGTCACGTTTGAACCTCGGCTTTCGATCAATTTGATACTGTAGAACGTGACATGCATCTATCACTTTTTCGACAGCTTCAACTCCGATAGATGGATCCTCAACGTAAGATTGAATTCTTTTCTTAGCATTTCTAAAACGTTGAACGATGTTTTTGGGATCTGTATCGCTAAACGTCCTGTTGTTCTTAAAGAAATCAGAGTGACCAACGCAGTGAGCCATGATGAGAACCTGCAGATACAGTGGATTCTCTTTCATCAAATATGCAATAGACGGATCTGAGTTTATGATCAACTCATAAGGGAGCCCCTCTGCTCCTGCGTTATACATGAAGTGGGTTCGCTCGAATGACTTTCCATATGACCAGTGGCCGTAGTGGCTCGGCATGCCGTGGTATGACATGTGACCGATCATCTCGCGATAATCGCACGTTTCGTAGGCGATCGGGAACCAGTCAAGACCATGACCTTTGGCAATCTCGCATATCCTCTCATCCCACTCTTCGAGATCAGAAATGACCCAATCACTCATCACGATCCTCCGAACAGCCGCTTGAAAACTGGCCAAATATCATCAGGTTTCTTTAAAACTGCTGTCTTAAACTTATCATCCGAGATACGAGTTAAAGATCTCCAGAGAGTGTCCTGTCGATCAGCTTCCCACGCCATTCGTTCACCGTCTGGGCAGATCTCACAGTAGCAAACCATCTGTGATATATCGGTCAACGACATGAATGCTTCGATAGCTTTGGAGTTGTCCTCAGGCCAGTTATCTCCATCGGTACAATGGAACGCGTAAATATTCCAAGATGATGGGTGAAATCTCTTGTTGATGATCTCCATCGCGAGTCGTGGAGCTGTAGAGACAAGAGTTCCACCAGACTCTCCACGCTTAAAGAACGAATCCTCATCAGTCTCAAAAGCTTCGGTTGTGTGACCTATGAAAACAATCTCAACTTCCTCATACTTGTGACGGATAAACTGGTACAGTAGGAAAAAGAAAGATCGAGCGATGAACTTGATGTTTTTCGTCATCGAGCCTGATACGTCCATCATAAAGAAGATGACGGCATTCGTCGCCTCCTTCGGCTTGGACTTGATGTGATGAAAGACAAGATCATCTTCATGAAACGGGAACACCTCGTTGCCGCTCTCATCAACTTCAACGGCACCAGCTCGACGAGCAGCCGACATTCTCTTGATGCGGTTAATCATCGATTCGCGTTTGTCGAGTCGAGGCATGATACCGCTGGTGCGATGGCCGTGTCGCTTGGGCTTCATCTCCTTGATCTCTTTTAGCTTTTTCTTGTCAAGATCAGGTAGACCCAGCGAATCGAAAAGATAGGCAGCAAGCTCTTCGAGAGTTATTTCAACTTCGTAGTACTCCTCGCCTCTATCTTTCCCCGCTTTGTTTCCGCTTCCTTGTTCTTGCTGCTTCGCTCTCTTAACGACTTGACCCTGCTGGAGGTCAGAACCCGGAGCTGATCCAGCTTGCTTGTTCTGATTGTTCGCACCATAAACAAACTGCCATTCTTTGATTCCACGAACCGGAATCTTAACTCTCTTTTTCCCGTCCTGACCGATAATAGATTCTTCAGAGACAATGTTGTGAACACCCTCGCGAATCGCTTTCTCTATCTTTTGCTTATGACGAGAGCGATCAGAGGCTGATCGATCTGCCGATGCCTCATGATGCTTGAAGATAGACACGTTACCCCCTTCGCTCGGTTACGTTCTGAGCCCAGTCGATTGCGCTCTGCAGATAAGGATACGACATGCGCTTCATCTGATCCCATGAGAGCCAATGGTATCCATCGTGCTCATACTGCTTCGTCTCTGGATTTGGTAGTATAACTGGCTCTTGATCTGTCATAGCAAGATAGATGATTACATCTTTGTGCTTTCTTTCCGAAACGTAAAAAGAATCTCCCCACACCATGTCTCTCGATGGAACGACATCGATACCAGCTTCTTCGCGACACTCACGAATAGCAGCCTCTAAATCGCTCTCTCCAGGCTCAACATGTCCCTTGGGCACATCAATCTTTCCCCAAACACGGAGCCCGAGCACTTCCCAACCGGAACCTCGTTCACGAACTATGACGAATCCAGCTGAGCGTTGTTTCTCTTTTTCTTTCTTCATGACTAATAGTAATTAGTCGGCTATCGAGAGTAATCGTCATCCAACCTTATTACGTCATCTAATTCAGTAGTCGACACTTCGATAAGGACAACATCGTCATCGTAAGCGCAGAATCTGTGAATTGTTTTTGGGGTAACGTGAAATGTGCTACCAGAAACGTATTTTGCAGTGTGGAAACCAACTTCTCCGGGCTTTCCAATTTCGATGGTCGCAATTCCCGATAGAACCCTGACCGTCTCTTCTTTCTTTTCGTGGTACTGACGACTTAGACGCTTACCCTTCGAAATAAAAAGAAGCTTACCAGCGTATCTGGACGTTTCTGCCCAAATTTCTTCATGCCCCCACGGCTTTTGAACGATTCTCATATGATAATGGTATCGATTAAAGCTCAACGATAAATCTTGTCACGCCCTACTTTTTGAGCAAAGTAGCTCAACATAGAGCCCGCAGCAGCATTTGCTTGCCATTCGATCGGGCTTAGATGATGTTGCTTTAACTTTGTTGGAACAAGATTGAGCTCGTTCTGCCTAAGATGAAACATCTCATGTGCTATGGAACGTAAGATATCAGCAAGAGCGCGTTGACGACAGTAAATTCTTATGTTAGACTGATTGAAGTCACAGATTGCAGATGTGACAATTTTAGCACGTGCTCGATCATCGCTGAGATAACATTTGTAGTTTTCTGTTAATCCCAAAGCTTTCGAGCACATGTCACAAAAATCAAAAATGATTTTTTGATCAGCTTTATCGATGTCAAGATACTTGGAGATCATGACGGTCATTGCACGAGGCTGATCATCATCGAAACCATTTTCGAGATTATGCATTAATTGCCTAAGAAGCTGCACGCGTTTCATGCAGCTAAGTATTACTGGCGATTCTTAAGGGCGGCAGTAAGATGCGATGATGATTGAATTTTTCCGCCGCCAACGTTAAAGATCACCTTTGCTCCGATACGCTCACACAGTTCAAATTCAGGAACATTGGCAGCCGCGTCTCGATCGCCGCCTTTTGTGAAAGCGAATGGCTGAAGTATCTCAAGCGCTCCAGTTACAGTTTGTCCACCATCATCCCAAGGAACAACATAATCAACGCCGCGGACACCGGCAATGATTTCAAGACGTTCAGCCTCAGGCATAAAAGCGAAACCTTTCTTCCTCATAAGAAATCCATCACCGTTCACGATCACCGCTAGCTTAAATTTAGGACCTGATTTTCGAGCGATATCAGCAGAATCGATTAAGCATCGTAGATGGCCAACGTGCATCGGATCAAACCCACCGGATGTCACGATGAGCTTCTCATTGTAAATGTCAATTTGGTGCTTAAGGTCCTGAACGCTGTTTAGAATGGTTGCCATCATGTAAGCTCCTACGTGTTGTGAACTGAGTCGCGGAAAGATTGTGGGAATAGATCCTGCTGCTGACCGTAAAATCTATTCCAGTCGGAATCCAAAATATAGGAAACAGCATGATCATCCGCTGATCGAATCGAGCGCCCCAGAGACTGGATAATGGTCTTAGCAGTTTGAAGGGGGTACCACCAGCTCCACTTTCGCATGCGTTTCTGAACGAGCTTATCACCGAGATAAGGATACGGAACCTTACAGATGATCTGGAACCTACTGAAATCGCCCTTGAGATCGACACCTTCGGTCATGGAAGGGGTGACGAGAACCGTTGGTTCCTTGCTGCTGAGGTGCTGGTTGAGAACGTCCTCACGATCCTCCGACTTGTGGGTGAGCAGGCGCTTACTCTTGATGTTCTTCATGATGTAGCTTGAAACCTTGTAAGAGTGGCAGTGAATGATGCCCTTCTCTTTCGGGTGAGCTGCAAGGATCTGACGAATGGCTTCAGCTAGCTTCGGTAGGGTGTTGTCAATCTCACCTGCGCTCATCTTCCCGATCGAACTAACCAGAACAGGTCGATTCTCTACCGGGAACGGGGACGGTAGAGTGATGAATGCCGAATCCTCGAGCGGGATCCCAAGACTCTCGCAGAAAGCTCGCTGGTTGAGGATCGTAGCAGAGAGCATCAGCACCTTGCGCCCAAACTTGAACAGAGCCTGATCGGAGTAGGGAGAGATGTCGATCGGCTTGAACTCGAGACGACGGGTCTTCTGGTCCTCCGTCTCCGTCACACTGAGGACCCAGTTATCCTCATCATAGAGATCGATGAATCGGTTCACCTTGCACATGTGCTTGTCGAGCATCTCGATCTGACGGGAAAGCGCATCGAATTCCTTCACCTTCTCACGGAGACCGGCATGCTGCTCGAACATCGTCTCGATGTGCTTCAAATGTGAGGAGAGCTTCACGATGTAGACGTTCTTAATCCAATCGAATGCAGCGCGCTCAGTGGTGAGGGTCCTCGGCATCTGCAGGTTGAGTACCGTCTGGGCAAACTTCTCCGAAACAGACACCTCGATAAACTTACTCAGCTCACCGTCAGAATTGTGAGCCTCATCAATCACGAGAACATCACGAGGAAGCAGCTTACCGGAGTATGTCGTCTCTGCCAGGAAGTAGCTGAAGTTCGTGATGGACTCGGGAGACTCCATGAACTTTCCCTTCTCCTCCTTGTAATTGCAGCTGAAGGAGCAGGTGCGGAAGAACTTAGAGGTCTTGTCCTGCTCGAGACGTAGCAAACGCTGGCCTTCGCCGCAGGACTGCTTCTTGTGATACTTGCACTGATAGTTCGAGCTCGACTTGATCGAGGTCATCGGTCCCTTGCAACCACCGAAGTCATCGAGATACTGCTCCTGTAGTATCTTCTGGGTCGTTAGGAAGT
>SXGQ01213424.1_pt1 | contig 11044 bp, 7 predicted proteins | sample 3178371 | NCBI WGS metagenome assembly SXGQ01 (sample SAMN11356859, study PRJNA531348) | freshwater metagenome | isolation source: freshwater sample F1-20 | place: China: Fuxian Lake, Yuxi | collected 2017-12-25 | reverse complement strand
GTGGTGCGCGATCTGAAAGTGCCAGCGCCGGCGACCCGTGACCGCATCGAGGCACACCAGCGACTCGGCAAAGAGGTTGTTCCCGAGCCGGCGTCCGCCATAGTAGTCATTGCTGGGCGTGCTGACAGGCAGGTAGACCAGCCCGCGCGCCTCGTCGAGGGCCATCGGGGCCCACACGTTCGTGTGTCCCGTGATGCGTGACGCATCGCCCTCCCACGTCTCGTGGCCAAACTCCCCCGCCTGGGGAATCGTGTGGAACGTCCACACCAGCGCCCCGGTGCGCGCGTGATAGGCCCGCACGTCACCCGGCGGATCGTTCCGATACATGAGCCGATCACCCACCCCGCTGCCCACGATGACGAGGTCGCGGTAAATCACGGGCGGCGAGGTGGCCGCGAGGTGCTGCCGCCTGATGGACCACTGCAGCGATGCCGACAGATCGACGCTGCCACGATCACCAAAGGTGGGAATCAGCTGCCCCGACTCGGCGTCGAGCGCCAGCAGGCGATGTCGCGTGTTGAGAAAGATCCGGAGCGCCTGGCCATCGCGCCATGCGGCCACACCGCGGTGTACGAAGCCCTGCCCGCTCGCAGGCTGTCCGTCCTCATACGCCCGGGGGTCGAAGACCCAGCGCTGCCGGCCGCTGGCTGCATCGAGCGCCACCACCCGGTTGTAGGGCGTGCTGACATACAGCACCCCGTCGATCATCAGAGGCGTGTTCTGAAATGCGCCGGGGAAGGTCCCGAAACTCTCGAGAGGCTGCTCACCCGTCTTCCATGCCCAGGCCAGCTCGAGCCGCGACACGGTCTCGCGATTCACCTGGTCGAGCGGCGAATATTTCTGCCCGCCCTGATCTCCCCCGTAGACCGGCCAGCCGATGGTCGGGGTCTGGCGGGCGTTGAGGGTGGCGGGGTCTGCCAGGTGGGCGACCGCCGTCAGCGCGACCGCCACGCTCGCCCCCGCACGCAGCCCTCTGCCCAGTGTCAGTGCCACGACACGGCGCATGCGGACACCTCAGCGCCGGGGCGCGGACGCCGCCGGCTGCAGACTCAGCACCGACTCGGTCACCGACTCGACGCCGGAACGCGTGTAGACCAGTGGAAAGTAGCGGCCCCGCGCCCACAGCGCAAACAGATCACGGTAGTGCGGGCTGTCGGGATCGCCCGACTGGCCGGGATTGTTGAGCGCCACCGATCGATCCCAGTCATTCAGGTCGGCGATGATCTTGAGCGAACCGCCCGATGCCTGGTTGTCGGCGCCGCCCGTGGCCGACACGGTGTAGCTGTCGCCGCCCCGCGGGGCGGGTCCCACATCGAGCCGGGCCCGATGCTCAGGTGCGACCGCCGCACTCAGCGGATGCCTGATGAGCGCATGATGATACGCGGCCTGGCCGTACTGCCAGCGGGTCATGTCGGGCCCGAGCTTCCGCGTCAGCTCGGCCACCGCCCCGGTCAGTGCCTCGGCCAGCAGCGCGTCGCGACCGGCAATCGGGTCACGTCCGAAGCGGCCATCCGGCGCCTGCAGCCAGCCAATGGCCGTCGACATCGGCACCCCCCCGAGCTCAGCCCGGGCCGCTGCCGGCACGAACCGATCGCGCACCAGGGCCAGCAGCTGCCGCTGGAACATCTCGTAGATGCCGGCCGGCACCGAGTCTTTCCCCAGCACGCGATCCCAGTCGCGCAGCATCTGCTGCGCCCGCTGCACGGTACCGTCAGCGATTGAGACCTCGCCCAACAGCGGCACCAGCGCACGGGCCGGCAGCGAGTAGTCATCATTCTGAAACGCCATCATGTCGGCCACCGTGAACACCCGTCCTGACGAGAGCAGCTCGGTGATGCGGTTCGATCGGTACGGGTCAGCCCCCGTGTAGTGCTGGGCCTCGGGGAAGGGATAGTCGCGCGGGAAGAGATAGTTGTTGGCCGTCACGAGGAATCCGTTCGACGGATTCACGCTGTGCGGCAGCGACTTGATCGGCAGGTAGCCGTCCCACTCGTAACGCCCGTCGCCGGGCACCGGCACCAGTCCGCTCCAGTGCCGCCGCAGCGGCGTGATGGCCACGGCCTGCCAGCCGATGGTGCCCCGCCGGTCGGCCCAGATCATGTTCTCCGACGGAATCCGGCTGTAGGCGCACGCCTCGCGGAACTCGTCCCACGTGGTGGCCTGATCCATGCGCAGACTCGCCAGATACGGCGCCGCGCCCATCTCCATCCACGCCGCCCGCAGGGCAAACGCGACCCGTCGGCCGGGCACTTCCTTGAGCACGGGACCATGGCGCGTGTACTTGAGGTCGACCGTGACGGGCGCCTCGCCCTTGACCGCGATCGTCTCTCGGATGACACGCATGTCTTCCCATCCGCCGCGATACCGGTACTGGTTCGGCTGTGCGGGATTGGTCTCGTAGACATAGAGGTCTTCCGTGTCCGAGCCGAAAATCGTCAATCCCCAGGCGCCATGCGCGTTGTGTCCGATCGACACGCCGGGCAGCATCGGCTCGCCGCCGCCAATCACATCCCATCCCGGCGCGACGAGGTGCGACCAGTACCGCAGCGAGGGCACGCCCTGCAGCCGGTGCGGATCGTTCATCAGGAGTGGCAGGCCGCTCTGCGTGAGCCGGCCGCTGACGACCCAGTTGTTGCTGCCGATATCTTCACGCCGCTGGCTGAGGTCGAGCGGTGACGGGCGCACGATGGCCTCGTCCAGACGCGCCACGGCCAGCGGGGCGCGATACTGCGGCAGCACGTCCTGTGGCAGGAAACGCAGGGGCTCGCGGAACGCGTTGTAGACGTTGAGCACGTCGGGCGTCAGCAGGGCCGGATCAATTGCCGGGTCGAGCGTCAGTACCGGATCGGGTCCCTGGAAGCCCGAGACGGCCTTCACCGCGTCAGCCCCGATGGCCGCCACGGCACGCGCCGTGCTGATTTCCTGTGTCACATTCGCCAGCAGGCCGTTGTGCCGCGAAATGACGACGGCCGGGGTCCAGCGACCGGGTGTGAGCCCCAGCAGGCGGAACTCGATCGGCAGCTGGTCGGGACGCTGCAGCGCCTCGTCGACATACGCGTTGATGCCGTCGACAAACGCGGTGATGATCTGCACGCCGCGCGGGTGATACCAGTTGAGCTCGGCCGTGAGGTCCCCCCGGAACATGTGCAGGCGCGTGCCGACATCACGCGCCAGCTCACGGCGGCCCAGCACCTCAGCCACCGTGCCGGTCGCCTGACGCCGCCAGATCTCGAACTGGAACAGCCGGTCGCGCGCCGCGGCATATCCCTGCGCGAAGAACAGGTCATGCTCGTTGGCGGCATAAATGTGGTTGATGCCCCAGCGGTCACGCCTGATCTCGACGGCTGCCTGCAGGCCACCGACGCGCAGCGTCTCGGTCGTGACGACCGCAGCCGCCGGCCGGGGGGCGGCAGGGGCCGCCGGTGCGGTCGCCTGCGCCCATGCGGTTCCGACCAGCGCTGCCACGAACGCGATGGCACTAGCGACTCGCACCATCCCGGCCAGCACCGGCCCTCGCCGTGTCCAGGCACTCGTACATGGTCTGCACGGCTTCGTCATGGCCTCGCCTCCTGTCCCTGCACCGGCCGCTTCTCGACCCGGCCGCCCTTGACGACCGTGTCGACATGCGCCAGCGCCGTGATATCAAACAGCGGATTGCCCTGCAGCACGATGATGTCGGCCAGCTTGCCGGGCTCGATGGTGCCCAGGTCGCGCTGCCGCCCGAGGATGGTGGCGCCCACCCGCGTCAGCGCCGAAATCACCCGCATCGGCGCCATCCCGAGGTCCGCATGCACCTTGGCCTCTCGCCACAGGGCCTCCGTATGAAAGTTGAGGGGCGTGCCCGAATCGGTGCCCATGCCCAGTACGGCTCCCGCCTCGATGAACTGCCGGACCCCGCGCTCCCGGTAGAGCACCTCGCGATCGGTGCGCGCAAAGTACGGCAGTGCGCGCCAGGCCACAGTCGACTGCTCGACTTCGCGCCAGATCGTCGGCGGCATCGATCGCGCCAGCGCCGGATCCTGCAGTCGCTCGGGAAACGCCGCGGTGTCGGGATAGATCCAGCTGCGATGGGCGGCGGTGATGACCACCGGGCGTCCCGCGTTGGCAATGTCGGTGATCAGCGCCGCACTGTAGGGCGGCGCCGTGCCGGCCGACCCGGCATGCTGCAGGACATCGATCCCCGTCTCCAGGGCGTTGCGCACATCGCCTTCCGCATAGACATGCGCATGCACGCGCAGGCCCCGGCGATGGGCTGTCTCGGCAATCGCCACGTAGTCCTCGCGCCGCAGGCCGCTGTGCGCCTTGATCACATCGACGCCCGCATCGGCCAGCCTCGTCACCGCACGCGCGGCCGCTTCCGGCGAGTCGATGGCCACCTGATAGCTCTCGGGAAACACCGCCGGGGTCCGCGTGATCCACGGCCCGCTCATCAGCATGCGAGGCCCGCGCGTCCTGCCGGCGTCGATCTCGCCGCGCACAGCCAGGCTCGCCTCGAGGGGCGCACCGAGATCGACGGCCGAGGTGATGCCCGCATCGAGCAGCTGCGCGGCCGCGGTCGCCATTACGGTGCGAAGCATCGCGTCGCCGCCGGTCCGATCAATCCACGGAAACCACGTCGCATAGTTCCCATGGCCGAGCAGCACCAGGTGCGCGTGCAGCTCAATCATCCCCGGCATCATCGTCCGGCCGCGGGTGTCGATGACGGTGTAGCCCTCGGGCACAGGCGTCGACGCCGCCGGTCCCACGCGGACGATGCGGTCACCCTCGATGAGGACGGCGGCATGGTGCAGGGGCGGGGCATCGTAGCCATCGAGCAGCATGCCGCCCACAAGGGCCAGGCGCTGCGGGGACGCGGGCCGCGCCGGTTGCGCGTCGAGATTCGCCATGGCCGCAACCAGCACCACTACGGCTGACACGGCCAGCCACCATCGCTTCGTCATGGGTCTCCTCATGGTCGGGTCCCGGGCGTGCGGTCAGCATGGGACGCCCGCCCGTGCTGCCGCGTGCGTAGCCTAGCACCGGCACGCCTGTCACGCACCCAGAAGCTCTCTGGGCGCCCGGCGGCTCGCAGGCCGTCTGGCACATCGGCACGACGCGTACCCGGGCAGTCTTGTATAGTCGACGACGAATGAAGGTCTGGGTCTGGGTGGCGGTGGCCGTGGCCGCCCGAGTGCTTGTGTGGCTTGCTGCGCGTGATGCCGGTGTCTTTGCTGATATGTCCCAGTATCACGAGCGCGCACTCGCACTGCTCAGCACGGGGGCAATGCCCGATGCACTGCGGGGACCGGGCTATCCGGTGGCTCTGGCCGTCGCGTACACAACCTCACTGCCTCACTTCGACGCTGCCCGACTGATGCACGCCCTGCTCGGGGGCGCACTCACGTGGACGACAGCCCGTGTTGCACAGCAGGCCGGGGCGGGCCCGCGCCAGGTCTGGGCCGCGGCGGCGGTGGCCGTTTATCCCGGGTTCGTGCTGTCGTCGGTCTATCTCATGCCGGAAGGGCTCTACACGCTACTGGTGATGCTCGTGGTGTTGCTCGTCGGCTCGCAGCACGACCGCGGTGCAGGGCCCCCCTGGCCGCAGCTGGCCTCCGCAGGGGCCCTGACGGCAGCAGCGCTGCTGACCCGTTCTGTCGGACTCGCCCTGCTGCCGGCCATTGTGGCGGCGGTCATGACGAAGCGCCCGTCGAGCGACGCCTCCCTGGTCCGCCTGCGGGCACTCGCGCTGTGTGGCGCCGTGATGCTGGCGGTGCTGGCCCCGTGGCTGGTGTTTACCACCCGTGTGGCCGGTGCCCCGATGCTCGACACAACCAGCGGCCTGAACCTGCTCATCGGCAATCACCCCGGGGCCACAGGTCGCCTCGAGATGGATGCCGTGGCCGCGCTGGAAGATCAGCATCTGCGTGGAGCGCCCACGGCGGCTGAGGCCAGTCGACGAGCTGTTTCCGCAGGGCTCGCCTGGGCGGTGACGCATCCCGTCGACTGGCTTCGCGTCTCGTGGCGGAAGGTTCAGTTTCTTTTCGGCCTCGAGGGACGCGAGCACGTCTGGGTGTACTCGGTCGGCTTCTTCGGCGACCGCGCACCCGCGCTGGTGGCTGTCTGGGGCACCGCCCTGCTGGCCAGTTTCCCTCTGGTGTGCCTGGCGGCGCTTGCCGGGCTGGGCCGCGGGCTGGCCTGGGAGACCCCCACCGTCAGGGCTCTGGCGTGGCTGATCGTCGGTACCGTGGCCCTGCACGTCGTGAGTTTCAGCGAAAGCCGCTTTCACCTGCCGCTGATTCCGGGGCTGGCCGTTCTGGCTGTGTCACGGGCTCCGGCCGACGCGGGGCGTGCGGCGCGACCCGTCCAGGCCGCGGCGGTACTCATGGCCGGGGCGCTGCTCCTGACATGGCTGACGCAGCTGCCCGACGCACTGGCGACGCTGCAGGCCCTGATGGCGCCCGATAGCTGGCGCACGCCGCGTCCCTACTGAGGCGCATCCGCCCTCACCCGCGGCGCGCGACCCGCTCGAGCCAGTTTCCGAAGAACACTCGCGCCGGCTCGCGCCAGGTGTTGCGCAGCAGCGCCGCGATGCCCTCTTCCGGAAACGGCGGCATGGGGCTGCCGCAGGCCCGCGCCTGCACCGCCTGTGCACGGATGGCCTCGACCATCACATGGGCGGCGGGCGGCAGGTAGCCCCGGGGCACCGGGGGCATGTCGCGTTCGCCCTGGGAAGCGCGATGCCATTCCCGCAGATATTCCTTCAGCAGGCTGGTGGTGTCGTACTCGGGATGCCCCTGGAGGCAGACGACCCGCGCGCCGTCTGCGCTGGCCGCCGCATGCACTTCGCCGTCTGTCGTCGTGGCGACCACCTCGAGCCCTGCCGCCTCCCAGTCGCGGCGCGAGACGGTGTTATGGCGGGAGTGCGGCGCATCAAATGTGGACGGCAGTCCCTCCGCCAGCGGATGCGCGCGCCGTGTCACGCGATGCGCATACACGCCCCAGCGCTTGTCAGGCAGCGTCGTGCGGACGGTGCCCCGCCGGTGCTGCAGCCACGCATGCGACGCGAGGCACGACGTCAGCAGGGGCACCTGCCGCGCCTCGGCCCAGTCGAACACGCGGGCCATCTGGGGATAGACAGGATGCCCCGAGACATCGGCCGCGGCGACGTTCGTGCCGGTGACGATGAGGGCGTGGGGCTGCGCATCGAGCAGCGCATCGACTGGCACGTAGCGCGAGGCCAGGGCCTCGGCCACCGCGGGCCCGCGGTCGAGGCCCGGCAGCGTGGCCCGCAATACCTCGACGGGCCGCGACAGCGGGACGCCCTGCACGAGACGGAGGAACTGGCGCTCGGTGGCCCGGAGCGCGGCATCGGGCATCAGGTTGACGAGGCCGACGCGCAGTGGCGCGGCCGCAGAGGTCGACAGACCCATGACAGCTCATCTCTCCCCGACAGGAACGGGGCGGGAATGGGCACCGTCGCAGCATCGCTGCCCGGCTGCCGTGGCGTCGTCGGACCCGGTTCCTCGGCCACTCTTGATGAATATCCACGCATGTGGATAGGCAGATACTATAGATGCCCATGCCGGCTGTCAACCCCCCGCCGGCCTGGATGCAGACGGGCGGCGGCACATGTGTCTTGACAACATGTGTTTTCCCACATATTGTGACGACATGCGTAGCGCACTGCAGGCCAAGCTCAAGCAGACCCGCCCGTTTCCGAGCCCGGAGACCGAGGCGGTGCTCAGCATCGCCCGCACCGCCGCGCTGCTCGACCATGCGCTGGCCCAGGTGCTCAAGCCGGCCGGCATTACCCCGACGCAGTACAACGTGCTCCGCATTCTGCGCGGGGCCGGCGCCGAGGGCCTCTGCCGTTCGGCGATTGGCGAGCGCATGGTCACCAGCGTGCCCGACGTCACGCGGCTGCTCGACCGCCTCGAGGCGGCCGGACTCATCACCCGCAGCCGTGGCACGGATGACCGGCGGTTTGTGACCACCGTCATCACCGAAGCCGGCCTGCAGCTGCTGGCGGGCCTCGACGCCCCCGTCGAGGCGCTCAACAGGCGGCAGCTGTCACACGTGGGACGGCCCGCCCTCCGCACGCTCATCGACACGCTGGCCAGGGCGCGGGCAGGCGTGTGACCCTCCTTTCTGGTCCTTCATTGCAGTCATCACACAGGAGTCCATCGGACATGTCTCAGACCTACGCCCTCGACCCCGCCCCCTAGGAAGTCACCTTCCAGGTGCGCCACCTCATCACCCGCGTCAGCGGCCGCTTCTCGTCGTTCGCCGGCACCATCGACTTCAACGAGGCCGCCCCGGAACAGTCGTCCGTGTCCGTGACGGTGCAGACCGCCAGCATCGACACCAACCAGGCCGACCGTGATGCGCACCTGCGTTCCGACGATTTCTTCTCGGCGGAACGCTTCCCCGCCATGACCTTCGCCAGCCGCAGCATCATGCCGGCCGGCGGTCACTTCGAGGTGTCGGGCGACCTGACCATCCGTGATGTCACCCGGCCTGTGGTGTTCCCGGTGACCTATCTCGGCAAGGCGCGCGACCCATGGGGGAACGAGAAGCTGGCGTTCGAGTCGGAGCTCACCATCAACCGCAAGGACTTCGGTCTCACATGGAACGCCGCCCTCGAGACCGGTGGTGTCCTCGTCGGCGAGGACGTGAAGATCAGCCTCAGCCTGCAGGCAGCCGCCGCCAAGTAGTCCCCCGGTACCGGCGTGACGGCCCTTGCGTCGTCACGCCGGTTGCCGCATCATGGGGTCACCGTTCCATGGCCATCCGTCTGCCCTCCCTGTCGTCTCGCCGCCGTCCGGATTCCATCGTGCGTCCCGCCACCATTCGGCCTTTCGGGCATCACGTGCCCGTGGCTGCCGTTGCAGCGGTCCTGGCTCTGGCCGGCCTTCAGGCCTGCGCCTCGCGTCCAGTTCCTGCGGTGGGCGGCACGACCGGCATCGCCGCCGCGGTACCTGCGCAGCCCGGCCTCACCGTCACCCTCGCGCACATCAACGACGTCTACGAAATCGGGCCGCTCGATGGCGGCCGCGCCGGAGGCCTCGCCCGCGTCGCCACGGCATTCGCTGATCTGCGCCAGTCGTCGACACCGCTGCTCACCACGCTGGGCGGCGACTTCCTGTCGCCCTCGGCCCTGGGCACGGCACGCGTCGACGGCAGCGCCCTCGCCGGGCGACAGATGGTCGACGTGCTGAATGCCACGGGGCTGCAGTACGCGACCCTCGGCAACCACGAGTTCGACATCGCCGAGACCGCCTTCCGCGCCCGACTCGCTGAGGCACGCTTCCAGGTGATTGTCAGCAACGTCACCGACGCGCAGGGCCAGCCGTTCCCGAAGACCGTGCCCGGCGTGGTTGTGCCAGTCACCACGCAGGGGCGCACCCTGCGCATCGGACTCACGGGCGTCGTCATTGATGCCAACCCGCGTCCCTGGGTCCGCTACCAGCCGGCCATCGAGTCTGTCCGGCGGGCCGTGGCCTCGCTGCCGCCCCCGCTCGACGCCATCGTGGTGATCTCGCATCTCACGCTCGAGGAGGACGCAGCCCTCGCCGAGGCACTGCCGGACATCGACCTCATCGTCGGCGGGCACGAGCACGAGAACTGGATGCTGCGCCGCGGTCCGCGCCTCACACCCATCATCAAGGCCGATGCCAATGCCCGGACGATGGCGGTGGTGACGATGGGGTTCGGGGCCGCGGGGACGCGTCCCTCGGTCGACTCGCGGCTGCGGGTGCTCGACGAACGCGTGCAGCCGGATGCCGCAGTCACCCGGGTGGTCGACCAGTGGACCGCCACCGCCTACGACGCCTTCCGGCGCGACGGCTTCACGCCCGAGGCGGCGGTGGTGACGGTCCCGGTGACGCTGGACGGACGCGAATCGGCCGTCCGGAACCGCCCGGGGCCGCTGACCGATCTGATCGTGGCCGGCATGGTCCGGGAGACAGGCGCCACCGTGGGCCTGCTCAACGGCGGCTCGGTCCGCATCGACGACGTGATGCCGCCGGGCCCGCTAACGGAATACGACATCATCCGCGTAATGCCATTCGGCGGAAAGGTGGTCAAGGTCACGATGGAGGGCAGCCTGCTGCGACGTGTGCTGGAGGCCGGACGCCGGAACGCAGGCGAGGGGGGCTATCTGCATCACAGCGTCGGACTGACGGCGTCGGAGAGCGGCTGGCAGGTGCACGGTGCCCCGCTTGACCCGCAGGCGCGCTACACGGTGGCCCTGCCCGAGTTCCTGCTGACTGGCCGCGAAGCCAACATGGCCTTCCTGACGCGCGACGCCCAGGGCGTGAGCGCCGTCGAGGAATTTCGGGACATCCGGCGCGCGTTCATCGAAGAATTGCGCCGCATGTGGCCCTGACAGGCGTGTCTCCGATCGAGGTCATCCGGGGCTGGCACAGCGCTTGCTGCTGAGTCGCGGTAGCCGCCTGCAGTCTGGAGAGTGCCCCATGACAATCCGATCGTTGCCGAGTCGCCTGCCCATCCTGCTGGGGATGCTGGCGCTGACCGCCCTCATCTTCCCGGCGCCTGCCGATGCGCAGCGTCGGGGTCGCCCCGGGGGAGGAGGCGGAGGGCGCCCTCCCGCCGTCGTTCGCCCGGTGCCCGTCCGCCCGGTGGTCGTCACTCCTCGTGCTCGTGTCGGGGTGGTCGGAGTGGGTGTCGGGGTTCGGCGCACGTATCCCGCGTCGTTTTACCGGGGACTCGGCTATGGCTTCTACGACCCGTTCTGGATGGGCTGGGGCTTCGCTGGTGGCCCGTGGTACGGCCAGGGCTGGTATGGCCCGGGCGCCTGGGGCGGCGGCTGGGGGCCGGGGGGGGGACCGGGATGGGGCTGGGGACAGCCGTTCGGGTCAGCCCGACTACAGGTGAGACCGCGCCAGGCCGAGGTCTACATTGACGGCGCGCTGGCGGGGCTGGTCGACGACTTCGACGGCTTCTTCCAGCGACTGCAAGTGGAACCCGGCGAGCACGAACTGACCATCTACCTTGACGGCTATCGGACCGAGTCGCAGCGCCTGCTCTTCCGGCCCAATGCCAC
>SXGQ01516313.1_pt1 | contig 11045 bp, 8 predicted proteins | sample 3178371 | NCBI WGS metagenome assembly SXGQ01 (sample SAMN11356859, study PRJNA531348) | freshwater metagenome | isolation source: freshwater sample F1-20 | place: China: Fuxian Lake, Yuxi | collected 2017-12-25 | reverse complement strand
GTCGTCGGCGGCCAGGTCGAGATCGAGCTCCCGGGCGCCTCGCGCAACGTGATGGGCGAGCACAAGTTCATCCGTATCCACCACGCGCACCTCGAGGAGGACGTGGGCAAGCTCAGCCACGGGGGCTGCGGCTCGTTGGTCGACTATACCCGCGCCGGCGTGCCGCTCCTCGAGATCGTGACCGAGCCGGACCTCCGTTCCTCCGCCGAAGCCGAGGCCTTCCTCCGCGCCCGCGTCGCGACGCTCACCCCCGCCGGCGTCGCCGACCGCGACATGGAGAAGGGCCAGCTGCGCTGCGACTGCAACGTGTCCGTCCGTGGCCGCGGCGCCGAGAAGCTCGGCACCCGCACCGAGACCAAGAACCTCACCTCGATCTCGAGCGTCCGCGATACGGTCATCTACGAGACCGCCCGCCAGATCCGCGAACTCGAAGCCGGACGCGCGATCACGCAGGAGACCCGCGGCTGGAACGCCGAACTCGCCCGCGGCTATGTCCTCCGCGACAAGGAAGACGCCCACGACTACCGCTATTTCCCGGATCCGGATATCCCGACCCTGAAGATCTCCCGCGAGACCGTGGCGCGCCTCGCCAGGCAGGTTCCCGAGAACCTGTACGACCGCCAGCGTCGCTACGTCGAGAAACTCGGCCTGCCTTACACCGCCGCCTCGGTGCTGGTGAACGACCGCGCCCTCGCCGAATGGTTCGAGGCCGCCGTGGCCGCGCACCCCGCCAATCCTTCCGGCATCGCCAACCTCGTCGCCAACGACCTGCTCCGCGACCTCGCCGCCTCGGCGGGTGCCGCCGGCGGCTTCGACGAGTCCACCCCGGCTCCGGTCTCGCTCGCGTCCTGCCCGCTCAAGCCCGCCCAGCTGGCCGGTCTGGTCAAACTGACCGATGACGGCGTGATCTCCAAGCAGCAGGCCAAGGAAGTCTTCGCCGAGATGTTCAAGACCGGCCAGGACGCAGCCGCCATCGTCGACGCCAAGGGCCTGCGCCAGAACAGCGACACCGCCGAGCTCGAGCAGATCGTCCGGGAAGTCATCGCCGACCCGGCCGTGGCCAAGTCCATCGCCGAATACCGCGCCGGCAATGAGAAGGCCATCAACGCGCTCAAGGGCCCGATCATGAAGCGCACGCAGGGCAAGGCCAACCCCGGCCTCATCGACCAGCTGCTCCGGAAGGCCCTCGGATGAGCGCCTCCGCCGCTTCCGAGTCGCCTTGGGCCGCCGGGGTCAAGGCCGCGCGCGACAACGCGCTCCCCTCGCTCCTGATCCTCCTGGCCGCGCTGGCTCTGGTCGTCAGTTATTACCAGGTGCCCGCCGTCCGCGCGTGGCTCGACGTCATCGGCGAGGTCAACCGGGCGAACCCCACCGCCTTCGCGATGCTCTGCACGGGCTTCTCGGCCGGCTTCATCCCGTGGGTCTTCCGGATGGCCTTCCCGAGCCTGCGGCCGGCCCGGCCCGGCCTCGATCTCCTCCACAGCGTGCTTTGGTGGATGTTCATGGGCCTGATCGTGAGCTATTTCTATGCGCTCCAAGGCTGGTGGTTCGGCACCGAACCCTCCTGGCGCGTCGTGACCCTCAAGGTGCTGGTCGACCAATCCTTCTTCACGGTGCTCTGCGGGGCGCCCTTCAACGCGATTTCCCACCTCTGGAAGGACTCGAACTGGGACACCGCCAAGCTCCGGGCCGCGATGGGGCCGGGCTGGTATCGCCGTCTCGTCCTCCCGAACCTTCTGCCCAACTTCCTCGTGTGGTTCCCCGGCAACGCGCTTTTCTACAGCATGCCGCCCGAGCTCCAGTTGCCGGTCGCCAACTGCATCGGCTGCTTCTGGGCCCTCATGTGCGTACGCATCGCGAAGCACTCGGGAGTGAAGCATTGAGAGGCTAGTTAGCTGGCACGCTGGCAAGTGGGCACGTGGGCAAGGAATTCAGTTAAGGGCCAGGGGCAGGCACCAGGACCAGGACCAGGGGCAGGAGAGGCAACAGATGCGATGCCGGCTAACCGATTAACAGGTCAGCCTATCAACTTAATCTGACCCTGATTCTGACCCTGTCCCTTCTTGTATCTCCCCCATGTCCCCTTGCCCCGGTGTCCCCATGTCCCCTAACCTTCATCATGCTTAGGTTCGTCCTGCTCCTTCCGCTCGCGCTCCTGGCCGCCGAGCCCGCTGGCGAGTTCCGCGGAAGCCCGGAACGTCCCTTCGCCATCCTGACCCGGCCGGTCCCGGAGGGCATCCATCTCGTCACGATCGCCTTCGGGGCCGAGGATATCGACTCCGTCACGACCGTGAAGGCTGAGGCCCGCCGGCTGATCGCGCTGAATGTCGCCGTCCCGAAAGGACGCGCCGAGACACGTCGCTTCCTCATCGACGTGCGCCGCCCCGAGTACGCCGGCGGACGCGTCGCCCTCAAACCGCGCGAAAGCGGCGCCCCGAACTGGGATGACCAGCTCTCGCTCGAATTCATCGGGCCCACCGCCCGGGCCCGCCTCGTCTCCATCGAGCCCGCGCCCGCCGCGACCGTCCGGATCTTCCTGGCCGGGGACTCGACCGTCACGGACCAATCGAGCGAGCCTTATGTGGGCTGGGGGCAGGTCTTCCCGCTGTTCGTCGGCGACCGGGCCGTGGTCGCGAACCACGCCGAGTCGGGCCGGGCTCTGCGGTCTTTCCAAGGCGAGCGTCGGTTCGAAAAGATCCTCGCGCAGCTGCGCCCGGGCGACTTCGTCCTCATCCAGTTCGGCCATAACGACCAGAAGGAGAAAGGGGAGGGGGTCGGCGCGTTCACCACCTACGCGACCCGCCTGAAGGCTTACGTCGACGCCATCCAGGCCAAGGGCGGCCACCCCGTGCTCGTCACCGCCGTCGCCCGTCGCCGCTTCGACCCGTCGGGCCAGGTCGTCGAGTCGCTTGGCGATTTCCCCGAGGCCGTCCGCCGCGTGGCCAAGGAAAGCGGACTCCCGCTCATCGATCTCAACGCCGCCGCCAAGCAGGTCTACCAGGCCCTCGGCGTCGAGCGAAGCAAGCTCGCGCTGCTCCACTACCCGGCGAACACCTTCCCCGGCCAGACCGAGCCGCTCCGCGACGACACCCATTTCAGCGCCTTCGGTGCCTACGAGATGGCACGGTGCGTCGCGGAGGGTATCCGCACAGGTGCGCCCCGGCTGGCGGTCCACCTGTCTCCGTCGGTCAAGCCTTTCGACCCGACCCATCCCGACGACCCCGTGCAAGTCGTCATTCCCGCCAGTTCCTTGGTCAAGGGCGATAAGCCCGAGGGCAAATAAGCGCCGCGGGGCATCCCTCGCTTGAATCCCCCTCGCGGATAGGCGAGGCTCGCCCTCGTGCCCGATCTCTTCGGTGAAATCGAACCCGGCGTCGCCGAGGTGGTCCCGTTCGACGGCGGGGCCCGGGCCTACTCGTATTCCGTGCCGGCGGCCTTGAAGGATACCCTGCAGGTCGGCCAGCTCGTGCGCGTGCCGCTCGGCGGTCGCGTGAGCCTCGGGGTCGTCTGGCGCTATCCCGCGGAGCCCCCGCCCGCCGCGAAACTGCGGAGCATCATCCTCCTGGAGCACGAGCAGCCGGTCATGACCCCCGACTGCTGCAAGCTCGCGGAGTGGATGGCCGGCTACTATGGCTGCGGCCTCAATTCCGTCCTCGAGACCGTCCTGCCCGCCGCCATCCGCAAGGGCGTGCGGCCCGTGCTGCGGCGGCTGCTCACGCTGGTCGCCCCGCCCGCGCCGGAGGCCTTGGAAAAACTCCGACGCAAGGCCCCCCGTCAGGCCCAGGTCATCGATTACCTTGCCGGCCAGCCCGGGCCCGCGGACCGCGCCAAGATGGTCGATGGGATCGGCGTGGCCCAGCCCGCCGTCGACGCCCTGATCAAGTCCGGGGTGGTGAAGGAAGACGCCAGCGTCCTCTGGCGGGTCGCCTACGACGACCCCTTCGCCGAGGGCGAGGTCGTCGCGGCGCGCGGGCACGACCTCAACCCGCAGCAGGTCACCGCTGTCGCCTCCATCTCCGCGACCTTGGACAGCAAGGCCTTCCGGGCCCACCTCCTGCACGGCGTCACCGGGTCCGGCAAGACTGAGGTCTACGTCGCCCTCATCCGCAAGGTCGTCGCCGAAGGCGGCTCCGCCATCTTCCTCGTCCCCGAGGTCGCCCTCACGCCCCAGACCGTCGGCCGGCTCCGCTCCCGCCTCGCCGACCTCGGCGCCAAGGTCGTGGTGTGGCACAGCCACCTTTCCGCCGGGGAGCGCTTCGACGCCTGGATGGCGATGTCGCTCGGGCAGGCCCGCGTGGTGGTCGGTGCGCGGTCGGCGGTCTTCGCCCCGTTGCCGAACCTGCGGCTCATCGTCGTCGACGAGGAGCACGAGCCCTCCTTCAAGCAGGGGGAGACCCCGATGTACCACGGCCGGGACGTCGCGGTCATGCGCGCCTCGATGCTCGGGATCCCCTGCGTGCTCGGCTCGGCCACGCCCTCCCTCGAGACCTGGAAGAACGCGCAGGCCGGCCGCTACGTCCTGGACCCGATGCCTAAGCGCGTCGACGACCGCCCGATGCCGGCGTTCCGCATCGTCGACATGCGCCGCGAGGTGCTCCACCTCAAGGGACAGCATATCCTCTCGCGCGAACTGACCGACGGCATCCGCGAGCGCCTCCAGCGACGCGAACAGTCGATCCTCTTCCTCAACCGTCGCGGGCATTCCCGGTCGCTCGTCTGTCCGGATTGCGGCGAGGCCGTCCAGTGCGGGCGTTGCAGTGTCTCGCTCACCCTGCACCGCACCGACGACACCGCCCGTTGCCACCTCTGCAATCACCAGGAACGCGCCCCGGTGGTCTGCCCCAAGTGCCGCTCCCCGAAGGTCCGCTGGAAGGGCTACGGCACCCAGAAGGTCGAGGAGACCATCGCCCACCTTTTCCCGCGCGCCAAGGTCGCCCGGATCGACGCGGACACGATGTCGAAGAAGGATCGCTTCCGCCAGGTGCTTTCCGACTTCCGCGCCGGCAAGTACGACCTGCTCTTGGGCACGCAGATGATCGCCAAGGGCCTCGACTTCCCGCGCGTGACCTTGGTCGGCATCATCGACGCCGACCTCTCCTTGCAGCTACCCGACTTCCGCGCGGGGGAACGCACCTTCCAGCTGCTCACGCAGGTCGCGGGCCGCGCCGGGCGCGGCGACCTCGAGGGGGTGGTGGTGGTGCAGAGCTTCCAGCCCGCCACGGACCCCATCCAGTTCGCCAAGCGGCTCGACTTCGAGGGCTTCGCCGCGGCCGAGCTGGAACGCCGCGCCGAGTTCGGCTACCCGCCGGATCGCCACCTGATACGCCATGTTTTCCGGGGGCGCAACGCCGAGAAGGTCAATTTCGTCGCCGAGGCCTGGGTCAAGGAACTCGAGCGGCTGCACCCGGGCGTCGCGGAAGTCCGCGGCCCGGCGCCGTGTCCCTTCGAGAAAGTCCAGGACCAGCACCGCGTGCACATCTGGTACCTCGTCTCCGGCGTGAAATCCTTCCTAGCGGCCCTGCTACCGCTGCGGGCCAGGGTCCTCCGCGACGAGGACGTCATCGATGTGATCGACGTGGACGCGCAGGATTGTGCCTAAGTCCAAGGGTAGAATCGAGGATAGGGTCGATGGGAGGGTCGATTATGGCGGAGGGGCTTGGGTCGATTCTGCACTCTGCACTCGATCCTACCCTCGGCTCTGCCGTCCGACCCACTCACCACCACCGCTTGCGCTTCATCCAGAGGGTGATGAGCGTGGCCACGAGCACCATGGTGCCGAGGGCGATGAAATAACCGTACTTCTCGCCCCACTCGGTGTGGATCTCCGGCATGAAATGGAAGTTCATGCCCCAGAGTCCCACGAGGAAGGTCAGCGGGATGAAGACCGACGACATGACCGTCAGCACGCGGATGACCTCGCTGGTCTTCCGCTCCTGCTGGGTGTGGTGGTATTCCTGCAGGTCCTGCAGGATCATGCGGGCGTGCTCGATCCGGTCCGCCGCGCGGATCGCGTGGTCGTAAAGGTCGCGCAGGAAGATATCCAGGGAGGAGGGCAGGAGGCCGTGCTCATAGTGCTCCAGGACGCTGACCATGTCCTTGAGCGGCTGGGCCAGGCGGCTGAGGCGCACCACGATGCGCTTCAGGCGGTAGACTTCGTTGAGGTCCCAGTCGTCCGTCCCCTTGAGGATCGAGTCCTCGAGCTCGGTGATGGCGTCCTCGATCTCCTCGGTCTGGACCAGCAGGCGGTCGACCAGGGTGTCGAGGAGCGAGTAGACGAGGTAGCCGGAGCCCCAGCGCCGGATGTTGCCCTTGTTCTCGGCCAGGCGTTTCTCGATCGCCGCGAAGACCGGCTCGTCGTTCTCGTGGAAGGAGATGACCCAGTTTTGGGCCGCGACGATGGAGATCTGCTGGCCGCGCGGGGTGTCCTCCTCAACGCCGATGCGTACCGCGCGGGCGATGGCCAGGATCTTGTCGCCGTGCTCCTCGAACTTCGGGCGGGAGGTGTTGGTCAGGACGTCCTCCTGGGCGAGCATCGGGATGTCGAAGAAGGCCCCGACGATGTGGACGATCTGCGGGTCGGTGATGCCGAGGACCTGGACCCAGACCATGCCGGGCCGGCCGACGTACTTGCCGACGGCGTCGAGCTCCGCAAACTCGTCGACCTTGCAGCCGGTTTCATCGTAACAATGGACCCGGAACTTGGTCGGGACGTTCGATTCGAAGGGGGAAGCGGCCGGCAGCTGCCCGGGGGCGCGGCCGATCTCGGTGTCCTCGTAGGCGGCCTCGCCGGGCAAGGGCGCGGCATCCGCCTTCAGCCCGAGTCGTCGGCGCAGGTCCTCCAGACGACGCTGGATAAAGGACCGGGCCCGGGCCTTATCCTTTTCACGCTTCTCCTGGTGCCGACTCATCCCCCGAGTTTCCGCAGGCCCGGGGACTTGTCAACGGGGAGGTGCCGCGCGGTCAGCCCTTACGCCGGCCCCTGCTGTTCCGGCGACCTTGGCGGCTGATGCCCAAAGCCTCCATCTTGCCCTGTTGGATCTTCTGGAAGAGGTTGTTCGAGTTCGTCACCCCGAGGCAGTAGAGGGAGGCGGCCACCGGCTCGACCTGATCCGGCTTCACGAAGCCGGCGTTGCCCAGCCACTCCGCCAAGGCGAAATGAAAATTGGCCGGGGTGATGTCCATCTTCTCGCCGCCGTGCCGGAGCCACACCGCGGCCCGCAGCTCCATCGTGCAGTTTCCTTTCTTACGGCAGACCTCCAGGACGGCGCGGAGGGTTTCTTTGCAGGGTTCGGCGGACTTGGAAGAGGGGGCCTCGGACATGAAGGAGCGGCGATTGGGGAAAAGGGGAGGCGGAGCGACCTCCCCCTTGCTAGTTAGGCGACAGTTTACTGTGAACAACCAATTGGTCACTGTCACTAAGTATTATAATACTATAAAGTTATAAGACAAGTCACCGGCGACGGTCAAAAGGATACCCCGGTGGTGGTCGCGACAGGACTTGAACCTGTGACTTCAGCAATGTGAATGCTGCGCTCTAACCAACTGAGCTACGCGACCGGCACCGGGGATTCCTTGATGGCTGTCCCGGCCCGGGCGGGCAAGACCGAACTGGTCCGGTTTACCCCGTTCCGGGACGTCCGTCGGCTTGCAACCGGCCACCGAACCCCAATGTTGGCGGGCATGGACCTTGCCGCGAACCCAGCCACCCCCCGTGTGGCCGACGAGCGCCTGTTACGCCTGACGGCGCCGGCGGGGCGCAAGGTCCTGGCCCTGGCCACCCGGGAGGGGCAGGGTGCCTTCCTGCGGGTCGCCATCACCGGCGGCGGTTGCAACGGGCTGTCCTACAAGATGCGTTTCGTCGCCGAGCCGAAGACCGGGGACATCCTGGTCCGCTCGGAGGGGGTCGAGGTCCTGGTCGATCCGAAGTCGGCCCTCTACCTCCGAGGCACCCAGCTGGACTATTCCGACAAGATGATCGGCGGCGGCTTCAAGTTCTCGAACCCCAACGCCAAGGCCAGTTGTTCGTGCGGGGAGAGTTTCTCGCTCTAGTCTGCGACTAGAGCGAAGGGACAGGGCTGGGGCTTGGGACAGGGCTAGTTGATTTGTCCGAGGTAGGGGCAGTGCCGCGGGCTGGATCGAGTGCAGAGTACGGAGTACAGATTACAGAGTACGGATTACAGAGTACGGAGTCGAGTTAAGCACGTGGATGGAAGGGCTACCTGAGCCCAGTCTGCCGCGCTCGTTCCGTGGCAAGATTGTCTCTTCTCTGGCCATCTGGCCAACAGATCAACCCGTCAACCCGCTTCATTCCACCCCTGACCCTTCTGTCTCTTTGCCTCTCGGTAGGGACGAGCGTCCCTGCTCGTCCGCGGCCGAAACATCGGGTCAGGCACCATCACGCTGCGCATGCTGAAGCCAGACCCCATGCCTGCGGCCGACCGGGGACGGCCAGCCCTACCTGGTAGGACTCAACCCTCGAGGCCCGCGGCCACGATCAATCCGCCGGAATCTCGTCCTTGGCGCCGGCTTCGTAGCGTTCGCACCAGGCCTTGGACCAAGGGGCGAAGTCGCCCGCGGCGATGTGCGCGTGGGCCTGGGCCATGAGGTCCTGCAGGAAGTGGATGTTATGCAAGGCGAGCAAGGTGCCGCCGAGCTGTTCGCCGGCGTGGTGCAGGTGGCGCAGGTAGGCGCGGGAGAAGTGGCGGCAGGTATAGTTGTCCATGCCTTCGACCAACGGACGATGGTCCTCGCGGTAACGCAGGTGCTTCACGCTGATCGGGCCGTCGGGCGTGAACGCGCCGCCGTGGCGGCCGATGCGGGTCGGCATCGTGCAGTCGAACATGTCGGCGCCTAGCGCGACCATGCGGAGAAGCTGGGGCGGGGTGCCGACGCCCATGACGTAGCGGGGCTTGTTCTTGGGCAGGAGCGGGGCGACCAGCCCGACCTGATGGAGCATGTGCTCCTCGGGTTCGCCGACGCTGACGCCACCGATGGCATGGCCGGGGAAATCGAGCCCACCGAGTTCCTCGGCGCAGCGGATGCGCAGGTCGTCGTAGACCGAGCCTTGGTTGATGCAGAAGAGGTGACGACCCGAGGCGAGGAAGCCTCGGTCCTTGGCGAGCTGGAGCATCTCCTTGGCCCAGCGGATCGAGCGGGTCACCGCGACCTCGCACGAAGCGCGGTCGCACGGGTAGGGCGGGCATTCGTCGAGCACCATCGCGATGTCCGAGCCCAGCGCGTCCTGGATGTCGAAGCAGTCCTTCACGTCGAGGAAGAGTTTGTTGCCGTCGAGGTGGGAGCTGAAATGGATGCCCTCGTCGGTGATGGTGCGGAGCTTCGCGAGCGAGAAGACCTGGAAGCCGCCGCTATCGGTCAGGATCGGCTTATCCCAGTGCATGAATTTGTGGAGACCGCCGGCGGCTCGGACGATCTCCCGGCCCGGGCGCAGGTTCAGGTGGTAGGTGTTGCTGAGCAGGATCTGGGCACCCGTCTCGGCGACCTGCTGCGGGGAAAGCCCTTTGACCGTGGCCTGCGTGCCGACCGGCATGAAGACCGGGGTGCGGACCTCCCCGTGGGGGGTCTTCAGGACGCCGAGGCGCGCGGCCGTCGTCGTATCGGTCTTAAGCAGGGTGAACACGGCGGACTAATAGGGGGAGGCGGGGAGGGGTGGCAAGGACAGGAGAAGTAGAGTCAAGCGGTTGGCGGTTAGCGGCTGGCGGTTAGGATATTCCAGAGAAGCGGCTGGCGGTTAGGAGGCTCCGGAGAAGCGGTCGGCGATTGAGGTTCGCGATTCAGCACGCCACCGTACGGCAAGGGAAGGCAGGCGCGCGGCGTCGCCGCCTCCTGTCTCTTGGTGTTCCCAACCGCCAACCGCTACTACCTAGCGTTTCCGTCAAACGTCAGCCTCATCCCCTTCGGGGCGTCGGCGCGGATCTTGCCGTGCTCGTAGACGCAGACGCCGTTGACGAAGGTGCGTTCGATGCTGCTGCCGAACGTGTGCCCATCGAAGGGTGACCAGCCGCATTGGTAGAGCAGGCCAGCCTTGGTCACGGGCTGGGGCTTGGCGGGGTCGACGACCACGAGGTCGGCCCAGGAGCCTTCGCGGATGAACCCGCGCTTTTCGACGCCGAACAGGGTCGCCGGGGCATGGCAGGCGCGCTCGATGGCGGTCTCCAGCGTGAACGCGCCTTGGCGGGCGAGGTCCAACAGGATGAGGAGCGAGTGCTGGATGAGGGGCAGGCCGGACGGGGCCTTGAAGTAGGTCTGGGACTTCTCCTCCCAGGTGTGGGGCGCGTGGTCGGTCGCGATTACGTCGATCACGCCGCTCGCCACGGCGGCCCGGACGGCGTCGCGGTCCGCGGCCGTCTTGATCGCCGGGTTGCATTTGATCTGGTGGCCCAGGCGCGCGTAGTCGGCGTCGGCGAACCAGAGGTGGTGCACGCAGGCCTCGGCGGTCAGCCGTTTACCTTTGAGCGGCGCCGCGCTGAACAGCGAGAGCTCCTTGGCGGTCGTGATGTGCAGGATGTGCAGGCGGGCGTCATGGCGGCGGGCCAGCCCGGCCGCCAGCGCCGAGGAGGCGTAGCAGGCTTCGACATCGCGCAGGTTCGGGTGCTCGGCGGCGGGCACGTCCTCGCCCCACCTGGCCTTGGCCGCGGCTTCGGCGGCCTTGATGCGCGGGGTGTCCTCGCAGTGCGTCAGGATGATGGCGGGCGAGTGGCGGAAGATGCCTTCCAAGGTCGCCTCGCGGTCCACGAGCATGTCCCCGGTCGAGGAACCCATGAAGACCTTGACCCCGCAGATACGGCGCGGGTCCATGGCCTTCACGACCTCGAGGTTGGTGTTGGTCGCGCCCAGGAAGAAGGAGTAGTTGGCCACCGAAGTCGCCGCCCCGATGGCGTATTTCTTTTCGAGTTCTTCGAGGGTCACCGCCGGCGGGTTGGTGTTCGGCATCTCCATGAACGAGGTGACCCCCCCGGCCACGGCGGCTCGGGCCTCGCTGGCGATGCAGGCCTTGTGGGTCAGGCCGGGCTCGCGGAAGTGGACCT
>SXGQ01182822.1_pt1 | contig 11046 bp, 11 predicted proteins | sample 3178371 | NCBI WGS metagenome assembly SXGQ01 (sample SAMN11356859, study PRJNA531348) | freshwater metagenome | isolation source: freshwater sample F1-20 | place: China: Fuxian Lake, Yuxi | collected 2017-12-25 | reverse complement strand
GTGACCCGTTCGCGAACACCAGCACCAACTTCGGCCATGCCATTTACCTCCATCGTTTTGAGCGAACGGCTCACCACCGCGCCCCGAACGTCCATCCTAGGAGTGCGCTCCACCCCTGTCAAAGCAGGGTGGCCATGCTTCTCAATAAATGAGAAGAGAAGAAGATTGGCTGCGGGTCTTCCCGAGGCGCCGTCGAGAGGAGAGCAGCCGATAATGACCCGCGCCATCCTGGCGCAGTTTCGACATCTGGGAAAAGCGTGAACACGTCCAGTGCGCCATCGCAGACCGTCGGTCGCGCCATACGTCTCCTGCGTCTGATTGCGTCCAGCCAGTCACGCAACCTGCGCCTAGTGGAACTGGCAGAGCGCGCGGAGCTCGACAAATCGACTGCGCACCGGCTGCTGCAGAGGCTGCTGCACGAAGGCCTGGTAGTGCGCGATGCGCGAGCGCGCGGCTATCGGCTCGGCCCGCTGCTGCATGAGCTCGGGCTTGCCGCGCTTCCCGGAAGCAACCTTCGCGAGGTGGCAGCGGCACCGCTGGAAGTGCTCGCAAGGAGTACGGGTGACATGGCTTTTCTAGTGAAGCGCAGCGGCTTCGAAACGGTCTGCCTCGAACGGGTGACGGGGGCCTTCGCCATCCAAACGCTGACGCAGGGTGTGGGCGACCGCCACCCGCTGGGCGTCGGCGCGGGCGGACTGGCCATCCTGGCGAGCCTTGCGGACGAAGAGGTCAAGATCGTCCTGCGGGCGGTGGTGCCGCTGCTTCGTCGGTACAAGCTGAATGAAAAGGAACTGACAGCACGTATCGACGCTGTCCGCGGAACTGGCTTGGCGCTGGACCAAGGCAGCGCGGCGATGGATGTCACCGCCGTCGCCAGGGCTGTCCACAATCCGGAGGGCTCGCCTGTGGGAGCGGTTTTCGTCGCGTCCATCCGCAGCCGGATGACAGAGGCGCGGATCGGGGAGGCAAACAAGAAGATCGCTGCATGCGTCCAGACCATTGAGTCACGGCTCCGCAAATGAAGCTCAAGGTAACGATGAGAAAGACTGAAGCCATGCGCATCGATCTGCACAGCCATGTCATCCCGACCCGAATAGTGGAGGCGCTCTTGGCAGATCCTGCCACGTTCGCAGCGCGCGGCGAGGGGGCCGGTGCTGAGCGCAGAATCGTCCATGCTCAGGGCTACGCCTATCCGCTGGTCCCGGAGTTCTTCGATCCGGTGGCCAAGCTCGCGTCCATGGACCGCAAGGGCATCGACGTGTCGGTGATTTCGCCAGCACCACCGATGTTCTATTACTGGGCCGATGCAGATCTCGCATTGAGGGTGGCGGGTCTGGTCAACGACGGTGTCGCCGACATGGTCGCTCACGCTTCCAATGCAGCATCCCACGGAGGCGGGTTCGCGCCCTACCAGATCGGCCGACTGGTACATGGGCACAAGGTGCGCACGGAGACCCATGCCAACTCGAAGACGGATCCGGGGACCCTGCTGCGGCGCTTCTATTTCGACAGCCTCGTGTTCGAGCCTCGCGCCCTGCGCTACCTGATTGACCTCGTTGGTGCCGACCGCGTGGTCATAGGAACCGACTCGCCATTCGACATGGCCGATGCGCATCCGCTGGAGACGCTCAACGCTGTGTGCGGCCTCACCCACGACGAACATCATGAAATCTGCTGCGGCACGGCTTTGCGCCTGCTGGGCGAAGGAAGAGGAAGCCTGCTATGAACCAGCCCCGTCTCGCCGTGCTCGCACTCGGCGGTACCATCGCGATGACCAGCAGTGCGCAGGGCGGAGTGGTTCCCACCCTCACAGGCGAGGCGCTCGTCGCCGCTGTGCCGAGCCTCGCTGCCATCGCCCGGGTGGAAGCTCGTTCCTTCAGAAATCTGCCGGGAGCGCACCTGCAGTTCGCTGACCTCGAGGCCCTTGCGCAAGAGATCCGCACAATGCGCGGGCAGGGCAACGATGGCTTCGTGGTCACGCAGGGCACCGACACCATCGAGGAGACTGCGTTCGCCCTCGATCGCCTTCTGGCGGACCTCGATGTCCCGGTGATCGTCACCGGTGCAATGCGCAACCCGACAGTGCCCGGCGCGGACGGACCAGCGAACATGCTGGGGTCGGCCCAGACTGCCCTCTGCCAGGAGGCGCGGGGGCAGGGCTGCCTGGTCGTGCTGAACGATGAGGTGCACGCGGCGCGCTTTGTTCGCAAGATCCACACGAGCAGTCCCGCCGCCTTTGCATCCCCTGGTGTGGGCCCCCTTGGCTGGATCTGCGAAGGCCGTGTGCGGCTGCTGACGCGGGTGGCGCCGATGGCACCGCTGGGGGCCGCGACACAGATGCGTGATGCTCGCGTATCGTTGGTGACGATCGGACTGGGGGACGATGGCAGCATGGTGCGGGCCATGTTGCAGGCCGGCGCAGATGGCATGGTGGTAGAAGCCACCGGCGGCGGCCACGTCGCGCCTGGCGTAGCCGATGCGCTGGAAGAGGCCGCGGGGAAGATCCCCGTAGTGCTCGCGTCGCGCACGGGTGCCGGCGAAACGCTGGCATCGACCTACGGATTCCCGGGCGGAGAAATCGACCTGCAGCGGCGTGGCTTGGTCCGCAGCGGCTGGCTCGACGGGCTGAAGGCGCGCGTGTTGCTGGCCCTCCTGCTCCGCCGCGGCGTCGTCGGAAGAGAGCGGCTGGAGGAGGCCTTCCGGCCATGGGGGGGTGGTCCGGGGTAGCAACGCATGGAACTGAGGCACCTTCGCTACTTCGAGACGTCTGTGCTGCGAAGAGCTCAGCCACGACGATTAGCAGCCGCGCATCTGCGCCTGCCGTCGGCGCCACCGACGGCAGCGCTCACGCAGCCGCAGCCACCGGGATCGGAGGGCGAGCCATGCGAGTCGTTCCGGCGTGTGCATGCCTCCATGGTCGCGCACCCCTACTGGCGACGCAGTGACGCCTGTCACCTTGTCAATGTGCCTGCCTTCCATGGCGACTGAAGAGCACCTCGCCCAATCGGGGTACGTGCCCTACGTTTAAGGACAGCCGGTAAGTGTGGGGCCAAACGCAGGCGTACCCTGCGGAGCGGCAGTACCGTGCCCGCGCGGCTCGCGGGTTCGCTTTGGAGCAACCCATGAGAATACTTACAGCAGTCCTGCTGGCGCTTTCGATCGGCGGATCAGTTCTTGCCAGGGACGTGTACGTTCGGCCGCACGTGAACAAGAACGGCACCTACGTTGAAGGCCACCACCGGAGCTCTCCGAACAGAACGGTTGACGACAACTATGGCACGCGTGGCAACTACAACCCGTACACCGGCGAGGCAGGAACGCAACCACGCTCGTACGAGCGGCCCTCGCAGCCACCCACCTACGCGCCACCTACCTATGGGCAGCAGTGCGGCTACACAGCGAGTGGGCGGTACGTATGCAGGTGATGCATCGAGTTGCCGCCTTTGCCACCGCAGGACTACTGCTCATGGCGCATGGCGTAGCGCACGCACACCCAGGCGGCCTCAATGCCGAGGGCTGTCATACCAACCGCAAGACCGGCGACTACCATTGCCATCGCGGATCGACTGAGGCAGCTCCAAGCCGAGGCGTCGACTCGGCTCGTAATGGACGGCCCGCGCCACGTCAGCAGCAGGCCGGCGGACCCACGTGCTACACGGGGCCGCGCGGCGGCACGTACACGATTACAAAGAGTGGGCGGAAGAACTATTCCGGGTGCTAGGCCAAAGAAAGAGAGCCCGCTCGCAGCGGACTCAATGCAGGAGACTCGGGCCACCTGCACCCGCGCGCAGGGTGATGCGCAGGCCAGAAGACTGTATCGAAGCGGGCTGCTCATCACGGTGGATTACGTGTTCGACGGAAGACGAGCCGGCAGGCTATCTCCCAAGCCGTGCAGGCAGCCGCAGTGACCCGACCACGAGGGCCGCGTCATCAATGAAGAGTGCGCCCAACGCGCCGAACAAGGCCCCGTCCAGCATGTTCCCCATCGGGCGCATCTTCGCGCGAAGTGCGCCCGGCGTTGGTGACGAGCGTCACGAAGCCAGGCGGCATTTCGGCGCGCGGGTTGCATGTCGGGCAAGGAGCGCCTTCGGCGCCGCAGCATCCCTTGCCTCCAGACGATGGCACCTGCTGGCGGACGGCACACACCCAGATGCAGGAGGCGACTTCCTCGTCATCGACCGGGGCGGCCCGCACGCCAGCGAAGACTGCGAGGAGCAATCCCTGCTGGAAGTGGAGGTTTGGGTGCAGGTGTGAGTGTGGGGCGGTTCGGCGTAGACGCGAGACAGCTCGCTGAATGATCTTCATGTCTGCGACGGAGAGCCTGCTCCCCTGGAGCTACTTTTCGCATACGCGTCGGTGCTATGTCCTCTTCTAGGGAACCCCAAGGCTACAGAAGCGTGCCATCAGCCAGAGATCGTGCTCAGATGGCTTGCTCGGACCAGCTGCGCCTCTTGGCCGAGAAGTTATGGCAAGTCGCGCGGAAGAGTGAAGAAGAAGGAAGCTCCAAGGTCCTCCGCCCCCTCCGCCCAGACTCGTCCGCCGTGCCGGAAGACGATGCGCGCCACGTTGGCCAGGCCGACACCTGTTCCGGGAAACTCGGCCTCCGTGTGCAGGCGCTGGAAGATGGTGAACAGCTTGTCGGCGTACTTCGCGTCGAAGCCCGCCCCGTTGTCTCGGACGCAGTAAACCGCTTCGGTTGCAGAACTGTCGAACGACGTGAATGAAATCTGGGCATCCGAGCGCCGGCTCGTGAACTTCCACGCGTTGCCGAGGAGGTTCTCCAGCGCCATGCGAAGCAGGCGCGGATCGCCTCGCGTGAACAGTCCCGCTTCCACCCGCGTCTCGATGCGGCGGGCAGGATCCCGCTCACGCAGCTCCGCCAGGATGCTGCGGGCCATGGCGCTCAGGTCGACATCTTCGGAAACCAACCGGGCCTGGGAGACTTGGGCCAGGGCCAGCAACGCATCGACGAATTCCTCCATCCGGCGTGCTGCAGCGCGCACGCGCCGGACATGATGGCGATCGGCGTTCGAGCCAGTCGCGGCCAGCGAACGTTCGAGCTCGGCTCCGAAGCCGTCGACCGCGGCAATCGGTGCTTTCAGGTCGTGCGCCAGGGAATGGGCGAAGGATCGCAAGTCCGCGTTTGCCGCTTCGAGCTCGGCGGTGCGCTGGCGGACCCGCTCCCCCAGGTCGTTGTTGAGCTTGAGAATCTCCTTCTCATATTCCAATCGCGGCGTGATGTCTCGCACGAACACGTGGGAGTAGACGCGCCCCTGGTGTTCGTACCACGCGGATGTCACTTCCGCTTCGAAGCGTGTGCCGTCTGCGCGGACCATGGTCATTTGGCCGGCCGCGTTGCCGTTGAGCTCGCGCTCTTCCAGCAGGGGCTGCAGGCGAACTTCATCTGGCGCAATAACGGCCGCGCGGCCCCCGCGGCGCAGATCCTCTTCACTGCACCGGAACATGGCGCACGCGGCGGGATTCGCGGCCGCGACGCTCCCATCGGTGGACGCCAGGAAGATCGCTTCGACGCTGGTTTCAAAGAGCATCCGGTAGCGCTGCTCGCTTTCCATCAGTGCCTGCCGGGTCACGTGAGCGTCCGTGACGTCGCGGAAATACACGGCAAGCCCTTGCGCCGACGGGTAGGCCGCAACCTGGAACCATCGGCACAGTTCGTCCGACCACTGCTCGAATTTGACCGTCACATTCCCGGCGAGCGCGCGTTCGTAGTTGTCATGGAACGGCGTGCCCGCAGACTTCGGAAACATCTCCCAGATCCCGCTGCCGATCAGTTCGCGCCTCGAATGGCCCAGGAGCCTTTCGGCCTCGCCGTTGACATACGTGAACCGCCACTCGCGATCCAGGGTGAAGAACGCGTCGGTAATGCTTTCCAGCGTGGTGGTCAGTCGCTCGTTGAGCTCCTGCAGCGCCTGCTCGGCGTTCTTCTTCGCCGTGATGTCCTGGAGCGCCCCCACCGCCCGATGGATGCGGCCACCAGCATCCCGCTCCGCTTCCCCGATGATACGCAGCCAAACCCATCGCCGATCCACAGTGAAGGCCCGGCACTCCACGTCGATGGGCGTGCCCTCCCGCATGCACGCGTCCAGGGCCCTTTCCAGTTCTGTTCGCCGCGCCTGGTCCAACAGCGCCAAGACGTCCGCCAGGCGTGGCCGGTCGTGCTCGGAAAATCCCAGGATGGCCAGTGTTTCCGCCGTCCAGCCGACATGCCAGTCCTGGTCGATGGACCATGCACCCAGATGCCCCACTCGCGAAGCGCGCTCCAGCAGACGCTCGCTCTGGCGGGCCCGCTCTTCGGCCCTGATTCGCAACGCGACCTCTTCGACGAGCAGTTGTTCGGCCATCGGAGCTGCAGCGGCCAACCTGTCAGGGGCTGGCTGCTCGTCCCGGGTGGTGCCGCTATTGCACCGCTCGCCGAGCGGCATTCCTGTGCTGTTCCAGCTGGTCATGCACGCGACGATAGTGCAGCCGCCAAGCATCTTTGTGTGCCAAATGTCTCGTTCTAGATAGCGGCATGATCACTCATGTACGACGGATGAAGGTGAGAGTGGTCGCCAACCAGGCGACGTTCTCCACGGTGCTAGGCGATCTTCGGCTGCGACACGGTTGAAATGAAAACGCACGGTTTAAGAAAATGACCGAGGCGGGGAGTCGTTACGAGACGTACAGTTCCGCTCCTCGCCCCCCATGCACCACGCGCCTGACCGTGGGCTAAAGGCGGCATTTGGAGAAATGAATGAATCTCTTGGATCGCGTGTTCGCGCGAAAGTCGCTTGGGCGGCCTCAAGTTGCGATTGACCAAAGGAATCACGTCAGGCTCGACGCCAGCCGGCGCGAACTGTTGTCGATGGCGGTCAATGACACGCTGAAAACGAACGGCATCCCGACGACGTGGATCACCGCCGAGGCGTCCCCAACCTTGAATGCCCGCAAGGAGCGAGGCCTGCACCTGCGCCTCGTGGTCAGGGAGTGGCAACCAACCCTGCTCGAACATGGCTTCGCGCTGCAGAAGCTGATCAAGGCGCACATGACCCGGCTCGATCCGCTCTCGCCTCAGTGGATTACGGGCATCTCCTGGAAATTCGAACTGGCAGATGAGACGCGTTGTCCGTCGATGCCAAGCCCGGCTTATTGGCAAGCCCTCGCGGCGCATTCGGCTTCACAACCGGAGCGGATGAGCAACGAGGCCGAGCCTCGCGCCGCCCTTGAAAGGCTGATCGGGGGAGGCGACCGCAAACGCCGCCGGTTGCCTGACCATGATGGCTGGTCGCCGACCCAGCCGATGGCAGCTGAGACCGCCACGGCCACGTCAGTCAGCGGCCGCGCTGCCTAGAACAGGGAGCCGCGGCGCCGCGGCGCCTCGTCGGGCTTGCGAAGCGCGCCAGGGATCACGTCGGGATGCGTCGGCTGCCCAGACCATGAGGGACGACAGGACGCGTGTCACCGACATCATCACCAGGATCGCGGCCAACGCCGCGTGCGTGAAACAGCTCCTCGATGCGCTTTTCTCGCGGGCAGGGGCCACGGAGGGCAAGTTGTGCGACGCGTTCCCGGAGAGAGCCGAACGATGAGCGCTCCTACGGACGGCTGAAGAAGGCCGCGGCTGTGTGTGAGAAGTCGTCGGCGGATGTTTCGGGCGGGGCTGGCGACTCCTGCGGAGGGGGGAGAGAGCAAACGGATGACATGGGTGCTTGCCGTCCATTCCAGCCTCGCGCGGCCGCCACGTAAGTGGAACGTCATCCGTTCGCCCCCGGACTGTCGGCGCCATTCCTCAAGGCTTGGGACTCCATCTAGAGCAGGCTTAGGCGAAATCGCCCCGATGAACGAATGTGATGAAGCCAACGATTGGCGCAACGCGTCGAATCCGGCTCATACTTCGGCCGCCGATCCGTCATCCGGCTTTGCACGCATGTAGAGTCGGTGATGCGCCACGCGAATTTCCCCTGCTGCCTTCATTTTGTTGATGAGTTCGCTCACCGTCTGCCGGCTGGTGCCGATCATGTCTGCCACCTCCTGCTGCGTGAGCGCAATGTCCAAGCAGATCTCGTCGCCTACAACGCGGCCGTGTCGGTAGCGCAACTGAAGAAGCAAGCGAGAAAGCCGCGTCTGGGCCTCCTCGGCAGTGAGATTCAGGGACCTGTCACAGATCAGGTAGATCCGGCAGAGCAGTAGATCGACAAGTTCGAGCGCGACGAGTGGGCGCGTGCTCAAGAAGGCTCTGAAGTCGGTGCTGGTGATACGCCGCACCGTGGTGTCGCTACAAGCATCAGCACCCATCAAGCGTGGCCCTACACGGGGGCTCGCCGCAAGACCGAAGACTTCTCCTGGCAAGCAGAACCAAAGGATCATCTCCCGCCCGCTCTCAGAGTGCTGCGCGACCTTCACGCGGTATGCGTCCGGCGAAGTCACCTTGACCGCGCCGGCATTTTCGGCAAGGACCTCAGATGGAGGGCGTCCAGCGGTGCGGCAGCAGTTCGTCGATGCGGCTGGCTGGATGCGTCGGCAGCCGCTCCAGCACGTCCTTCAGGTACGCGTAGGGTTCGTGCCCGTTGATGCGCGCCGTATGCAGCAGGCTCATGATGGCCGCCGCGCGCTTGCCGGCCCGTAGGCTGCCGGCGAACAGCCAGTTGGATCGCCCCAGCGCGATCGGCCGGATATGGTTCTCCACCCAGTTGTTCGAGATCGGCACGTCCCCGTCGTTGACGACGTGCGTCAGCTCGCCCCAGCGTCTCAGGCTGTAGTCGATCGCCCGGATGGTCGCCGAGCCGGGTGGCACCAATTGACGCTGCGCCACCAACCATCGGTGGAACACGGCAAGTACCCGTCGCGACTTGCGTTGCCGCATTCGCCTTCGCTCCGGCGCCGTGGCGTTCTCGATCTCGCGCTCGATCCGGAACAGGCTCTGATGGAAGCGCAGCGCCTGGCGGCCCACCTCGCTGCCGTGGTTGGCCCACAGCTCGTGGAACTTCCTCCTGGCGTGCGCCATGCACTGCGCCGAGGTGACGCCCTTCTCAAAGCACGCCCGGTAGCCACTGAACCCGTCGGTCACCAGAGTGCTCTGCCAGGCTTCAGGGGTCTCGAGCCGCAGGAACTCGCGCACGTTCTCGCCGTTGCGCGTCTCGCTGAAGTCGAACACCACCGCCTTGGTCGGGTTGCTGCTCGGCGTGCAGTACGACCACATGTATGCCCGGTGCGTCTTGCCGTTGCCAGGCTTGAGCATGGCCACCGGCGTCTCGTCGGCGTGCAGCACCGCGTGGCGGCGCAGTTCCTCGGCCAATGCGTCTACCAGCGGTTGCAGCTGCGCGCCGCACTCGCCCACCCATTGCGCCAGCGTCGAGCGGGCGATGACGTGGCCGGCGCGCTCAAACAGCGCTTCCTGGCGATACAGCGGCATGTGGTCCAGGAACTTGGACACCAGCACCTGCGCCAGCAGGCCGGTGGTGGGGATGCCCTTGTCGATCACGTGCGCGGGAACCGGCGCCTGAACCAGCTTCTCGCACTGCCGGCAAGCCCACTTGCCGCGCACGTGGCGCTCCACCGTGAACACGCCCGGCTGGTAGTCCAGCTTCTCGGCGACGTCCTCTCCCACGCGCTGCATCTGGCAGCCGCAGGCGCACACGGTGCTCACCGGCTCGTGGAGGACGTCGCGCCGCGGCAGGTGCGGCGGCAGCGCCTTGCGCTTCGGCGTCTTGTTTCCAGCCTTGGCATCAGCGGCGTCGGTGTCGATGCCCAGGCGCTTCATCTCCTGGCCCAGTTCGGCCAGGTCGGCGTCGATCGTGTCTTCCAGCAGGCTGCGCTGCTCGGCGCTACCTGCGAACTTCTCGCTGGTCGCCGCGAACTTCATGCGCTTCAGCACCGCCAGTTCGTGCGTGAGCTTGTCGATGAGCGCCTGCTTGAAGGCGGCGTCGCGTTCGCGCTGCTGGATCAGGGCATCCATGGTGCGCAATTGCTCGTCGCGCGCGGCCACTTCCGACATCAGCGACAGCAGCGCCTGCCGCACTTGCGGATCCAGGGCTTCGAGCTGCTGCGAGCTGATCATGGAGTGTGATCATCGCGCAGCGCACGAGCGCCGGCATCGGCACATCCGGCAATTGCCGACATGCGTGGGATGTGGCTCAGATGACGCGGATGATTCCGGCTTCGCCGAGCCGCTGCCAGGGCAGCCCGAGCACCAGCGCATCGAGCTGTGCACGAGTCAGGCTCAGCGAGCTCGCATCCCCCGCCGGCCACACGAACTTGCCGGCATTGAGCCGACGTGCCGCCAGCCACACGCCGATCCCGTCGTGGACCAGGACCTTCATGCGGTTGGCGCGCCGGTTGGCGAACAGGTAGGCGTGGTGCGGATGCGCAGCGCCAAAGACGGTGACCACGCGCGCCAAGGCGGCTTCGGTGCCCAGGCGCATGTCCAGCGGCTGCACGGCCATCCAGACCTCGTCCACCCGGATCACTCCATGACCTCGCGCAGCCAGGCGGCGCTGCGGCTGTCCAACGGCAGGGTCGCTCGGAGGGTCGTGCCGTTGCGCCGGATCTCGATCTCGACGTCGGCGGCCGCTGGGGCCGGCATCTCCGGCGCCGACGGAGGTGGCGTGTGCATCGGCAGCTGCACGAAGGTTGCCACCGCGCTCTCCTGCGCCGTCTGCGGCTCCTTGACCGCCTTGGCGGCCGCCTCGAAGTCTCGAACCCACTGGCGCAGCATGTTCGCGTTCAGACCGTTGGCCAGCGCCACCGCAGCCACTGACGTGTTCGGCTGGCGCGCCATATCGATCACGCGTGCCCTGAATTCCTCAGAGTGCCGCCGCCACCTGCGCTTTGGCGGTGTCGAGACCGCCGGTTCCGTCCCAGAAGTGTCCATCTGTCCATCTGTCCATGCACGAATTTCTGGACAGAAGCATCGTTGGACCGCTGCTGGCAATCAAGGTGACTTGGCCGGACGCATACGCAGGAACAGCTTGCGGCGCAGCTCGACGATGGCAAGTGCCACGTGTGGCTCGATCGCCCGCGGCGACCTCTCAGGCCTGGAGGATTTGT
>SXGQ01472440.1_pt1 | contig 11047 bp, 15 predicted proteins | sample 3178371 | NCBI WGS metagenome assembly SXGQ01 (sample SAMN11356859, study PRJNA531348) | freshwater metagenome | isolation source: freshwater sample F1-20 | place: China: Fuxian Lake, Yuxi | collected 2017-12-25 | reverse complement strand
TGGACCATCTGCTGTATCAGTAGTAGATCTAGTAAGGGTAAACTTAAATCCTAGATACTCTTGCGCTCCTGTTGGATATGAAACTGTTACCTCTGGAACGTTAGATTGTTGTACGAAACTACCAATACGATACTCATTACCATCAAAGGTAACTGTATCTATATTTAATCCACCAGTAGAGTTATCAACTCTAGCCTGTAATAACTTATATACCTTTAACTCTAAGGTGTTATAGCGGATAAAGCCTGTCTGTAGGTAACCCTCTTCTACTTTCTCAGTAAGGTTTTCTACATAGATAGCACCATCTGTTGTGCCATTATTAGCAGTAACAAATGCTAGTTGATTAGTATCACCCATAAATGCACAGGTGGTAGTCTCAAAGCCAGTAACACTTGGTGCATATAGATCATTACAGTATGCAAAGTTTAGATCGGTACCTAATCTGGTACCAAGATTAATTCTGATAACTCCTGGGTTATCTCCTACGCTAGTAGCACACCAAAGGTATGAATCCCTTGCAGCAAAGTCATAGCAAGGATGAGTTGTATTGGTAATCAAAGGACCATAGTTAATAGATCCATCATCTGATACGACAGCTATACGAATACCTTTACTAGTACCAATAGCCAAGTAGCCTAGGTAATAGTAGATATCGTAGACGATCTCACCTACTGGTAGTTCAGCAGCAGTAATAGCACTAGTCAAAGTAGGCATAGCACCTGCTGTAGATAGAGTAAACTTAGCAATAGTAGATTGAATACCGCTATAAGATGATGTGTAGATAGCTGCACCACTTGATGTGATACCAGTAAATACTACATCGTTATCAGGATGGGTATATACAGCAGTAGGTAAAGCAACTGCATTAGTTGCTATCTCATAAACTTTATTATTAATACAGGCAACAATACGCTCTTTAGTGTATTCTAGAACTGCACTAGTTACAGTAATACCATTCTCCCTGATCATTAATGTAGGTGATACAGTGCTATCATCAGATAGTAGCTTCTTATATATTCTTAATCTTGGAGTACCGCTAGCAAGTACGTTAGTAACCCAGTAGGCATAAACACCATCATCGCAGATGCCATATACAGGATAATCTGAACCTGAGTTGTAATCTATAAAGTGGGTAATGTCAGATGTAACTGTCCCAACAGGTGAGACTGGAGTAGATGCAACATCAGTTGCAGTTTTAGCATAGGTAAAGGTAGTAGCAGTAGGCACTGTGGTAATTGTATAAGTACCATTAAATGTGGCATCAACACCAGTAACTGTAATTTCCATACCAGGAGCTAAGGTGTGGGCAGCAGTAGTAGTTAATGTGGCTACGTTAGATGTTAAAGCCTTGTTGTTAATAGATGCAGTGATGGTAGGTATAACCTTATCAACATCATACTCATCCCATAATAAGATACCATCATAGGTATTGTAGGTAGTAGCACCTGTATAAGATAACTCTTGCCACTGTATAGATCTAGCGATCTGTTGTGGTTTACTATTATCAGCTAATGTTCCAGTAACAGTATGTTCAGGAGATACAGAGTTAAGTAGAGTTACCTGTCCTCTAGTCCATATATTGCAACCTTTAGATTCAGTATATTGGAATCGTAATGACTCATCTTGGATAGGTTCAAAGAAGTTAATACCTTGTCCTTGATGAAAGGATGACTGACTTCGTAGCCACCAACCAGTAAGAGTTTGCTCACCAGCTTCTCTAGTTTGGTCAATCTGTTGCTTACGATACTGCGCTGTAACTCTGCGGTATGGATTATCATCGGAGGCATTAACAAAGAATGGTAAACCTGCAATAGCCATATCGTAGGCAACACCAGTTAAGGCATAGGATGTAGCCCCTGCTGGATTAGATAATGGAACGGGTATGCGTTCGGTTATATCATCGCCATATGGTGGAACCATTATTCTCCTTTGATTTTAGACAGAAAGATATGAGCCTTTTAACCTCGGTGCTCAGGAGGAACTTAAAACTTTCTTTAAGCTCCTGTGATAGCTGCAATTTCTAGATCGGTTAGACCTAGTGCTTTTAACTTATCTTGTGCTGCTTGCTTAGCGGCAGATTTAGCAGCAAGTGCTGCTTCCTCTTGAGCCTTCTGTACTGCATACTCTGCAGCCATAGCCTCACGCTCTGCGATTTCTTCTGCGGTTAGTTCAACCTCAGTAGTAACCCCAGTAGAGCAATCTACGATTAGTTTAGTTGGCATTGTTTTCCTTTCATTATGCGTTGGATATTCCATATAGATAAGCGGTGGTGTATTGCATATAGTTTTCGGCATAATATGAAGTAAATTTAATACTTGTAATTGCAGAAGTATTACTCCATAAACCAGCCAATAATTCAGAATATGTTTCTGTTGCGTTATTTTCAGTAACATTATCTACCGAATATGATTTGTAATTTGAACTAGCATAATTTGGTAGATACAATTCATTATTACTAAAAGTGTTAGCAGTTGCCGAGTTAGAAACATCAATAAATACTAATGTTGTACCACCAGCCGAGCCAACAACAGAACCGCTGCCATATATTCTTGTTACACTAAAATTGGCAGTAGAATTATTTAAAGATATGATAGTTTCATCATAAGTTTGTCCTGTTTTAGTTGTTCTTGCTGAAAATTTTACTAATAAATCCGTATATGTGGCAGGTATGCTAGTAAATTCTATATTAGCCGCACCGCCTGAGCCTACTGTTACTGAACTGATAAGTGTATAGGTTGCCATATTATGCCTTTAGTATTCCGTAGAGTGTGAAGGTTGAGCCTGAGTTTAAGTTTCCAGCATTTTGAAAAATCTTAATAGCAGTTATAGCAGATGTTGAACGCCATAAACCAACCACCGCTCCTGTTCCTGGAAAACTACCATTAAGAATTGCTGTTCTTGTTAATGTTGTTTTGTAAGTTGTACTGTTGGAATAGTTTTGAAAGTTTGTAGTTACCATACCATTAGAAGTAGTACCTGAAGCCACATTGTAGCCTGTGTAAATTTGTGCTTGACTTGTCCAGAGATTACTAGATGCAGTAGAACCATTACCTTCTAAAATTGTTGAACTGTAATTGCTTGCAGTGTCTGAATTAAATTGAAAACAAAGGTAAGGTGATGAAGTAGTAGATGTTAAGTTATTAACAATTAAAACTAAATCAGTATAACTACCACTAATAGAACTAAATGTTACATCTGCTGCCGCACTACCTAAAGTAGTTGTCGCTATCTTTTCATATGTAGATGCCATTATGACCCCTTAATGCCGTATAGGGCGAATTGAGTATATTGAACAAAAGAAAAAGTAGAGGATGGATAAATCTTTATATCAGTGATTGCTGATGTACTACGCCATAAATTGCTAGATAAATACACACGACCACCACCATTCAGGTCTACACCACTTAATGTTCTCGTAGTTTTGAACTTATTTGTATTTTTGTAATCTAAAATATCTACTACGGCAGTAGCAAAAATACTAGATGTATTACCATTTATTGCTGTTCTGGCAAATTCCATATATGCTACATTTGTCGCTGCATCTGCAAAGACTCCAGTACCATAACCAACTACAGCGTGCATTGTATAATTTGAACCAGTATCATTATTAAATCTCATACGAACTAAATTGCCATCATAAGTTGCGCCAGTTTCAGTAGTCCTAAGAATACCCCTAATTTGTAAATGCGTATAATCAGAACTAATAGAAGTGAAATCAATACTTGAACTTCCACCTGAGCCAACAGTTACAGTGGCAATAGACTCATAACTGGTTGGGTTAAAAGCGGTATTACCCGCAAGGAAGTCATTGTATTTTTCGTACGAGCTGGAGGTGAACCCGCTCTTACTTAGTTTAGTTATTCCCATTACGCTCCTTTAGCTATTCTTAATGCCATACAAGCGGGCTGTTGAGTATTGTACAAAGTTACCACCTGCTGCTGGTACTATTTGAATTGAAGTAATTGCAGCAGTATTAGACCAAAGATTTGCACCTAAAGCCATAGTGGTTGCAGTACCATTATTCTCGGTTACACCATCACTACTAGATGATTTGTTATTGCTTGAAGTGTAGTTGGGAATATAAATTTCAGCATTACCGAAAACACTAGCAGTTTTAGTAGAATTAACTATGCCGTGAACTGGTCCATACTGATAAGAATTATCTGTAGTAGAACTTACGGCAGAACCACTACCCTCTAAGAATCTTGAACTGCCATTAGTAGTTGTGCCATTGTATCTAAGAAATGCAGAGGCAGAATCTACTGAAAATCTACCTGAGATTTTAATAACTAAATCTGTATAAGTTCCTGGTATAGAGGTAAACTCTATGTTGGCAGCTCCACCAGATCCCACCGTTACTTTAGATATAAGTTTGTATGTAGTAGGCATTATGCTTCCTTTATCCCGTAAATAGTTGCTTTTGCACCTGATGCAATATTGCCAGCACCACTATATATAGTTATAGAACTTATAGCAGATGTGCTACGCCATAAACTTACTTTTGCAGTAGAACCATATTCTGTATTTTGTGATCTTACTGTTGACACAACTGTTTTATATGTTGTTGTATTGCTATAATCCATTATATTAGCAATTAAAAACGTACGACTAGTTGTTAAAACTCCTACACGCGTAAAAGTTTGATTAGAATTTCTATAACTATTTACACTTGTTCCTGTATATCTTATTTCTGTATCAGAATAATTACTGCCAGTATCTGAATTAAATCTAAATCCTAGATCTAAATCTCCACCACTATCTCTAACTCCTTCAAATATTAAAACAATATCTGTATAGGCAGAACTGATAGAACTAAAAGTAATATCTACTGCCGAACTACCTAAAGTAGTAGTTGCTATCGGTTCATAAGTTATAGCCATTATTACCTCTAATCCCGTATTCCGTATAGAGCAAACTTTGTATACTGTGTAAAATTAGAACTTACAGTACTTGCAATTTCAATGCTAGTAATTGCGCTACTACTTCTCCAATTACCTGAACTTAAGCATATTGTACCGCCATAACTATCAGTACCAGCAGTTCCATTAACATCATACCCTGCTAAAGTTCTTATAGTTTTATATTTATTTGTATCAGTATAATCAAGAATATCCATTACTACACCAGTAAATACATTTGCACTTACACTTGAATTTCCCCAATAAAATCTTGTTGCAGTTGTGCTTGCACCACCATCTGCGGATACTGAAGGTGTAGTACTAAATCCACCATATAAAGTATGCCAACTATAATTACTTGCAGAATCAGAATTAAATTTAACTGTAAAAGCATCTACTAAATAACCAGAACGATTTGTTTGACAAATTCCTCTAATTTGTAAATGTGCATAACCTTGTGGAATAGAACTAAAGGTTACCGAAGAACTACCACCACTACCTACAATTACAGTAGCAATAGATTCAAAGTTATCTGGAATATAGGCAGCATTTCCCGCAAGCAACGACCTACTCTTTGGGAAACCCTGAAGTACAGATGAAGTTTTTATGCGGGAAGTTGCCATTGGTTAAGATATCTCGCTTCCGAAAGCTGTGAATGAAAGTGTTGCTGTTGAGCCGTAGACAGTAATAACATCAGTAGCATTAAGTGTAATACCTAATGTTAATGCTGTTGAGTCAGAGGCACCGACTGTGATGTCATAAGCAAGATACATAGCTGCTGTTTGAGCAGCTCCTGCTGGTCTTACTGACAAACGAAATGTTGCAGCAGAAGCGGTCTGATTACAGATCACTACTGTTGATACCACTGCCTGTGTTGAAGCAGGTACTGTATACAGAGTTGTTGCTGTTGTTGCGCTTGGGTTGCTTTGACCAAGCACCTTATAAGTTGTTGCCATTTATTTCTCTCCTTAGTGTTTGGTTCCTAGGCACCCATCAACATAAATGTATCGGGTAATGAGGCTCCACCTGTTGATGCAGCCCACTTAACTCCAGATGCAGTTGTAGAGTCTGCAGTAAGAACTGTTGTATTAGCTCCCACTCCAACCCTAGTCACTACTCCTGAAGCAGTCGCAACAATTAAGTCACCCTTAGTTGTTACAGTTGATTTTGGAATAGCAGCATCTGCTGTGGCTACTCCTGTGTTAAAGAATGTTAGATCATCGCTGGTCAGAACGTGGCGTACTGTTGCTCCTCCTGAGTGTGATACTCCTGAGGATCCTGCTCTTGCTCTAACAATTGTAAAGGTATCTGATGCTACTGCTGTAGCAAAGACAATCTCTTCGTTAGTAGTATCTGGATCAATCGCTAATGTGAACTGATCTACGTTACCAGCAGCAAGGGTTACACCACCAAGAAGTGCTGAACCCGTACCTGTGGCTACCGTTAAAGTTGTCTGGCTATTAGATATACCAGATGCAAGCGTTGACTCAACGCTAATAGATGAATATTTACGGGTCATTTATTTCCTTACTTTGTGTAATGTAACCTAATTGGGAATTTATCTTGCAACTTCAAAGCCTCTTCGTTAAGTCTTTGTTGATACAAAGCGTAGATATAACGAGAGTTATTTGCTCCAGCTCCTGAAGGAATCTTAGAGTCTGCAAGATCTGACTCTGCTGAGGTTAGACTAATTCTTCCTGAGTCCACAAAGGATAGTAATTTATAGGCTGCACCTAGTGTTACTACATCTTGGCTTGATTCAGGAAGACCAGTTACATCAGCAAAATCATCTGAATTATTAGTTAAAGTATCTGGAGTGGTTGTGTAATAAACTTGTACTGTTCTACCAGGTTGTATGTTCTCGTAGATATTAATTGTGTTAGTAGAGTTAAAGGTTGCTAGGTTAGCCATACCATCTGCTCGCCAACGATTAACTGGTAACCACTCTTTAGATGAACCAGTAGTCTGCCAAGATACATATAGGATCTGCTCTAGATCATCTGGTAGTGCGTAGGTAGTTTGACTTGCATTAAAGGTAAATGTGTATGAATCTACTGCCCATAATCTAGGATAAAGACTATTGATAGTATCGTTGATAGCCTTCTTAATAGAGATTCTAGGAAATGATGGAGCCAAAGTTACTTGAGCATATTGTGAGTGTGCAGTAGGAGTTGATCCTTGATATCCTCTACCAAAGCCTGGTGCTACGTTTAGAGTATTAGATGCAGAAGTAAAACTATCAATCCAAATTAACTCATCATCAATCTCAATAGTTCCTTTAGCTAGGTTAGATGATGAACCCACAACCATAGATGTTGATACGCTAGTAATAGCAGCATTAAGGTATGTCAAGCGATCCTGCTTCAAGGTATAACCTTGCAGATTGGTCTTTACCTCATTGACCATATCATTAAATGTTGCCATCTATTTTACTCCTATAGAACTGTAGGTTTTTTTGTAATCTTTCATCATTAGGACTTAACTTAAGTGCGATCTCTCCGAACTTATTTGCTTCTTCCCAGTTTTCTAATTGCCAAGCTGAGACTGCTATTAGATCTGCAGCCATATGACCCCAAGCCCAAGACTCACTCATAAAGCCTGTTGTCTTTTCTGTGATACCAAATGCAACCTTTGAAGAGTAGTTGCACTCCTTCCACTGTTTCTTTTCGTAGTAGTAATTAGCTAGTGCTAAGACTGCTTCTCTACTTTGATAGACCTCAGTGCCTTGCGTTAGATATTCCTCTGCATTATCAGGATCACACTTTGCCATTAAGCGAAGTGCAAAACCTTTTTCTGCTGGAAACTTAGATATCTCAACATAGCGTTTAAATACTTCTAACGCCTTCTCATAATTCTCTTTGTAATAATATTCTCTGGCTAAGTAATAAAGATTCCTTGGCTCAGGATTTTCTTCTACTGCCGCTTCTAACATTGGTAGGTAGTAGTGTCTAATCTTAGAGTTATCTGGCTTATGCCAAACCTCTATATTGTATTTCTTAGTTACTTCCTTCTTACCATATGTTCTAGGAACCTCGTGGATCGGATGTGACCAGTAAACATTCTTTCTGCGGTGGATTCTAAATCCATCAAACTCGTGCTTAGGAGTTCCATCTTCATTAAAGTCTGTTATGAATCTATAGTAGGCTCTATCAACATCATCTGCTAAAGCCTTCTCTAATTCACTACGCCATTCACCTACTAGCATCTCATCCATATCAAGTGCTATACACCAGTCAATATCTAGTGGTAATGAAGCTAATGAATAATTCCTTGCTACATCAAATCTGAATGGATCTACTCTACATTCAACTACGTTGATGCCCAGTTCTTTAGCAATCTTAACTGTATCATCATCTGAACCAGTGTCACAGATTAAAAAGTAATCTGCTCCCTTTGCTGATTCAAACCACCGCTTGACGTGCTTTGCTTCATTCTTTGCTATGGTATATACAGCTACCTTCAAAAGTCATTCACCTCTTTTTGTCTTAGATCTGAGTACGAGGGGAATTGTGTTACTAGATTAGGTTGAGTTATATAAGGTTTATAACCTTTAGCAAAATCTCTTAAGCCTATATCTATATAAGAGTTATACTCTTCTAGTCTACTTATGAAGTAGTACTGCATCTCAGGTTTAATACAGTAGGCTTGTGATCCTGTTGTTAATACCTGTATTCCCCAGTGACGATTAACCATATTGATCTGTCCAACATCTTTTGGAACTAATGCTCCTAGATAAAAGATATCCCAGTCTTCAGGTAGAGTCTGCATTACCTTTTCAAACTTTTCATTAAAGTTATCTACGAAGTAAGCATCATCCTCTAGGACTAGAACTTTCTTACCTGGGTTATCTTTCATAACCTGTAAGTGACTTTTAAGTCCTGCGACTATTGGATCAATATTTAGTTGTTTAGCATCTACTGCGGAAAATCTTTTATATTGGATGCCTAGTTCTTTTAACTGGCTATCTAGTTTTTCCATACGATCTGATCTACGATCAAGGTTTATTACTACTACCTTGTCAAAATAATCGTTTACTTTCACTAGATAAGTCTACATTCCACCTAACATTAAGGCTGCTGCAAACGCTGGTGCATCTGCACCTGCTGCTCCAGTTGGCCCAGTCGGACCTGTAGCACCAGTAGCTCCTGCAGCACCAGTTGGACCAGTTGCTCCCGTTGCACCATTAGCACCAGCAGGACCAGTAGGTCCTACATCTCCAGTTGGTCCCGTAGCCCCAGTTGCACCTGTGGCTCCATTAGTCCCTGCTGGCCCTGTAGGGCCAGTATCTCCAGTAGGTCCTGTCGCACCAGTTGCGCCTGTAGCGCCAGCAGGCCCTGTAGGGCCTATATCGCCCGTAGGACCAGTTGCACCAGTCGGTCCAGTATCGCCTATAGGACCAGTCGCTCCAGTGGCTCCTGTGGCCCCTGTAGCCCCTGTAGGACCTATTGGACCAGTATCGCCTGTGGCTCCTGTTGGACCAGTTGGTCCTGTAGAACCTGTCGGTCCTGTTATACCTTGAATACCTTGTGGACCAGTTGGTCCAGTTGGGCCTATTGGCCCTGTGTCTCCTGTGGGTCCTGTGGCTCCAGTAGCACCTGTAGGACCTGTAGGTCCTGTTGGTCCAGTGTCTCCAGTGTTTCCAGTAGCGCCCGTTGCTCCTGTTGCGCCTGTATCTCCTGTCGCGCCAGTAGGCCCCGTTGGGCCAGTGGCACCTGTAGACCCAGTGGAACCTGTCGCACCCGTAGGCCCTGTATTGCCTTGTGCGCCAGTAGGACCTTGGGAACCTGTCGGACCTGTCGGGCCTGCACTACCTGTTGGGCCTGTATCACCTGTCGGACCAGTAGGACCAGCAGAGCCAGTGCTACCAGTAGGACCAGTACTACCTGTATTACCTGTTGCACCTGCTGCTCCTGTTCCTCCAGTTGGACCTGTAGGTCCAGTCGCACCAGTTACTGATGGGCCAGTAGGTCCTGTAGGACCTGTAGGACCTGTAGCACCTGTAACACCTGATGCACCTTGTGGACCTTGATTAGCTGAAAACTCTACAGATACTTGTGGAGTAATATTTTCTATAACTACATATGTTGTCACAGTGTTACTCCTCCAGTCACTACAAACTTACCTTCTAAAATTCTTGTTATTGTTCCACCAGAGTTAACTACTAGATCGTAGGAATAACGAGCAGGTGTTAAGTCATCGGTAACCGTTGAGGCAATTGTTACTGTTACTCTTCCATTAGCACCATCTAAAACTATTCTGCCATTGGCAGTAGAAGCAACTAAGGTTGTAGTATCAGAACCAACAAATGGGCGTACAGTCATAGTTGCTGTATATCCTGTTAGGTTCCAAGGGGTAACTACACCATTAACTTCATTTTGAATAACGAATTGAAAATTAAATGTGGCTGCTTGATCGCAGACTAAATTATATTTTGCACTCAAGAGGATATCAACCTTAATGCTGCTGCTGCAGCTAGTCCTGTACTAGATGCTAATTGATTACATACTCCAGTAAAATCTTTCCAAGCGGACTTAGTAGTATTACCAGCGATTTCATTTAATACACCAACAGTATCTGTAACTGTTAGGGTCACTGATCTTTGAGCAGCCCACTGACGGGCAGCTAATGCCTCTGCCACCATAGCGCTTGGTGCTCTATAAGTGCCACCATTGGCAAGACGATTTAACTCATCGTTAAGAGTTGTACCTGCTACACCTAGTGCCACTTATGTCTCCTTACTTCTTCTTTTTTCTTGCTACTGCTGCGTTATCAATTAGATTTGGATAAGGCCTACCTGCTGCCTTTGCTCTTGCTTTTGCAGCACTCTTTTGTGCTGGCGTTAACTTCTTAGAAGTTTTCTTAGGATTCTTCTTATCCCAAAATGCTACTTTCTTTTTCACCACTTCACCTTATCTGCCCAGTACGCTGCAGACATTTTGCCTTTAGCAATATTCTTAGCGTGACGAGCTTTAAAAGATTTCTGACGAGCAGTTGGTTTCCTATCACCAGTTACGCCTTGCTGTCCAAAGCGTATGGTTTTAACTTGTGATCCTTCTTTAGCAACCACAACGTGACTTTTCTTAGGATGACTAGGAGTTCTCTTAGGTTTATTGAAACCAGATACTCCTGCTCTAGCGAGCCTTGAGTCC
>SXGQ01865983.1_pt1 | contig 11048 bp, 8 predicted proteins | sample 3178371 | NCBI WGS metagenome assembly SXGQ01 (sample SAMN11356859, study PRJNA531348) | freshwater metagenome | isolation source: freshwater sample F1-20 | place: China: Fuxian Lake, Yuxi | collected 2017-12-25 | reverse complement strand
GGTCGGTGATGAGCACGCCGATCCCGCGGTCCTTGAGGAAGCCAATGATGCGCTGGATTTCCAACACCGCGATCGGGTCCACACCCGCAAAGGGTTCGTCCAGCAGAATGAAACGCGGCTGCGTGGCCAAAGCCCGGGCAATCTCGACACGGCGGCGCTCTCCACCGGACAAGGCCGGAGCGGCCACATGGCGGATGCGCTGAATGGACAGGTCGTCGAGCAGGCCATTGAGCCGCTTGTCGATCTCGGCCTCGGCCAGGGCTTGGCCATCAGCACCGCGCTGAAGCTCCAACACCGCGCGGATGTTGTCTTCCACATTCAGCCGCCGAAAGATCGAGGCCTCTTGCGGCAGGTAGCTCAGGCCCAAGCGAGAGCGCTGGTGGATGGGCTGGTCTTGCACCGCTTGCCCGTCGATGAGAATGGTGCCGGCATCTGCGCGTACCAGACCCACGACCATGTAGAAGGTGGTGGTCTTGCCCGCGCCATTGGGGCCCAGCAGGCCCACCACTTCACCGGGGCACACCTGCAGGTGACCCCCATCGACCACGGTGCGCGTACCGTAGCGCTTGACCAGGCCTGTGGCTTCCAGCCCGGTGCGGCTGTCGGCGACGGTGGGCAGGCGCTCGGGTACGTTCATCGGCGAATGGGCGCTGGGGCGCTGGATGGAGCACCCGGTGGGGAGCCCAGCGGCGCTGCCACGGGGGTGATGGGCGGCGGCGGGATAAACACCCCGCGCACCCGGTCGGCCCGCCCCTCTCCGCCCGAGCGATCGGCCGGGGCCACACTGAAGGTTTCACGGGCGCCATTCCAGACGATGGTTTCGCCCTGTACTTCATCGGCCAGCTGTGTGCCGCGCAGGCGGCGCACCACGGCCTTGCCGCTCAGGCGTATCAAGGACTCGCGGCTGTCGTATTCGATGAGTTCGGCGCGGCCTTCTACGAATTCCTCCACCCCATCGCGCTTTTCACGGAATTGGGCGGGCTGCTCAGGCCGGCCACGGGCCACCGCTGTGCGATGCCCCAGGCCCGCTTCGGACACCTCGACGCGATCGGCCAATATGCGCAGCGTGCCCTGGGTGAGCACCACACGGCCGTTGAACACCATCACGCGGCGCGCCATGTCAACGGTGCTGCTTTGGTCAGCCTCAATATTCAAGGCTTGTTGACGGTCGGCCTTTTCTGCCCAAACCCCGCCAGCACCCCACACGGCCACCAAGCCCAAAGCCAGTGCCCACGCCCTGGCCAGGGCGCGACGGCATTGGGAGAGCGTAGCGAAGGTGGCGGTCATCGGCGCGCGGTTTCAGCCGGAGGCATGAAACTTGCTGCAACGATTCTAGCGGCCGCGCTGCCCCGCAGGTTTGAGTTGGGCCTGCAAGGGGCCTTTGAGTTGCAGCCGCGAGCCGGCCTGTTCATAGTCAAGGCCTGCAGCGTGGGCCTGCAGAGGGCCCTGGGTCCAGTGCACCGGCTCCGCTGTCCAGGCCCGGCCGGCCTGCAAGTCGATGTCCAAGGCCGACGTGCGCGCATCGAACGCGTCCTGCGACGCAGTGGCCGCGCGGCTGAGCCGCACATCGCCTTGCAGCCGGATGCGCTGGCCCTCATCGGTCAGCACGGCCCGCTGCGCCTGGGCCAGGAGCGCCCCGTCGACATGGTCGGCCATCAGCCAGGCCGAGTCCAATTCCACCCGGTCACCCAAAGGGTAGTGGCGCACCTCGCGCGCCCGGATGCGGGCCATGAGAGAACCGTCGTTGCGGTAGCGCACCAATTCCACGTCGCCCAAGATGTAGTCCGGCGCTTGGGACGGCGGATCGGCCAGACGAGCAGCGTTGGGCACCGGGGTCACGCGCACCAGCCACCAGGTCATGGCGGCCAGCAGCAGCATCAGCAACAAGGGCAGGTAAGTAGACAGCAAGTCGCGCAGCCGAATCGACCAATGCTCGAGCACTTGGGGGACACGCTCCAAGCCCGCGTCCACTGGGCCTGACGGCGGTGCTGAGGGCATGGATGGGTCGGCCACCTCAGCGCACATCCAGCGTGGTGAGGTGGCCATTGAGCAAGGCGGCATAAACCCCCTTGGCCATGAGCAATAGGTCGCAGCACTCGCGTGCTGCACCCTGCCCGGCTGGGGCAGCGGTGACGTGGTGGGCCATGGCGCGCACCTCGGCATGGGCGCTCGGCGGCACACAGGCAAAGGCCACGCGTTGCAGCAAGGGTAAGTCGGGCCAATCGTCACCCATGGCCGCTGCGTCCCCCCACGAAAGCTTCAAGGCCTGCAATACCGACTGTGCCACGGCCTGTTTGTCTTGAACCCCGTAGTGGGCGTGCTCCAAGCCCAAGTCAGCCACCCGGCGCCGCACCGCCAGCGAGTCGCGGCCGGTGATGACCACCGGCTTGATTCCGCCCTGCACGAGCATCTTCAGGCCGTGCCCATCCAGGGCATGAAAAGCCTTGAGCACTTCGCCCTCGGCGCCGATCCACAGCCGACCATCGGTGAGCACGCCGTCCACATCAAAGAAGCAGACCTTCAGGCCTATGCCCGCGCCTGTGGTGGCCTGGCCTTGCGCGGCCAAGAGGGTTTCAGGGGGAAAACGCAAGGCGGCCGGCAGTGTCATCAGATCACCTTGGCCTGCATGAGGTCGTTGGTGTTGATCGCGCCCACAATGGCACCGCAGGCATCGACTACGAGCACGCTGGTGATGCGGTGGGCCTCCATCAGGTCGGCCGCCTCAACGGCCAGCGCGTCTTCCGGCACCAGCCGAGGATGCGGCCGCATGACCTCGGCGGCACTCAAGTTGAGCAAGGCTTGGCCCTGATGGCCCGACTCGATGAGCCGCCGCAGGTCACCATCGGTGAAGATGCCCAAGGGCCGGCGCTGTTGGTCCACCACTGCGGCAAATCCCAACCCCTTGGCGCTCATGGTGCGCAGCACCTCGCTGAAGCCGGTCGATGGTTGCACCAGCGGCAAGGCCTGATCCCGGCGCATCAGGTCACGGACATGGATGAGCAGCTTGCGGCCCAAGGAGCCGCCTGGATGTGAGCGGGCGAAGTCTTCGGGCTTGAAGCCGCGGGCGTCTAGCAGGGCCACGGCCAGCGCGTCGCCCAGGGCCATCTGTGCTGTGGTGCTGGCCGTCGGGGCCAAGTTCAAGGGACAGGCCTCTTGTTCAACCGCACAGCTCAGGACCTCATCGGCGTGTTGGGCCAAGGTGGAGTCGTCGCGGCCGGTGATGGCCAAGAGGGGAACCACTAGGCGCTTGAGCACGGGCAGGATGACGTTGAGCTCTTCGCTCTCTCCTGAATTGCTGATGGCCAGCACCACATCCTGGGGAGTGACCATGCCCAGGTCGCCATGGCTGGCTTCGGCCGGATGTACGAACAGCGCGGGTGTGCCGGTAGAGGCCAGGGTGGCGGCGACCTTGCGGCCCACATGGCCGCTCTTGCCCATGCCCATCACCACCACGCGGCCCTGGCATCGCAAAATGAGCTCGACACTGCGCGCAAACGAAGCGCCCAAGCGGGCCTTGAGCCCGGCCAATGCCGCAGCCTCGATGTCCAGGGTTCGATGGGCCAGTTCGAGGGCGCGCTGTGGGTTCATGATGGGGTGAAGCGGGGTACCGATGAGGCGGGCCGTGCGGGAACTTTTTCTCAGGCGTTCTGTATGTTGGCCTGTGCGGCCATACTCAAAGCTCGCCGACTGTCCAAGCCTTGCAAGGGGCCATCACCGATACAAAGGATTCTAGGCACTTGGCCACCTCGCTGGACCTTGCCCTGTTGTACCTGCTGGCCGCCGTGGCCGGTGTGGTGGGCTTTCGGCTGCTCAAGCTGCCCCCCATGCTGGGCTACCTGTCGGTGGGGGTGATCATCGGCCCGCACGCGCTGGGCCTGGCGGCCGACTCGGCCAGCGTTAAGTATTTGGCTGAGTTTGGAGTGGTGTTCCTGATGTTCGTCATTGGGCTGGAGTTCAATCTGCCCAAACTGCGCAGCATGCGCACCCTGGTCTTTGGCCTGGGCCTGTCGCAGGTGGTGCTGACAATTGCCGGGGCGCTTTTTGGGCATGCCCTGCTGGCCTGGCTGTTCATGTTACTGGGCCGTAGCTGGGACCTGGACTGGCGCGCTGCAGTCGTTGTGGGAGGGGCCATGGCCATGAGCAGCACCGCGATCGTGGTTAAGCTCATGGCCGAGCGAATGGAGCTTGAGTCCGAGCACGGCAAGCGCGTCATGGGCGTGTTGCTGTTCCAAGACTTGGCCGTGGTGCCGCTGCTGGTGCTGATTCCCGCACTGGGCGTGGGCTCCAGCACGGACGGGCTGTTGATCCCCATAGGGCTGGCCTTGGTGAAGGCAGCCTTGGTGCTGGCCCTGCTGCTGGCCGGAGGGCAAAAGCTGATGCGCTGGTGGCTGACCCTGGTGGCTCGGCGCAAGAGCGAAGAGCTTTTTGTGCTGAACCTTCTGCTGGTGACCTTGGGCCTGGCCTGGCTCACCGAGCATGCGGGGCTGTCGCTGGCTTTGGGCTCGTTTCTAGCGGGCATGCTGATTGCCGAGACCGAATACAAGCACCAGGTGGAAACCGATATTCGGCCCTTCCACGATGTGCTCTTGGGGCTGTTCTTCATCACGATCGGCATGAAGCTTGATTGGCGGCCCATCGTGGAGCAATGGGCGCTGGTGCTGCTCCTGACCCTGGGCCCGGTGCTGGCCAAGGCGGCGCTGGTGACCGCCTTGGCGCGGATTTTTCGGGCTCCCACGGGGGTGGCCCTGCGCACTGGGCTGTACCTGGCACAGGCCGGCGAGTTTGGCTTTGTGTTGTTGACCTTGGGGGCAGAGCAGGAGCTGATCGACCCGCAGTGGATGAGCCCTGTACTCGCTTCGATGGTCTTGTCGATGTTGGCCACGCCGTTTCTGATTCTGTACAGCAACGCCCTGGTGGCACGGTTGGTGGCCAGCGACTGGCTGCTGCAATCGGTGCAACTGACCTCAATCGCCAAGAAGAGCATGCGCGCGGAGGCCCACATCATCATCGCGGGTTACGGGCGCAGCGGGCAGAACCTGGCGCGCATCCTGGAGCGCGAGTGCATTCCCTACATGGCCTTGGATCTGGACCCCGACCGGGTGCGGCAAGCCGCCGCGGCCGGACAGAGTGTGGTGTTCGGTGACGCTGCGCGCATTCAAAGCCTGATGGCTGCGGGGCTGGCGCGCGCCAGCGCGGTGGTGGTGAGCTATCACGACACGCCTTCTGCGCTGAAGATTTTGCAGCTGGTGCGCGAGCACGCCCCCAAGGTGCCGGTATTGGTGCGCACGATCGACGACACCGACCTGGAACGCTTGCGCGCGGCCGGTGCCACCGAGGTGGTGCCCGAAGCCATCGAAGGATCGCTGATGCTGGCCTCGCATGCACTGGCCCTGGTGGGCGTGCCCATGCGCCGCGTCATCCGCATGACGCGGGATGCGCGAGATGCCCGATACGGTCTGCTGCGCGGCTATTTCCACGGCGCCGACGATGACACGGTGGAAGAGCTGCACCAGGCGCGCCTGTTGACGGTCGGATTGCCCAGCGCATCGGCGGTCATCGGACAACGCCTGGGCGATCTGGCCTTGCCTGCCATGGGCGTGGAGGTGGTCTCGGTTCGGCATGCGGGTGGCTCGGTGCTGCGGCCGGACGACGAACTGGTGCTGCAAGCCGAAGACACCCTGGTTTTGTCCGGTGTGCCCGAGGCCCTGGCCTTGGCCGAGGAAAAGCTGCTCAAGGGTTAACCCGGGCCCCTTCGCTGAGCAACGCGTGGAAGGGTCGATTTCGTTGGCTCCAGCCAACAGTTTTGACCAGGCTGACAGCGTTTTTGAGGGCGCGCAACCGATGTTGTGAATACTTGGCTCTTTCTCATCTCACCCTGCATCACCGTGAAAACGATCAAACTTACTGCGATCGCCACGGCCTCGGCCGTGCTGTGCTCCTTTGCCTCCGCTCAGACCGTTGCCCCGCCCGAGCGGGTGGAAGTGACCGGTTCGCTGATCAAGCGAACCGACCGAGAAACGCCTTCGGTGGTGGAGGTCATCACCAAAGAAGACATCCGCGCCTCGGGGTATGCCACGGTGGAGGAATTCCTGAAGTCCAAGTCTTATGTCGACAACTCGTCGATCCAGGACGGCTACGGCACGGGTTTCGTCAGCGGCATTTCCACCTTCTCTTTGCGGGGCTTTGGCTCGCAGGGCACGCTGGTGCTGATCAACGGGCGCCGGATTGCGCCGGTAGCTGCGGTGGACATCAACTTCGGCCGCGGCTCGCTGATCAGCGTGAACGCCCTGCCGCAGGGCGCTATTGACCGAGTTGAAGTGCTCAAGGATGGCGCTTCGGCCATGTACGGCTCGGACGCGATGGCCGGCGTGGTGAACTATGTGCTCAAGCGAGATTACGAAGGCCTGGAGGCCTCGACCACCTACAGCGCCAACGACCGGCGCGTGGGCCCGACCAAATCGGCCAACGTCACCTTTGGCTTTGGTGGCCTGGACACCAAGGGCTTCAACGTATTCGGCGGCCTGGAAGTCAGCAGCCGGGGCAACGTGTTGTTGTCGCAGTTGACCGACCGCGGTCGTTTCGGCGACTACCAGTCATACCTGAGCACTTCGGCCGGCAGCCTTGAGCGCTTCTCGCCAAACTCCGTGGCCTCGCTGTACGGCAACTACTACGCCGTACCGACGGCCTACCCGGCCACGCGCACCTTGCCCGACGGCCAGGTGATTGCCGGCAGCAACGCATCGGGTCCGCTGTTTTTGGGGTCCTTGGCGGGCTGTCCGGCTGGCCGCACCGTAGGCAAGGGCGTACCCAACCGGCTGCCGGGCTTTTTGGTGAGCACGCCGTCCATGCCCAATGGCATGTGCCGCTACAACACCGACAACGACCTGGAATACATCGCCGCACAGGACCGTGTAAACGGCTCGCTGCGCGGCACCATGGCCCTGAACAAGGACTGGACGGCCTACGCAGACGTGATGGTGTCCAAGACCAAGACGGTGGAGAACTTCTCTCCGTATGCGCTGACCACCACCGTGTGGACTGCCGGCACCGCGGCTCGCGCGGTCACCTGGCCTCTGGTCAACGGAACCTTCTTGGCCCAAAGCGCCATCGTGCTGCCGGCCACACACCCGGACAACCCCACGCGTGGCACCGCCAGCGCCCAACCGGTGCAGTTGCTGTACCGCTTTGAGGACATTTCGCAACAGGCCATCACGCAGCTGCAGTCCACCCGCTTCACCGCGGGCCTGACCGGTACGGCCGGCGCCTGGGATATTGACGCGGCGGTGGTGTATAGCAAGATGGACAACAGCTCCGTGCGCACCAACCGGATGTTGTCCTCCGGCCTGACGGCGGCCATCGGCCCCAACGGCAGCGCTTACCGCTTTGGCCAGATCAACACACCCCAGGCCATCGCGACCCTTGTGGCCGATGCCACCGTCAAGGGCGCATCGTCCATCATGTCCACCGACGTGCGCGCTTCGCGTGACCTGTTCCGGATGGCCGGTGGCAACGCGGCAGTCGCCTTGGGTGCGGAGTTCCGCCGTGAAGAGCTGTCTTCTGTGCCGGATTCCAATTATCAAAAGGGCGGCTACATCGGCCTGGTGGCCAACGGCACTTCAGGCTCGCGTGACTCCAAGGCCGCCTTTGCTGAGTTGCGCCTGCCGGTGATGCGCAACCTGGAAGGCCAAGTGGCCGCACGCACCGAGTCCTACTCAGACTTCGGCAACGCCACCACCGGCAAGGCCGGTTTCAAGTGGGACCCGATCAAGTCCACGCTGTCGGTGCGCGGTACCTTGGCTTCTGGCTTCCGTGCGCCTTCGATTTCGCAAATCAGCAACTCCTATCTTGTGAGCTTTCACAGCAACCAAGATCAGCGCGTGTTTGACCCGATCCGCTGCAACTCGAGCAATCCAGCCAGCCCGGTGAGCTTGGCCGGTACTGTATCGCCGTTCGCAGCGCGCGATTGCAACGTGTTGGGCTTTACCGCCGTGGGGGCCGGTCAAAACCCGGGCAATCTGCCTACGGTGATCAGTGCCAATCCGGACCTCAAGCCTGAGACCTCACGCTCAGCAACCTTCGGCTTCATCCTTTCGCCCAACAGCAGCGTGGATCTGTCCTTGGATTACTGGCAGTTCGAGCGCTACAACGAAATCCGGGTGCAGCGCGGCCTGGACATCATGAACGCCTACACGGCCAACCAAGCGGCCAACGCAGCCTTCGTGTTGCGCGACTCGAACCCCTCAACGTGGCTGCCCGGCGTAGCCAACAGCGGCCCGATCGTGGCGCTGGTGCGTCAATACGGCAACTTCAACTACACCGCCACCAACGGCTTTGATTACGACCTGGCCTGGCGCCTCTTGGACCAGGGCAAAGACCGCATTACCCTGACATGGGCCGGTACCCGCACGCTGAAATACGACCAACAGGTGCTTTCCGGCACGGCGCCCAGCCGACTCATCAATACCGCCATCGTGCAAGAAGCTCCCAAGAATCGCTACAACATTCGCCTAGAGTGGAGGGGCGAACAGTGGGGCGGATGGACCCGCGTCAACCATATCGATGCGATGCGGGTGAGCTCCACCTCGCTTTGCGAGACCTCCACGTCAACACAGTACGTGCCGCTTAGAGCTGAGGGCCTGTGCATGTTGGGCGCAGAGCGCACCTTGGACATCGGCATGAACTACCGCGGTGTGAAGAATCTGGTGTTGGCCGCCAGCGTACTCAATGTCACCAACTCCTATGCCCGATCGGTGGGCATTCCCAACATCTTCACCTACTGGGATTTGGGAACACCAGGCATGCTGGGGCGCCGCTTCTCGCTGACAGCCAGCTACAACTTCAGGTAAGCGCATCGCCACAGGCTGCGGGCATAGGCCCGCGGCCTGATCGACACCGACCGCTGTGCCATGGCCGGGGCCCCTAAAGCGGGCCACATATCGGGCGAGCGCCCAGATGCGGCCCTCGGTGCCGCCCCTGCTGTAGATTTGGGCATCTGCACCGAAACCCCAATCAACTGCTTGTAGCCGGTCTCTGAACATGAAGCTCTTGCGCCATGGCCCTTCGGGTCACGAAAAACCCGGTTTTCTAGACGAAGAAGGCCACATCCGAGACCTGTCTTCGCTGTTGCCCGACATCACGCCAGATCAGCTGGCACCTGCGGCCCTGGCTGGTTTGGCGCGCCGGGTGGCCGCCAGCGGCCCCAGCTTGGCGGTGGTGCATGAGGGCACGCGCCTGGGCGTGCCGATTACAGGCATCCGCCAGTTCCTGGGCATCGGCTTGAACTACCGCCAACACGCGATCGAAGCGGGCATGGCCATCCCCACCGAGCCCATCGTGTTTTCCAAGAGCATCACCGCACTGGCCGGCCCGGATGACCACCTTCCGCTGCCGATGGGGTCGGTAGCCTTGGACTACGAGGTGGAGCTGGGCATCGTGATCGGCAGCACCGCCCGCCGGGTGCCGCGCGCGCAGGCCTTGGAGCACGTGGCGGGTTATGTGCTGGCTAACGATGTAAGCGAGCGCGATTGGCAGCTGCACCGCGGCGGACAATGGCTTAAGGGCAAGTGCCACGACGGCTTCGGCCCCATCGGGCCCTGGCTGGTGACCGCGGACGAACTGCCCGACCCCCAGCGGGTGGGCCTGCAGCTTTGGGTCAACGGGCAGGAGCGCCAGAACAGCAGCACGGCTGACATGATCTTCGGCGTGGACGAGATCGTGAGCTACCTCAGCGGCTTCATGACCCTGTTGCCAGGCGATGTGATCGTGACCGGCACCCCCCAAGGCGTGGGCATGGGCTTCAAGCCCCCGAAGTATCTGCAGCATGGCGACGTGGTGGAGCTGTTCAGCCCACAGTTGGGCCGACAGCGCCAGCGCGTGGTGGCCCTGGGGTGAGCCCGTCCGCGGCATCGCAGCCGCATTGGAAGGGCTCGCTGCGGCTCGATTACCGCTGGGATCAGGGCCGCACCGTGGCGCACGACCGGCACGAAGGGCCGCTGCGCGTGCTCAAGGCCCTGTACCCCGACGGCCCCCACACCTGTGAACATGTCTTGGTGCACCCACCTGGCGGTTTGGTGGGCGGCGACGAGCTGCGTATCGACGCCCACCTGGGCGCGGGCAGCCGCGTGCGACTGACCACACCAGGGGCCGCGCGCTTCTACAAAAGCCTGGGGCCTGCGGCGGTGCAGCGCGTGTCGCTGCAGGTGGACGAATGCGCCCGCCTGGAGTGGCTGCCCATGGAGACCCTGGCCTATAACCGCTGCCGGGCGGTCAACGAGTGCCGCTTTCGCTTGGCCGCCGGCGCGCAGATGATCGGCTGGGACCTATGCTGCCTGGGCTTGCCAGCCTCGGGTGACGGCTTTGAACACGGTGAGGTGCTGCAACACCTGGAGATCGAGGGCTGTTGGTTGGAGCGCGGCCTGCTGCGCGCCGACGACCGCTTGCTGCGCGAATCCGCCTTGGGCCTGGATGGGCAGCCGGTGGTGGCCAGCCTGTGGTGCGCCAGCGGCTCTGCCTGGACCGATGCGCAGCGCCAAGCGCTGCATGAAGCGGCCTTGCAGGCCATGGCCCGCGAAGGTGCGGCGCTGCATGCATGTGGCGTCACCAGCCCCAATTCCCAGGTGGTGGTGCTGCGCGCCTTGGCGCACCGGGTCGAGCCGGTGTTCGAGCGGTTCCAGCAGGTTCGACAGGCTTGGCACCAGGCGCTGTGGAACACAGCAGCGAGCCAGCCGCGCTTGTGGCGCCTGTAGCGACCCTTTCAGATGGCCATCGGCTGACCGCCCAAGCCCTGTTGGGCCAATCGGCGCAAGACCCGGCCGATGCCCTTGATGACGCTGGGCTGGATGCCTTCAGTGGGCTCATCGAGCATCAGCAGCGAAGGCCGGCCCGCCAGCGCGCGGTTGGTGGCCAGCCGGCCCATGTGTCCACACCAACGGATCAAGACTGCAAAAGCTTCGCACCAAAGGCCCTGAACTTGCATAGACTGGCACGATTGCTCTGAACCAATAGCCACCATGGATCTGACCCCGCGCGAAAAGGACAAGCTCCTGATC
>SXGQ01523511.1_pt1 | contig 11048 bp, 11 predicted proteins | sample 3178371 | NCBI WGS metagenome assembly SXGQ01 (sample SAMN11356859, study PRJNA531348) | freshwater metagenome | isolation source: freshwater sample F1-20 | place: China: Fuxian Lake, Yuxi | collected 2017-12-25 | reverse complement strand
CGGAAAAGGTGCTCACGGAGGCGGTGCCTTCAGCGGTAAAGATCCTTCCAAAGTGGATCGCTCCGCCGCGTATGCCACACGCCACATCGCTAAAAATCTGGTCGCCGCCGGCGTTTGCAGCGAAGCTCTGGTTCAGGTGTCCTACGCCATCGGCGTGGCTCAACCCACCAGCATCAACGTTAATACTTTCGGTACGGCCAAGGTGAAGTTGACGGACGGACAGATCGGCAAGATCGTCGAGAGCATCTTTGACATGCGTCCCTACTTCATCGAGAAGCGACTCAAACTGCGCAATCCGATGTATCGAGAGACGGCCGCATACGGACACATGGGTCGAAGCCCCAAGACCATTACCAAGACCTTCCTCGCACCCGGCGGAAAGACACTCCGCAAACGCGTCGAACTCTTCACTTGGGAAAAACTCGACTACGTCTCCAAAGTGAAAAAAGCCTTCGGACTCTAACCGCTTTCGGATAATTGATCAGGCCCATCCTCGGATGGGCCTTTTTTTTCCTTTCTTTGCTCCGTGAAATCCTTCCGCCATCCCGCCCGCCCCAAAAAAAGTACCCTGCTGATCGGCCCCCAAGCTGTTTGGCAAGCCCTTGAATCCGGTCAGGCGCTGGACCGGATATATCTCGATCAAAAAGCATTCGGTACTGCCATTCCGCATATCCGAAAACTGGCCACCGAACACGGCGTCCCCATCCAAATGGTGCCCGCTGCCAAACTGGATAGCTTTCACGTCGTCGGACACGAAGGTTGCGTGGCCCAAAAAGCCCGCGTGCGATATCAATCCCTGCAAGATGTCATCTCCTGGGTGGTGGAACGTGGCGAAACACCCTTGTTCCTGATCCTCGACGGCATCACCGATATCCGAAACATCGGCGGCATCGCTCGCACAGCCTATTGCACGGGCGTACACGCCATCATCATTCCCGACAAAGGAGTCGGGGCCCTGCAAGAAGATGCGATCCTGACCTCCGCCGGAGCCTTGGAAAAAATTACCGTCTGTCGCGTCACGAGCTTATTAAAGGCCATCGACGAATTACACCTGAATGGCATACAAGTGCTGGCCTCTGTTATGCGGGCCGGTACCTCGATCGATCAGGCCGATCTCACCATCCCCCTCGCCCTGTTATTGGGCGGAGAAGAAAAAGGGATCTATCCTGCCTTACTCAAGGCAGCCGATCAACAAGTCCATATTCCCATGTCGGGCGATTTCGATAGCCTCAATGTATCCGTGGCGGCTGGTATGATGTTGTACGAAGCCATGAAACAACGACGCCATGCCTGAGTCCGTTCAACTCATCGAATGCCCGCGCGATGCCTGGCAAGGCCGACAGGATATTATTCCCACGGCACTGAAAACGGCTTACCTGCAACAGTTACTGTCGGTCGGATTTCACACCCTCGATGCCGGAAGTTTTGTATCCCCCAAAGCCGTACCCCAACTCGCCGATACGGCCGACGTACTGCGTGGCCTCGACCTGCGCGATACATCGTCCCGCTTGCTGGTCATCCTCGCCAATGAACGCGGCGCTGAGCAGGCCGCACAACATTCCTTTCTTTCCTATTGGGGATATCCGCTTTCCGTTTCGGAAACTTTTCAGCAGCGCAATACGCGTCAATCCGTGTTGGAAGGGATCGAGCTGGCCAAACGCTTGCGTCAGCAGTCTGAACGCTCCGGTGCCGAACTGATTGTCTATGTATCGATGGGATTTGGAAATCCCTACGGAGAATCCTATCACCCGGATCAAGTGTTAAGCCTGGCCCGGGAACTCCAATCCATGGGCGTATCGATCGTGTCGTTGGCGGATACGGTGGGACTCGCCACACCCGACCAAATTCGCACCTTGGTGGCCGAATGCCGCACGGAATTTCCCTCCATTCAATGGGGCGTGCATTTGCATGCCCGTCCCGGCGGACAACCAGAGAAGATCGCCGCGGCCTACGAAGCCGGCTGCCGTCGCTTCGATGGAGCGATCGGTGGCTATGGCGGTTGTCCCTTTGCCGAAGATGAACTGGTCGGAAACATCAATACCCAGTCGCTGATCGATTACCTGTCTTCGGTACATCCTGATCTTTCCATCGATCGCGAACGCCTCAGCGCCTGCATTCAGCTTGCACAAACTATCTTCAACTGATGCTTTTTCAGCTCTCCCTCACACCCGATCCGCTCCCCGTTCCGATCGATCACCGGCAACGGATCCTGTTGCTGGGATCCTGCTTCACCGAACACATCGGAGAGACCCTCAAAGAATGGAAGTTCCCCTTGCTGCAAAATCCCCACGGCATCCTGTTCGGTCCCGATGCCATCGTGCGTGCCCTCGAAGATTATCGAACCGCCCACGTCTACACAAAAGAGGATCTGTTCTTTCTGAATGAATGTTGGCATAGCTGGCATCACCATTCGCGATTTTCTGCCTTGGATGCTGTTACCACGTTGCAGCGGATCAATGATTCCATTCAACAGGCGCATGTATTTCTTCGATCTGCCAATTGGTTGATCCTGACCCTGGGCTCCGCCTTTACGTATCAACTCACTGATCGGGCTCATGCGGGTGGCTTGCAACCGGGCAACTCAGTCGCAAACTGCCACCGCGCTCCGGCCGATTGGTTCCAGAAGGAGATGCTATCGGCTGAGCAGATCGTACACGACCTGACCCAAGCGATCGAAAACATACGCGCAGACAACCCAGCCTTGCAGGTGATGCTAACGATCAGTCCGGTCCGACACATCCGCGACGGCGTTGTAGAAAACAATCGCAGCAAAGCCCGACTGATCCAGGCCGTGCAGCTGCTGACCGAGCAAGTGCGGGACTGTTATTATTTCCCGGCTTACGAGTACGTGATCGATGTGCTGCGCGACCATCGTTTTTATGATATCGATCTGGTGCATCCCAATTACGCTGCTACACAATTTGTGTTGGAGCGTTTCACCGAATATGCATTCGATGCGTCTACTCGCTCATTGATCGAGGAGATCCGGGCACTGGTAACTGCCCGAAAGCACCGTGTTCAATTTCCCGAGAGTCGGGCCCATCATCAGTTTCTAAAAGCACATCATCAGAGAACGTCACAATTGCAAGCGCGGTTTCCGCAGGTGGACCTATCGGTAGAATTAAATTATTTCTCCGGTCAGTAACGAACCCCGACCGGTTTGCATCAGGTAGTTCTCCATTTGCCGAAGCAGTTCCAATTGATTTACCGCACGCTCGGTATTTTGTCCCGTTCGTTCAATGCGATAATACAGATCGCCGTTGAGCCAATCGGTCGTGAACCGCAGACACTGCATGTAGGTCATCCACACACCGGCGATCGGCAGCAGTCGGTTTTCTTCGGGCGACAGGATGCTTGGCATGCCCGACTGGTAGCCATCGAGCAGCGATTCAAACAGGTCGGATCGGAACCGTACCTGCTCCAAGGGGCTGTCCTCTTTTTCCGCACCGTTACAGATGGAACGGATCATATCTCCCAGATCAGAGAAAAAATATCCGGGCATCACGGTGTCCAGGTCGATCGGACAAAGCCAGTTGTCTTCTTTCTGATCGATGAGCACATTGCTGAGCTTAGCATCGTGGTGCATCATCCGCAGCGGAAAAGAAGGGTGTTGAAGGATTTTTAAATATTGGGTGACGTAGTGATGTCGGTTTTTCAATTCGTCGGTCAGCGATAGATGATTTTTTGCTCGGCCGGCCCGGTCTTCTTGGAGGGCCTGTTGAAATTGCTCATATCGCAAGGAGAGATCATGGAAGTGGGGTAGGGGGATATACCAGCGAGATTGATCCAGGGTCGAGGCATGTTTGGTGAAGCGTGCGAAAAATGCTGCTAAAGTGAAGGCTTGGCTGGGCTCCTCAACGAAAGCGCGCGTGTAGGCACCGTGGATGAATTCTGTTTGTCTCCAAGTATGCCCCCATTCATCTACATGAAGCCAACTGCCATCCGGAAAGGTCAGGGGGTTGGCCAATGGATGCGGAAACGGCGAATCGGGCGCGCTAAAATGCTGGCATAGGGCGAGGTGATTTTGGATGAGTCCGATTGGGTCAGAAAAGATCCGGGTATTGACGGATTGCAACAGGGTCGATCGGTTTCCGACGGATACTTGATGGGTTTGATGGATCAGTCCCCCGGCGATCGGCTTGACTGTCGGGGCGGTATTGTCGACGGACAATAATACTTGCAGCGAGGATGGTAGGGGTTGTTGCATGATCAGTGCATTCGGTCGCCGCGAACCTCCAGCTTGCCCATCAATTCTTTCTCATATTCCAGCCACTGTTTCCAGCGGGTTCTTACGTGTTGGGGATCGATGTATTTTTCGGCGAGTTCCAGGAACAGGGTGTAATGTCCGGCCTCGCTTTCCATGAAGCGGCGATAGAATTGTTGGAGGTAAGGATCGGGGAGTCCTTCACTCAGGCGTTTGAATCGTTCGCAGCTGCGGGCTTCGATCAGGGCCATGGTGAGGAGTTGATCCAGCATGCGGGTCTCGGGATCGCCGCCTTTTTGTTGGAAGTCCAGCAGCGCATTCACATATTCATCTTTTCGTTGTTTGCCCAGGGAAAGTCCCCGTTTGTGCAGCTCGGCCAGCACCAGCCGAAAATGTCCCCATTCTTCGGTGACGATCGGCGCCAGGGCACTGACGAGCTCGGGGTATTGGCTATAGCGTTGGATCAGGGAGATGCAGGAGGTGGCGGCTTTTTGTTCGCAGTAGGCGTGATCGGTGAGAACATCCTCGAGCGAGTGGGCGGCGAGGTTCACCCAGCGCGGATCGGTGGGCAATTGGAGGCCCAAAATGGCCCGGGTATCGGCGGAAAGTTCCATGGCACAAAGCTACTGGATTCGGGCTAAGTCCCTGACAGTCATACCCTTTTCTGATAAAATTTCACTTGTTCATTCGCCCCGGACTTCGTACCTTTGCCCCCTCATAAATTGGATGAAAATAATCGGATGACCCAAAAAGAAAAAAAAGATGTCACTAACTACTGAAAAAAAAGCGAACATTTTTAAGACCCACGCCGGTTCAGAAAAGAACACCGGTTCGATCGAGGGACAGATCGCGCTGCTCACCGAGCGCATCAGCCACATCAGCGAACACCTGCAAGTCAACAAGAAGGACTTCTCCACCAACCGTGGACTCATGCAAGTGGTCGGTAAGCGTAAGCGCCTACTCAATTACCTGCAGAAGCACAACCTAACCAGTTATCGTGCTTTGATCGCAAAACTGGGTCTCCGCAAATAATTACAAGCCCCCGCTACACGGCCGGGGCTTGCTTCGTTTTATACGCCTGCTTCATGGAAGGCGTTTTCCACCCAGATCGATGCAACCTGCCGTAGTATCGGGAATCCATTCCACCGATCGAACCGTCTATTGTCAGTTCCGATCACAAATCAAAGAACATGTTACAACAACCTATTCGTAAAACATTCGATATCGGCGATGGCCGTATGGTTACCATCGAGACCGGCCGCTTGGCTCGTCAGGCCGATGGAGCCGTCACCGTTTCCTGTGGCAAGTGTATGATCTTGGCCACCGTCGTGGCGAATAAAGATCCCAAAGAGGGGCAAAGTTTCTTCCCGCTGTCAGTCGACTATCAAGAAAAGTTTGCCTCGGCCGGACGTATTCCCGGTTCTTTCTTCAAGCGGGAAGCCAAACTCAACGACTATGAGGTGCTGACCAGCCGACTCATCGATCGCGCCCTTCGTCCCCTTTTCCCCGAAGACTATCTCTGCGATGTACAGGTACTCGTAACCCTGATCTCCAGCGACCCAGAAGTGATGCCCGATGCCCTGGCTTGTTTGGCCGCTTCTTCCGCACTCGCTGTCTCCGATATTCCCATCAAGGAGATCATCTCGGAAGTGCGGGTATCGCGTGTCGAGGGACAATTCGTCGTCAATCCCACGCGCAGCCAAATGGAAAAATCCGACCTGGATTTCATCATTGCCGCGACCGATAAGAACCTGATGATGGTGGAAGGGGAAGCCAAAGAATGCTCCGAAGCCGACCTCTGCCAAGCCCTGGAGATCGCCCACCACGCGATCCGTATACAAGTGAAGGCTCAAGAGGAACTGCGCGACCTGGTTGGCGTCAAAGGCAAGCGCGATTATGTGAAGCCCGCAACCGATGAGGCGCTGCGCGACAAGATCTATGCCTTCGCGCAACCTAAAGTCTATGAAGTAGCCAAAGGAAAACTCAGCAAACACGAGCGCAGTGCACGTTTCTCGGCGATCAAGGACGAAGTGATCGCTTTTCTGAAAAAGGATCTGGGACTGGCCGAAGGAGAATCCTTACCCGATCTCACCAAGAAGCTTACCTCTACCTATTACGGCGACCTGCAGTATGATGTAGTCCGCGATATGATCCTGAACGAGCGCATTCGCTTGGACGGACGGGATCTGGAAACGGTTCGTTCACTCGACATGGAAGTGGACGTACTGCCCTCACCACACGGATCTGCCTTGTTTACGCGGGGGGAGACGCAGTCTCTGACCACCGTTACACTCGGTACACCGATGGATGAATTGTTGGTGGAGAGTGCGGCCAAGTCGGTCGACTCCAAATTCTACCTGCACTACAATTTCCCGCCCTTCTCGACCGGTGAGGTGAAGATGATGCGCGGACAGAGCCGTCGCGAAGTGGGTCACGGTAACTTGGCCCAGCGCTCGCTGAAGCAAATGATGCCGAGCGGTGATTTCCCGTATACGGTCCGCGTGGTCAGTGATATTTTGGAATCAAATGGTTCCTCTTCCATGGCAACCGTCTGTGCCGGCTCGTTGGCCCTGATGGATGCGGGTGTCGGTATTCCGAAGCACGTATCGGGGGTGGCGATGGGACTGATCACCAAGGGCGATAAATATGCGGTCCTGACCGATATTTTGGGAGATGAGGATCACCTCGGGGATATGGATTTCAAGGTCACCGGTACCCGGGATGGGATCTGTGGCGTGCAAATGGATATAAAAGTGGACGGATTGAAGATGGAAGTGATGCAGCAGGCACTCGACCAAGCCCGTCGGGCCCGTCTCCACATCCTCGATCACATGTATCAGGCCATTCCGGAATCTCGTTCCGAAGTGAAGCCGCATGCGCCACGCATGGTGAAGCTGTTCATCGACAAGGAGTTCATCGGTGCCGTGATCGGACCAGGTGGTAAAGTGATCCAAGAGATCCAGCGCGAAACCGGTACAACCATTACGCTGGAAGAGATCAACAACCGCGGAGAGGTGAGTATTTTCAGCGTCAATAAAGATGGCGTGGAAAAAGCCGTTTCATGGATCAAGGGAATTGTGGCTGTGCCGCAAGTGGGCGATGTGTATGATGCTACCGTCAAGTCGATCATGCCCTTTGGTGCTTTTGTCGAGTTCCTCCCCGGAAAACAAGGCTTGGTGCATATCTCGGAGATCAGTTGGAAACGACTCGAGACCCTAGAGGGCATCGTGCGCGAAGGCGATCACATGAAAGTGAAGTTGATCGGTACCGATCCTAAATCCGGTAAGTTCAAACTTTCCCGGAAGGTGTTGATGCCGAAACCAGAATCTGCCCCGCGTCCGCCCCGTCCGGAGGACGAACAACCCAACGCTTAATTTTTTCAGACCCTGCTCGTCAGGGTCTTTTATTTTTATCGAATGGAAACATATTGCTGTCTGACCGTCCTGGTATCATCTGCGGAGCAATCCGACGAATTGGTGGCCTACTTGGATGAAATGGGTTTTGAGGGATTCGAGCAATTGCCCGATCAATTGAAAGCGTATCGCCCAGAAGATGGTGCGTGGCCGGAAAAAATCGTTGTCGATTATTTACAAGAAAGATCCTTTTCCTATTCGTTGGATCTGCTCGAGAAGACCAACTGGAATCAGCTCTGGGAATCTTACTTCGATCCGGTTGTGGTGGATGATTTCGTTGGCATTCGGGCCCATTTTCACCCAACCCTGACAGGGGTGCAGCACGAATTGGTAATAACACCCATGATGAGTTTTGGGACCGGTCACCATGCCACCACCCGCTTGATGGTGCAGCAGCTGCGGGGATTGATCCGGCCCGGCGATCGGGTGCTGGATTTTGGAACCGGTACCGGTGTATTGGCTATCCTCGCCCAAAAATTGGGCGCGGGAGAGGTAGTGGGGATCGATATCGAGGATTGGAGTATTGAAAATGCGCGGGAGAATGCCGGGGTTAACCTCGTATCCGATATCACCTTTCTGATCGGCGATCGAATCGAGGTGGAAGGTCCGTTCGATAAGATCTTGGCCAACATCAATCGAAATATTTTGATCGAGCACATGCCATCCCTCCGGTCAAGTTTGGCTCCTGCCGGTGTATTGTTGCTCAGCGGCGTATTGACCGCAGATCTCGCGGTGATGGATGCGGCCTTGAAATCTGCGGGGTTGATTCGCACCGATCTGACCCAAGAAAAAGAATGGATTTGCATACAAGCCGTTCATAGTCAGCCGAATAGGTAGTATTAATTTTTTGTTACCCAATAGGTTTTTAAGTAGTTTTACAACTCCTTGAAAATCCAATGAACGAGTTTTTACTTCTCATCTTGGCCTATCTCATTGGCAGTATCCCCACGGCAGTCTGGGTGAGCAATCGTTATTTCGGTTTTGATATTCGGGAATACGGCAGCGGAAATGCCGGAGCCACCAATACGTACCGCGTGCTGGGTCCCAAATGGGGCACCACCGTACTGCTCATCGATATGCTCAAGGGAATGGCAGCGGTGCAGTTGGCCTGGTTGTTGCCCGAGTACGTCGATTCAGATTGGCGGATGGATAACCTGCAAACCTGTTTGGGATTGGCCTCCGTGCTCGGACACATTTTTCCGATCTGGGCAGAATTCAAGGGAGGCAAAGGAGTGGCCACTTTATTTGGTATGATCTTAGGGATCTCGCCGTGGACGGCCGTCTCCTGTGTGGGGATCTTCTTGTTGGTGCTTTATCTGACCCGATTTGTCTCCCTGAGCTCCATCCTGGCCAGTATTGCTTTCCCGATTTTCATCCTGGTGGTTTTTAACGTTGAAAATCCCGTTTACCGGGTCTTCGCGATCTCGGTGGCCCTATTGGTCTTGCTGACCCATCAAAAGAACATCGGTCGGCTCCTGCGCGGCGATGAAACCAAGCTTCCCATTTTTAAGAACCGGGACCGTCGAAAAGCGGACAAGCAACTTCCTTCAGGCGACTGATCGTACACATTTCCCTGTCGCTGAACGCCCGGATTCGTTAGATTTATATCCGAAAAATTCCGCTCATGAGAGTCCTGATCGTTTCCTTTTTAATGGCTGGTTTATTGACCTCTTGTACGCAGAATGCCTTGAGTGGTAAGCGTCAGTTCACCTTGTTGCCCGAGTCTGAATTGCAGGGAATGGCCAACAACCAGTACCGTCAGTTTCTCAGTAGCAAACGCGTGCTGGGCGTCAGCTCTAACACGGATGCCTCGATGGTGAACCGGGTAGGGGAGCGGATCGTTCGGGCCGTTAATGAACTTTATGCGGAGAAAGGCCTCTCCAACAAACTAAAAGGATACGACTGGGAGGTGAACCTGGTGCAAGACAACCAGATCAATGCCTGGTGTATGCCCGGCGGAAAGATCGTGGTCTATACCGGATTGCTTCCGGTCACGCAAAATGAAGATGCCTTGGCTGCCGTCATGGGACATGAAGTCTGTCATGCCTTATTGCAACACGGTAATCAGCGCATGAGTCAGGGACTCGTGCAACAATTGGGTGGCGTGGCGCTTTCGGTTGCCATGTCCAACCGACCCCAGGAAACCCGCAACCTTTTTCTCATGGCCTATGGTGTTGGCACACAGGTTGGCGTCATGCTTCCGTTTTCAAGAGGCCATGAATTGGAGGCCGATCGGTGGGGACTGATCATGGCGGCCAAAGCCGGCTACGATCCCCGCCAAGCGATCGGGCTATGGGAGCGCATGGAAAAGGCCGGCGGGGGCAAGTCGCCCGAGTTTTTGAATACCCATCCCTCCGAAGGAAAACGGATCGAGCGACTGGAGCGACTCATGCCCGAGGCGATGGAATACTATGAAAAGTCAAAACGCTGAAAATCAGCATCTTGATTTTGGCTATCGAATATTCTATTAGGGGTTTTCGATTCTTCCCCCTGGCCCTTTGTCCTTCCCCTAAATCGTCGTATTTTTGTCGCCCGACCAAATGATCCTTATCACGGGTCGGGCTGTTTCACAAAACGACGTACATGATACAGACCTTACCCGAAAAATTGTTGTTGGCCGATGAGAAAAACCTCCTGATCCAGGGGTTGCCCTCCTCCATTGAAAAGCAGTTCAGCAAGCTTTCTTTCGCAAAAAACATCACGCCTCTGCTTCGGTCTCGCAAGATCGATTTTGCCTTGGTCTTTGCTGTCAGTGAAACACAGCTCAGCGGCATCATTCGCGATGTATTGCCGGCCTTGAAAGAAACGACGAAGTTTTGGGTGGCGTATCCAAAGACAACCTCCAAGATCGTGACCGATCTGAACCGCGAGAGTAGTTGGAATTGTTTGACCGGTGAGGGATATGAAAGTATTGATCGGGTGGAATTGGACCATGTTTGGTCGGCGCTGCGTTTTTGTCGTTCCGAATTAGTAGCTGCCACCGTATCCATCGTTACAGAGGTGATCGAAGAATAAATTATTTTTGGGATAGTAAGTATCAAGCCCCGCGAGGGGCTTTTTTTATTTCCAGACGGCGGAGCCGAGGGATTGGGTCAGGCTCATCTCCATTTGCTTGAGGTGCAAGTGGGTCTGGTGCAGGATGCGAAATTCATCGGCGCTGTGTTCCTTTTCCATATCCTGTTGATTTTCCAGGATCATTCGCTTGATCTTACGGAGCTTGAGATAGGTGATGGCGGATTGTACCTCTTCCAGACTCTTATCCTCTTCGATCAGCAGGTATTTTTGAAGGTCTTCCGGATTTTCGGACTGGATCAATTTCACCATGTCGGCATAGTCGTGTTCGAACAACCGGGCTTGATATCCGCTGTAGGTCGTGTTGCTGTTTCGCCAGCGGGGACTTTCCTCATATGGTGATTGCAGCAGCGACACGG
>SXGQ01705196.1_pt1 | contig 11050 bp, 9 predicted proteins | sample 3178371 | NCBI WGS metagenome assembly SXGQ01 (sample SAMN11356859, study PRJNA531348) | freshwater metagenome | isolation source: freshwater sample F1-20 | place: China: Fuxian Lake, Yuxi | collected 2017-12-25 | reverse complement strand
CGCTCTCGAGCAGTTGCTCCGGGATGGCGGCACAATTGATGGCGAGGAACGGCTGCTCCGCGCGCCGCCCGTGCGAGTAGATGGCGCGCGCAACAAGCTCCTTGCCCGTGCCGCTCTCACCGGTGATCAACACGGTGGCATCCGTCGAGGCGAGCTGGCCGATAAGCTTGAACACCGCGTGCATTGGCTCGCTCATGCCGACGATCCCGACCTCCTGCTCCCCGGCCTCAGGCTTGGGCTGGCAACTAACGACCTGCCTCATGTCGCGCGCAGCCTTGAGGGCACTGGCGATGAGCTGCTTGAGCTTCGGCACGTCGAAGGGCTTGAGCAGGTAGTCGTAGGCACCGAGCTTCATCGCCTCGATGGCTGTCTGCGTCGTGCCATAGGCGGTCATCATGATGACTGGCAGCCGGGCGTCGGCCTGGCGCAGCCGGCGCAGGGTCTCCAGACCGTTCATGCCCGTGCCCATGCGGATGTCCATGAGCACGAGGTCGGGCTTGAGCTTCGGCACGAGGCGCAATCCTTCCTCGCCGCTGGACGCCGTGTGCAGCTCGACGGCGGGAGACTCGAAGATGCGGCGGAACGAGTATTGCACGTCCACCTCATCGTCAATGAGCAGCAGCTTGTCCATCGGGCGCGATTGTATCAGGAAGGAGCCACCGGTGAAGCGGCAAAAAGCGGGGACGACCGTCGGGCAGAAACTCAGTCGCGTGGCGACTTGGAGCCGTAAACGCCCTTGTTGCCGTAGTATTTGTTGCCGCTGTAGTAGTAGTAGTAGCCGGATCCGGCGCTCTGCGGCAGGAAGTTCAGCACCACGCCCGAGGGCCGGCCGCCGGCCCGACGGAGCATTTCAAGAGCTCGGAGGACCACGCGGAACTGAGTCTTCTTTGCGTTCATCACGAGGCAGACGGTTTGCGCTTCCTTGACGATGAGCAACGCGTCGCTCACCGCGTTCACCGGGGCGTTGTCGAGGACCACCTGATCAAACTTTCCAGCCGCCTCATGAATCAATTGCTTCGCCCAAGGGCCGGACATTAACTCCGCCGGGTTGGGAACCACCCGGCCCGCTGTCAAAAGAAAGAGATTGTCGAACTGGGTCTTCTGCACGCAATTGTCGAACGGCTCCTTGCCCAACATCACGTCCGTGACACCCGGCGGCTCGCCGTTGACACCGAAAGTTTCGGCAAGACTGGGTTTGCGCAGGTCGAAGTCCACCACCAGCGTGCGCTTCCCCTGCTGGGCGTGAGCCACCGCGTAGTTCACACAGCAGAATGACTTTCCCTCAGATGGAACGGCGCTGGTGAACATGACGATCTTGCGCTCCTCTTCCCGCCCCAACAGGCCCAGCGAGGCGCGCAGACTGCGGAAAGCCTCCGCGCACATCGACTGGGGATCATCGCTCATGAACAGCCGGCTCTTGCCGTCCTTCACCATCTTGTTCCTGGGCACCGCCCCCAGAACTGGCATGCCAAGCAGGCGTTCCGCCTGATCCACGGACTTGATCGTAGTATCCAGTTGCTGCAGAAGCCACACTAGGCCGAATGCCAGAACCGCTCCCATCGCCAGCGAGTAAAAGAGGATTGTCCGCTTGTTGGGACGGATTGGATAGGTCGGCAACGTGGCCGGCTCGACGATTTTCACGTCGTTCTTCTTGATGGGGTTGGTCACGTTCACCTCGCCCAATCGGTTCATGATCTTGTCGTAGAGCTGTTGCGCGGCAACGGCCTCCCCCTGTAACTCATTATACTTGAGGCGCTGCATGCCCAGTTCGCCGAGCTTTTTCCCTTGTTCAGCAAGTGCCAGCTCCAGCCGTTTCACCTTTTCCACTGCCGCGTCACGCTGCTGCTGTATCCGCAGCGGAGCCCTGCGAACCTCCTCATCGAACGCCTTCTGAATAGATGCCAACTCGTTGCGCGCTTGAATCATCGCTGGGTGTTTTTCCCGGTAGCGCAGCAGGAGATTGCTGACATTGGCTTCCTGCATCTGAAGCTTCTCTTTCATTCCAATGATCTCGGGCGCACGCGATACGGATGGGAGTGTCAATAACTGGGCGACATTCCCGCCCAGCCGTTGGGCGGTCTCCCAATCAACCTCCAGCGACAGCCGCTCCGTCCTCGCCTCCGTGCACTGACTGCTAAGCGCCTTGAGCTCATCGCTCAAGATGTCGGCACCTTGCGAGAGGGAAATATTATTCGTCCTCAGGTAAGCCTGCACTGCCAATCCCGCCTTGGCCAACCGCTCCTTAAGTCTGGCCTCCTCGGCCACCAGGATTTCACCCGCGCTTTGTCCGACGCCCATCCGGTCCTCGCCACTCTGCTTGATAAACTCCTCCACAACGGATTGAGCCAGCACTTGTGCCAGCGCCGGATCTCCGACCTCCACCGTGACATCAATCAACCGTGTAAAACGCCGCAACCGCGCATCCACCACGCCACTGATCGCCCTGACCACCTGATCCTCGGTCACCACATTTGTTCCACCCGTGAAATAGGCGTGCTGTGTGAGTTTTTGCGCGGCCACGACCCGCTTGAGAATACCACTGCTCTTCAAGTTGTTTGCCAGCGTGTTGAGCAGATCAACGCCGGCCTTCTCCCGCTTGTCCACGTCCTCAATGGTCGTCACCACTTTTTGCTCCGCAAAATCGAAATAAATCACAGCCCGGCTCTGGTAGACGACCGGACTGCGAGCCCCATTCCAGACGCCCAACGCCCCTGCCACCACCAAAATGCAAGCGACCAGCCAAGCCTTCTCAACAATCGCCTGCCAAAGGTGGCGGTTGAGCGGCGTTTCGGAATCAAGCGACTCTGGTCCTTCCTGCGTCTGATTAGTCGGCTCCATCCTTTAAAAAATCGTGTCCTTCACCGAGATCACATCCCCTGGCAGAATCTCAAAGCGCTTCGATTTGGGGTCGCTCAACATGGACTGGACATTTTCAGTGTATTTGCTTTGGACACCTTTCTCCATGCGAATGATGGTCACACTTTTCTTGTTTGCTACGTTCGTAAAATCCCCGGCCAGAAGAATTGCGTCGACCAAAGTCACCTTTTCTCCCTCTTGAATTTCAACAATGCCAGGCTTCTTTACCTGTCCGGAAACTGTGAACTTGAAGAGCTTCGGTTTGACTTCGGCCACCTTGTTGGTTTGCGCTCTTATCAGGACAGTAATGTTCACATCTGCCGAAACGAGGTAGTCCTTCTCATACAGCGCGCTAATCAGCGCCCTGGCTTCGGCGATTGTCTTGCCCCCAATCCGCACTGTCTGGATTAGCGGTAACGAGACGGTTCCATCCTGGTCAACCCGCCTTTCACCTTGCAGATCTGCCTCCTTGTAAACTTCGAACCTAATCAGGTCATTAACCAAGAGCGTGTAACTAGTGTTCGTGTCTGTCGTGATTGGAACACCAGTGGCTCTAGGCTGGACCGCCACCTCCAGCTGAGGTCGGGCCTCGATCCCAACACTTGGTTTGCGTGGCTGAACCTCTTGTGCCCGGACTGAAACGCTAAGAAGGACAACGAGCGCTGCCAAGAAAATCCACGATAACCGGGGCGTGGTAAGGACAGCCTGAGTGGTCAATTCACGTTCCACCGGCGTTTAGAAGCGATAGGACAATTCAAGGCCGACTTGGTTGCCGTAGAAATCGTTCGCGTTCGTGACCAAGTCAGAATCGTTACGGCGATACTGATAGTAGACGGTCGCCTGTGCTCGCTCTGCGAACTTGTAAGAAACCCCCGGCTTCACGAAGAAGTAGTTGTCATCCCGCACTGTGTCAGCGGCAGTGGTAGTGGCCTTGTAGTGACTGTAGGAGTAGCCGCCCTCAAGGTTCATTGAAACGCGATCGAACAGGCTGTGCCTGATGTTTGCAGCGACCTTGGTTTCCTGATTCAACTGCGCGATTTGAGCGTTGGAAACCCTCGTGCCGCGTGAGGCTTCCAAGGAGGCTGTTGTCCGTTCGGACGCCTTCCATTCTGCCCCCAACGCAAAGACGAAATTATCCGAATCCTTTGCACCCAACTCTTGGGTGTTCCGATGCTCCAAGCCACCGCTAGCCTTGATGCTCACCTTTTCGGTCGCGCTCCAAGCCATACGCACCAAGCCGTGATAGTATGAACTATTCGCGTTGTGGTTTGCAGCATTTCCATCCACCTGAAGGTATCCTACCCCGCCACCAGCGCCCATTTTAACCTTCGGGAGGAGCTGATAGTCCAACCAGAGCGTTGCTGAACGGTCCACAGAATCAACCAGAGCTCCGTTGTAGTCACCGATGGTCTGCGCGAGATCCAGCGCCAGATCAGTCTTTTCCCTTACCTCATAGGTGCTCTTGATGACAGTGCCCCAAGTCTTGCGCTTGACGCGGCCGTGGGAAGCCAGACCCGCATCGGCATCAGACCTCGACTCAAGACTTTGCTCAACGGAAACATGCAGGTAGTTCAACTTGCCACCGAATTCGACGGAAGCGTTGTGATCAAGCGAATCGGAACCGGAGTTGTGCGTGAAGCGGGTGAAGGCGGCCTCGTAGTTGGCAGCGAAGTAGCCCGACTGGCGCGCTCCGGCGTCACCGGCACTCAGGCGAAGACCGGGGGTGAAAGAGTGGACGAAATCGTGGTCCCGGCCAGGTCTCCCGGCAGTGCCGAGGAATTTGGACTTGTGCTCCAAGAAAATATTGTCGTCGTAGACCACGGAATAGGCGACATGAGGACGAACTTCCACATTGCCGATCTTGAATAGTGGGCTGGATTCTTGGGCAGCGACACCCGCCAAGCCTGTCAACATGGCCACACCGCTCACAGCTATTGTTTTCTGATTATTCATATTGTTACCCTGTTCTTGACACCAATCGTCATCAAAATTGAAGCGTGCTAACCTTCAGTCGGTTTAGCTATTGCCTTGAAGTGGAGTTATCCGTCGGGTTGTTGAATTGCACATTGCCTTGGCCAGCCTGCGAAGCCGCAGCGACACCGGCGTCCACTGCAGCACTGATGGCCGCCGCCAACTGAGGCGCGACTGCAGTGACTTGAGCCTTGATTTCTGCCGACTGGCCGGGTGCAGCTTTTGCAGCTTCCTGCGCGATCGCCAAGATTTGGCTGATCGCAGCCCGAGCAGCAGCGGCAGCGATTGGCGCTGCCTGGGTTTGAAGAACTTTGCAGGTCGCGAAAACGACCGCAGATGCAACTGAGTTGTTCGCTGCGCACGCCGCAGCAACGATCGTCGGGGCGGCGGACGGAACCAATTGTGCAATTGCAGCGACGCCCTGCGGTGCTTGCTGCGGACGATTCACGGCAACCCAAGCCGCGATGTCCTTTGCCAACTGCTCACGCTGGGGCACAGTTGTGCCGCTGACCATGGCCGCCGCGATGGTCGCCAGATCAGCAGCACTGGCTTTGGTAAGCCTGTCAACCTGACTGTTCGGCCCGGTGGTGAGTGCAGCCTGCGTCACAGGGGTCAGATTGGCCATTGTGCCGATCACTGCCGCCACCATGAGGGTCTTAATTAGTTTGAAGCCGTGTTTCATATTCTTGTTGTGTTGAAAGTCTAGTTTCGACCAGCGTTTTAGACCCTAAGCAACATCCTGTCGGCGTGACAACTCTTTTTTTACGAGAAAAGGATTCGGCGTTCACAGTGAAAGAGTTCGTCCACCGGCCCACTGAACGCTGATCAACCCTCGCCAACCGTTGCGAGGAGGCTTCCGGACGCAAGCGGATGCCCCGCGAGGAACTCCGCGGCGGTCATGCGGCGGCTGCCTTCCTTTTGCACTTCAGCGAGACGCAGCGCACTTTCGTGGCAGGCGATGACGAGGCCGGATTTGTCGGCGGAGAGGACTTGGCCGGGTAGCGCGGGGGGTAGCGACTGCAAGTCGCCGCCACGGACGAGTTCGGCGCGCCAAACTTTTAGCAGGAGCGGCTTGGGCTGCGCGGGGACGAAGGTGAACGTGCCCGGCCACGGCGTGAAGGCCCGCAGGCGGTTGTGCAGCGCGAGTGCAGACTGCGACCAGTCGAGACGGCCGTCGTCCTTGGTGAGCTTGCGCGCGTAGGTGACTCCATCGCTCGGCTGCGAACGCGGCGGGAGTTCGCCAGCCGTGTAACGCGGGATCGTTTGCACGATCAATTCCGCGCCGAGGAAGGCGAGGCGGTCGTGGAGTGTTTGCGCGGTGTCGTCGGGTGCGATGGGCGTGGCGCGCGTGGCCACGATGCCGCCAGTGTCAAGACCTGCGTCCATGCGCATGATGGTCACGCCTGTTGCAGCATCGCCTTCGAGGATGGCCCATTGGATCGGGGCCGCGCCGCGCCAGCGAGGGAGAAGCGAGGTGTGAACATTGAGGCAGCCGTGCGTCGGAAGGTCCAGAATTGCTTGCGGGAGGATCTGCCCGTAGGCGAGGACGACGATGAGGTCGAGGCGCAGTTCACGGAGCTGTGCTATGAAGGGTTCGTTGCGCGCGCGCTCCGGCTGGAGGACCGGCAAGCCGAGGCGGAGGGCGAGTTCCTTCACGGGCGGCGCCTGGAGTTTCAGGTCGCGGCCCTTGGGCTTGTCCGGCTGCACGACAACGCCAACGACCTGAAAATCCGGCGCGGTGGCAAGTGCTTCCAACGTCGGACAGGCGATGTCCGGCGTGCCCATGAAGACAATGCGCAGCATGGGCGGATTGTCGGGGGCCCAGACGCAGGGGGCAAGCGCGATGCGATAGCGCAGTTTGCGACAACTGGCGAACTGCCGACAAAGCCCACTGCACCACTGCGCCATTGCCAAAGCCACGCCTTCCTCCGACATTCCGCCCCGCTTACTAAAACCATGCTCACTCAAGAAGCCATCCTCGACGCGCTCAAGGCCGTGAAATATCCCGGCTACTCGCGCGACATCATCTCGTTCGGACTCGTCAAGCACGTCGCCGTGAACAACGGCGCGGTGAACGTCCGGCTCGAGCTCACTTCGCCCAACGCCGACGCAGCGAGCATCGTGAAAGCAGAGTGCGAGAACGTCATCCGCGGCCAGCCCGGCGTCACCCACGTCTTCGTCGAGGTCAAGCAACCCGCCGCCACCGCCGCGGCTCCCGGAGCAGCCCCCGGCGGCGCGTTCCAGAACCAAAACAAAGTCCCCGGCATCAAGCGCATCGTCGCCGTGGCCAGCGGCAAGGGCGGCGTGGGCAAATCCACCTGCTCCGTGAACCTCGCCTGCGCCCTCAACCACCTCGGCGCGCGCGTCGGCCTGCTCGATTGCGACATCTACGGCCCGAGCATCCCGCTCATGATGGGCATCCACCAACGCCCCGTGGTAAGCGACGACGAGAAGCTCATCCCGCCCAGCAACCACGGCGTGAAGCTCATGAGCATGGGTTTCCTCCTCACCGACGACCAGCCCGTCATCTGGCGCGGCCCGATGATTCAGAAGACCATCCAGCAGTTCATCACGCAGGTGGAGTGGGGCCAGCTCGACTACCTCCTCGTGGACCTCCCGCCCGGCACCGGCGACGCCCAGCTCTCCCTCTGCCAGACCGTGCCGCTGGACGGCGGCGTCATCGTCACCACCCCGCAGGAAGCCTCGCTCGGCGTCGTGCGCAAGGGCATCGCGATGTTCGAGAAGGTGAACGTCCCCATCCTCGGTATCGTGGAGAACATGAGTTACTTCATCGCCCCCGGCGGTCAGCGCGTGGAAATCTTCGGCCACGGCGGCGGCCGCAAGGAAGCCGAGCGGCAGGAAATCCCCTTCCTCGGCGAAGTCCCACTCTTCCTCGAAATCCGAGCAGGCAGCGACCAAGGCATCCCCGTCGCCGTCTCCCACCCGGCGGACCCGCAAGGCCAGCCCTTCATCCAGATCGCCGAGGCGCTGCGGCAGAAGCTGGGGTGAACTAGTCGCAACCTTCAGGTTGCGTGGGCGGGGCTGCTGTCTTGCGTCGAATGGTTTCCAGACCTGAACGCGTTTTGCGTTCTCATACCAATTGCCGGTGAAGCGTGCTTGAACTCAGGCGCAGAGAATTCGGCTCCTCCCTCTCCCTTTGCAGAGCAATGGGAGAGGGCCGGGGTGAGGGGTTTGTGCCGGGTTGGTGGCCCACCCCTCATCCGGCCTGCGGCCACCTTCTCCCCTCCTCCGAGGAAGGGAGAAGGCGTGCGACGTGGCGTCTGGTTGGCATCCCAGTGAGCTTCATCGAGGGTGGGCATCAAACCGGGGAACCCAATCTCGCGCCGAAATGCGCGGTGTGGGTCACCGGGCCGCAGGCGGCACCGTGAGCCGAATGCTTGAGGACCGTGTCCATCGCCGGGGAGGAGGCCTTCTGCCACAGTTCATCTTCTAGGTGATTCCGGAGCAGGAACTCCATCACGCTTTCGCCGTCGAGGTCCGGGCAGAGGGAGCGGGCGGCGGGCTCCACGGCGGCGACCAGCTCCGCAGCGGTGAAGCCGTTGAAAAACCGCGCGGCTTCAGCGTCCGGCAGGAGCACGAATTTAAGATGGGGGCATTGCAATGGCTTGCTGATGTCAGCCGCGCCGTCCGCCTGCGTCACCCACGGTTTCCCGCAGGCGGGGCAGGCAATCTCGCCGTTGAGTTCGTCGTCGTCGGTGAAGTCGAATTCGATGGGTTGGATGCGCATGGCGGGGATGAGACTGCTACTTGGGAATCTGGCTGGCTTTCTTGCTGTCATGTGGTCGGGTTGCCTTCATTTGCAGCCTTTCAGGAGAGCCTTGCAACTCTCCAAGTGCTTTCGGATTTGCGCTGCAGGGCACTTGCGTCCGTTCACGTATTTCCCGACTTCCATTCACATCTCGGCGGGTGAAAAACCAGCGCTCAATCCACGCTCAAGGAGGTCAACCAATCGTTCCTCGCCCACTGGTTGCCCAGCGAGCGTTGTGTCAGAACTCCCGAAGCAAGCCGCCAAGGCTTCCGGCAAGACTTCTTCCCTCTTTTTATGAGATTGAAAAATGCGGTAGCTGCCCACCAGCATGAATAAGCCCAGCCAAGGAAGGCTAATAAAAAAAGCACGGTCTTGGACACTTTGGATTTCGGGCTTCTTCGCCAGCAGGCTGACCATCAAAACAAGCACTCCGAGCATTACGATCACTATGGTATAACCGCGGTTGAGCCAGTGTTCCCGCGAGCGGACGGCATCGCCGCTGTAGGGGTTGTAGTAAGTCAGCGTGCCCGCGTAGCTGGGGAATGAGGGAGTGTTCACAGGGGGCGAAAGTGCAATGGCGTGATGCGGTTAGCCAATTCTCAGGCGGGTCAGTTGTCGAGTTCGGAGTTGCGAAACCAGCGCACGTTGGTGAGGGCTGGCTGGGGCTGCCTGCGTGCGTTGGCGATGGCGCTTCTGGCTTCAGCGAGGTAATCGCGTGTTCCGTCTGTGCGCTGGAGCAACTCCTGATATTCCCCCCGGTAGGCCGCATGGTGCTCCGGCAGCCGTGCGCCGGTGTAAAGCTGGCAGAAGGCCAGAAACTTCAGCGTGCATGGCAGGCAGCGCCGATGGGTGAATCGAACCTCGCCAATCTCCGCGAGGTATTCGCTCAACCGGGGCAGGGTCACTTGCGGCAGCAGGCTGCCCAGCCGGCCGTAATCGTGCAGGCCGTATCGTCTCCGGGCCAGCGCACAGGTGGCGTGTTCCTGACGGGAGTTGTGAATCAACCTCAGGATGGTCGTGTGGAGCGGATCGGGTGCTTCGAGAGTGGCTGTCTGGTTGGGCAATGCACTTTGGGAAGCCGCTCGGGGGCGAATAATCATAGTCAGCCGAATAGCGTAGCAAGGCTGTCAACGGGGGTGGCTAAACGGCCCAGCCACATCAGTCCGCATCACCGAAGGGCACGCTGAGGATGAGGACCGGGCGCTCCTTCTCCACCATCCCGCAATCCCACAGCCAGACTTCACCGCGCGTGGGCTTCATGCTCCTCCTGGGCCAGCAGCGCCGCCAAGTCATCGCCTGCCTGTGCGACAAGGTCGTCGTCCAGCGGGCCGGAATCAACGGGTGGCAGACAGCGGCAGACGGCGTTCACACCTTCGCCAACTCCGGCCAGAGCCGCGCGCTCATGCGCATGCCGGCGTGGAAGCAGTCGAGGTCGAACTTCTCGTTGGGCGAGTGCGCGTTGTCGTCGGGGAGCGAGAGGCCGAGGAGCAGCGTCTCGACGCCGAGGATGCGCTTGAAGTCGTTCACGATGGGGATGGAGCCGCCCTCGCGCATGAGCACCGGCTCACAACCGAAGGCGGCGCGGAGGGCGCGGAGCGCGGCCTGGGCGCGCGGGCTGTCCGGCTGCACCAGATACGGCTCGCCCGCGTGGCCGGCATCTACCGTCAACTTGCAGCTCGGCGGGCAGAGCTTCTTCAAGTGCGCGACGATGAGCTTCTGAATCTTCTTTGGGTCCATGTCCGGCACGAGGCGGAAGGTGAGCTTCGCGCGCGCCCAGGCGGGCACGATGGTTTTGCTGCCCTCGCCTTGATAACCGCTGGTGAGGCCGTTGATCTCGCACGTTGGTCGCGCGGTGCGGCGTTCGATGCTGGTGAAGCCTTTCTCACCGAACAGCTCCGGCACGCCGACCAGTTTGCGGAAGCTGGCTTCGTTGCCGGGCAACTTGGCCAGCATCGCGCGCTCGTATTTCGAGAGCGGGGCGACGTCGTCGTAGAAGCCGGGGACGGTGACACGGCCGTTTTTGTCGCGGAGCTTGGCGAGCATCTGCGCGAGGGCCATCGCCGGGTTGTCCACCGCGCCGCCGAAGAGGCCGGAGTGGAGGTCGCGGTTCGGGCCGTCGAGACGGATTTCCACGGCGAGGATGCCGCGCAAGGCGTAGGTGAGCGCGGGGTGCCTCTTGCTGGGCAGGCCGTTGTCCGAGATGACGAAGGCTTCGCAGCGCAGGTCCGCCTTCCGCGCGCGCAGGAAGGGCGCGAGGTTTTCGCAGCCGATCTCCTCCTCGCCCTCGATGAGGAAGGTGAGGTCGCAGGGCAGTTCCGTGCCGGTCTTGAGGTAGGCCTCGACCGCCTTCAAGTGCGCGAAGTGCTGGCCTTTGTTGTCGCACGAGCCGCGGGCGAAGAGGTTGCAGCCGTCAATGCGCGGCTCGAACGGCGGGGACTTCCACAGCTCGAGCGG
>SXGQ01411603.1_pt1 | contig 11050 bp, 15 predicted proteins | sample 3178371 | NCBI WGS metagenome assembly SXGQ01 (sample SAMN11356859, study PRJNA531348) | freshwater metagenome | isolation source: freshwater sample F1-20 | place: China: Fuxian Lake, Yuxi | collected 2017-12-25 | reverse complement strand
TCATGTTTTTAACTTGCATTTTAAACTCCTAGTTGTTTGTCAAAGTTGACAATGTAATAATATACCTAGTAAACATCTTGTCAAGTATTATTTATAAATACTTTATAGCTTAACATCTGATTAAATAATAGGCTTTCATAATAGGGCTATAACTTAAGATAATTGCATGGGTAATATCTACCTATCATATAAGAATGATCGTGCTTTATAATTGCATTGTGTAAGATATCAAAAAGTGTGCCAGTTTTACAATAATCTTTAAAATATATTTATTGACAAATTAAATTAATTAAGGTAATAAGAATGAATGAAGACAATAACCCTGTTGACAATGCGGTCAATAATATGGTAGAGGATAACAACACTATGTTAGAGACAACAGAACCCTCTAAAGACTTGACAGAAAATCCTAGAAAAGCGGGAAGACCCCCGCACCTTCCAAACGTGGACACCCGAAATAGAGTTTACTTATTATCTACAGTAGGAACACGCCACGAAGATATAGCCTCCGTACTAGGTATCACACACGATACACTTGTCAAGTACTATAAAGAAGAGCTTGACAAAGGTCGTATAGAAGCTAACGCATCTGTAGCAGAGACTTTGTTTAAGCAAGCTAAAGAAGGCAACACCACAGCTATGATCTTTTGGTTAAAGTCAAGAGCAAGATGGAAAGAATCTACACAGCATGAGATTAGTGGTAATCCTGATGGAACTCCGATAGAAGTTAAGATTGTCACAGGAATAGATTAAGAAAGACCCCCCCACCCCCTTTTTTTAAAACGTCAGTACCCAAATTTTTTATAGGATATTTTTATGGACTTACGAGAATTGATAGAGCAATTAAGACAATCAATGCCATCAAATGTAGGACAACTACCACCAATGTCAGAAGCTGATGCTGCAAGATTACAACAACTTATGATGCAACAACAAATGGATGAGTTCTCTAGACAAAATGCTTTTATGTCTAATCCACAAGCAGTACCGTACTACCAACAAACAAATCCACTAGGTAACACGATGACTAACGTACCTCCACAAGCAGGTGGTATGTCTGTCAGACAACCGCCTATGGATTTGAATTCACTCATTAGACTTTTATCTAGATAAGGAGCATGTTATGCCAATGGTCGGAAAAATGAAATTTGCTTACACAGAAAAAGGTAAGAAAGAAGCTAAAGAATACGCTAAGAAAACAGGCAAGAAGGTAGCAGCAAAGCCTATGAAAAAAGGAGCTAAACGTGGCTACTAAACAAGGACTTTATGCCAATATTAACGCAAAACGTAAACGTATCGCTCAAGGCTCTGGTGAGAAGATGCGTAAGGTAGGAGCTAAAGGTGCACCTACTGCAAAAGATTTTAAAGAATCAGCAAAGACAGCTAAGCCTGTTAAAAAGAAATGATTAAAAAAGGTAAAGAAACATTTTCAGGTTTTAACAAACCTAAAGCTACACCTAGCCACCCTACTAAAAGCCATGCTGTATTGGCTAAAGAAGGTGACAAAGAAAAGCTTATACGTTTTGGTCAAAAAGGTGTAAGTGGTGACAAAACAAATACAGCCAGAGCCAAGTCTTTTAAAGCAAGACACTCTAAAAACATTGCAAAAGGTAAAATGTCTGCCGCATATTGGGCTAACAAAGTAAAGTGGTAATTTAACAACTAGGAGGCGATGACCCTATATGGAGTCGCAAAAAACTTTAGATACTGGGTATAGACCACGAGTCCCCCAAAAACTGATACACAACGCAGTCAAAGATAATCGTTTTGTAGTCGTAGTAGCACACAGACGTATGGGCAAGACTGTATCAGCAATTAACCAACTAATCCATAGTGCACTTACCTGTACCAAAAAAGAACCTAGATACGCATATGTAGCACCCACATACAATCAATCTAAACGTATTGCATGGGACTATCTTGTAAACTATACAAGACCTCTAGGTGCTAAAGTAAACATTGCCGAACTTCGTGTAGACTTTATGGGTAGACGTATCTCGCTTTATGGTGCAGATAACCCTGACTCACTTCGTGGTATTTACCTCGATGGTGCAGTTATAGACGAAGTAGGTAACATCAATCCATCTGTCTTTAGCGACATTATCCGACCTGCGTTGACAGACCGACTAGGTTTCTGCGTTGCTATGGGTACGCCCAAAGGCAACAATCACTTTAGAGGGTTGCGAGATAGAGCCGCTGAAGGACAAGGATGGAAATTACTAGAGTTTAAATCTAGTGATACAAAGATTTTAAATGAACAAGAACTTACTGCTGCCCGCCTTGAAATGGGAGAAGATAAGTTTATGCAAGAGTTTGAGTGTAATTTTAACTCTCCTGTAGAAGGGTCTTATTACTCTAAACTTATAAATGAAATAGAAGAAAAAGCACACATAACAGAAATACCTCGTGATGACTTGTGTCGTAATTACACAGCATGGGACTTGGGTATGTCTGACTCTACAGCTATATGGGTAGCCCAACTCACAGGCAAAGAAATAAGACTTATTGATTATATGGAAAATCATGGTCAAGGGTTAGATTACTATGTGTCATGGTTAAGAGATAATGACTATGCACACTTTACACACATACTTCCACATGACGTAGAGGTAAGAGAATTAGGCACAGGCAAGTCTCGTAGAGAAACTTTAGAAGATGCAGGTCTTAATATTGTAACTGCTCCTCGCCTTAATGTAATGGATGGCATACAAGCAGTAAGACGAATAATTCCTAGATGTTGGTTTGACCCAAAAGCAAAACAAGGTTTAGATGCTCTTCGTAACTATCGTAGACACTATGATGAAAAAAGGGCTGTATTCCATGATAGACCACTTCATGATTGGTCATCACATGCTGCTGACGCTTTTAGATACCTAGCAACAGGATTGGATGAAAGTCCAGCAGAAGAGTGGAATAAACCTATTAACGTAAACACTAAATGGATAGTTTAATGGATATTAACAAATTAAAAAGTATTATCGAGTCTGAAATTGATGATTCTATTGGCTATGTTGAAACCGACACAGTTCAAGAACGTCAAGAAGCACTTGAATACTATCTTCGTGAACCATATGGTAACGAAGTAGAAGGTAAATCACAAATTGTTACAGGTGAAGTAGCAGAAGTTGTAGACGGAGCATTGCCTCAACTTATTCGTGTATTTACATCTACAGACGGTGTAGTTGAATTCCAACCTGTAAACGATGGTGACGAACCTTTTGCACAACAAGCTACAGAATATTGTAATTGGGTATTCTATAAAGACAACGATGGTTTCTTAATTCTACATAATTGGTTTAAAGACGCACTATTACAAAAGACAGGTATTGTAAAAGCGTATTGGGATGAAAAGATTGACGTAACTAAAGAGTCTTATGAAGACTTAAGTGACGATGACCTCATGATGCTTATGCAAGACGAAGATTTAGAAGTCGTTGAGCAAGAAACAGAAGAAGAAATTAACGAAGTGACTGACCCTATGACAGGTCAAGTGTTTCAAAATGTTAAACGTGAGCACTATGTTAAAGTAAAACGCACTAAAAAAGATGGTCATGTAATCGTAGAAAACGTTCCACCAGAAGAATTCCTTATTTCGAAACGTGCTAGAACCATTCAAGACTCACCATTTGTAGCACATCGTAGAATGATGACTCGTTCAGAGTTAGTTGCTATGGGTTTTGACAAAGATCTTGTAGATTCTTTAGGATCTGGCGATACTTTAGAGTTTAGTCCAGACAGAATTGCTCGTTATTCTCGTGGTGAACAGCCTAACAGCATGGGTTCACAAGACCAATCTATGGAAGTAGTAGAAGTTTACGAATGTTACATTAAAGTTGACTACAATAATGACGGTATTGCTGAATTAAGACGTGTTGTCTACGCTTCTAACGAAGTTTTAGAAGATATGGAGTGTGATTATATTCCATTCCACTCACTTTGCCCAATTCCTATCCCACATAAGTTCTACGGACAGTCTTTAGCTGATCGTGCACTAGATTTGCAGTTAATTAAGTCAACTGTATTACGTCAAATGTTGGATAACCTCTATTTAACTAACAATTATCGTGTAGGTGCAGTAGAAGGACAGGTAAATCTTGATGATTTACTTACATCTACAGCAGGTGGCGTAGTTAGAATGAAGAATCCTAACGCTATTGTACCATTAACTGTAGCCTCTACAACACAAGGTTCATTCCCAATGCTTGAATACCTAGATGGCGTACAAGCTAGACGTACAGGTGTGTCAGATTCACAAAATGGTATAGATCCTAACATATTACAAAACGTAACAGCTGCTGCTGTGTCAGCAATGTCACAAGCAAGTGCAGGAAAGCTTGAATTAATAGCCCGTATCTTTGCAGAAACAGGCGTTAAGAGCCTTTTCAAAGGAATCCTACACCTACTATGCAAATATCAAGATAAAGAGCGTTTAATTCGTATCAATGGCAAGTTTGTACCATTTAATCCTCGTGAATGGCATAACCAATACAATGTATCTATTAACGTAGGTTTAGGTACTGGTACTCGTCAAGAACAATTAGCAACCATGCAAATGATCTTACAAAAACAAGAGCAAATCATTCAACAATATGGTTTATCTAATCCATTAGTGAACTTAATGCAATATCGCAATACATTAGCCAAGTTTATTAACATGGCTGGATTTAAAGATGCTGCACAATTTATGAATGAAATTACACCAGAGCAAAATGAAGTGCTTTCACAACCTCAACCAGAAAAACTAGATCCTAATACAGAAGCTGCAAAAGTATTAGCTGAAGTTGAACGTGAAAAAGCAATGATTCGTGCTCAAACAGAAGCTGCTAAACTTGAATTAGAACGTGAGCAAATGCAATTAGAAAATGCTCGTAAAGCATTAGAACTTCAACAACAAGAACTAAAACAAAATACTGAATTAGCTCTTAAACAATTGAAGATTGAAACAGATGCTGCTAACCAAGCAGAACAAACTCGTGGCACTAACACTAAATCTATTGTAGATGCTTTAAATACTATCAACAACATGTCACAAGGAAATAATAATGTCCAATAAAGTAGACGCTATTACTAGCATACTTAATGACGAACATTTTCAAGCGGTAGTTAAAGAGCTACAAGAAAATCAATTACAAACCATCATATACTCAAGTCAAAATGAGACTGATGTTAGAGAACAAGCCTATCAAAGAATAGCTTGTTACAACGAACTTATGTCTTACTTGGAATCAATCGCTAAAACTAGCGACATTAAAAGTAAAGCATGGAAGATATTTTAGACATTTCTAAAATGGGTTACCTCCCCTAGAGGATTATAGGAAATAAAAATGAGTGAAACAACCATGACTCCAGAAGATTCTGGAAGTGGCACGCTTACTGTAGGTCAAGCAGCCAATGCTTTTGAAGGTCTAATGAACACCCCAGCTAACTCTACGGAGCAATTAGAAGGTGAACAAGAAGCTGAACAAGCAGAAGCTCAAGAAGCAGAGCCACAAACTGAAGAAGTAGAAACAGAAGAAGGCGAAGCTGAAGAACAAGAGACAACCGAAGTTGAAGAAGAGGAACTCCCCCAGACTTTTAAAGTAAAGGCTGCTGGCGAAGAAAAGGATGTCACCCTTGACGATTTAATTAAAGGTTATCAACTTGGTGCTGACTATACGAAAAAAACTACTGAAGTTGCTGAACAACGTAAGGCTGTTGAAGCTGAACGTCAAGCAATTGAAGAAGCCAAGTATGCTCGTGATACATACGCTCAACGTTTGCAAGCTATAGAGCAATTTATAGTGTCGCAATCTTCCAATGAGGATTTAACATACCTCAAAGAAAACGACCCGATAGGCTATGCTGTTAAAGTTGCTGAACTTTCTGAAAAGAAAGAACAACTCAATGCTATAAGAGCCGAACAATACAGAATTGCAGAAATGCAACAATCTGAAAATGCTCGTGCCATGCAAGAAAGAGTTACACAGGAAGCACAAAAATTAACACAAGTCTTGCCAGAGTTTTCAGACCCAGCTAAAGGCGAAAACCTCCGTAGTGAGATTCGTAATTATGGCAAATCGCTTGGCTTCACAGACGCAGAATTATCTAACGTCTATGACTCTAGGCACGTTGTTACATTACACAAGGCAATGATGTATGACAAACTTCAAAAGTCAAAACCTGCTGTAACGAAGAAAGTTTCTGAAGCACCAAAGATGCTAAAGGCTGGATCGTCTACAGGTAACAACAACACAGACACAATCAAAAAACAAAAAGCACAGTTGCGTAACTCTGGAAGAGTAAGAGATGCCGCAGCTTTATTTGAACAATTTTTAGAATAAGGAAAAATCATGGCAACGTATCAAACCTATACCTCTATTGGTAATAGAGAAGATTTGTCAGATGTTATTTATAACATTTCGCCAACAGAAACTCCATTTATGAGTTCTATTGGTAAGACAAAAGCAACAGCAACATATCACGAATGGCAAACTGACTCACTCGCAGCAGCAGCAGCTAACGCTGTAGTTGAAGGTGACGCAGCTTCTGACATTACAATTAGTCCAACAACACGAGTAGGTAACAGAACTCAAATCTCATCTAAAACGATTAAGATTTCTGGTACTATGGAAGCAATTAACAAAGCTGGTCGTAAATCTGAAAAGGCTTACCAATTAGCTAAAGTTTCTGCTGAAATTAAACGTGACATGGAAAAAGCACTTTTAAGCAACACAGTTGCAGCAGCAGGTAATGCTACAACAGCTCGTACACTTGGTGGTCTACAAACTTGGTTAAATTCTAACTACGTTGGTGGCACTAACGGTGTGGCTGGTTCATTAGGCACTACAGCTCGTGTATCTGGTACAGACGCAGCTTTTTCAGAAGCAATGTTAAAAACAGCAGTAAAATCTGCATTTACAAATGGTGGTAATCCAACAGTTCTTATGACAACTCCAACACAAAAAGTAAACGTATCAGCATTTACTGGTGTTGCAGCTCAACGTTATATGGCTACTGGTGACAAACCAACAACCATTATCGGTGCAGCAGATGTTTACTTATCAGACTTCGGCACATTATCTGTTGTACCTAACAGATTTATGACTGCAGATTCTGGTGATAGTGGTGAACAAGCATTTGTTCTTGATCCAGAGTACGCAGCAGTTGCATATTTACGCCCATTCCAAACAAATGAATTGGCTAAATCTGGTGACGCAGATGTTACACAACTTTTAGTAGAATACACACTAGAAGTGCGTAATCAAGCTGCTCACGCAATTATTGCTGACTTGGCAGAGTAATAAAGGTTTAATGGAACTTTATCCATTATTGAGTGCAGAGGTGATAGGTCATACCTACACCTCTGTCATTCTTTTTATGATTACATTTTAAAATGAAACCAATAACATTTAGAACAAGCGTTGTGCATGATACTGATAGTGGTTTAGTGATTGAAACTAAACAAGACATTACAGATATTATAGATAATAATTACAACCAAAGAAAACACACAGATAAACACACTCGTTGGGGTGATGATTTATTTGACAATAAGATAGCTAGTATTCCTATGACTGTCTTTGACGAATTAAACAAAAGAGGTATTGTGCGTGGATTCCATGTCATAGACCAAAAAGCATTTAGACGATTTCTTAATGACCCAGACAACAAAGTGTTTCGTACACGAGAAGGCACAGTATAATGGCATTTACAAACTATACAGATTTGAAAGCTACAGTAGCTGATTACTTGGCTCGTAGTGACTTAACAACACAAATACCAGATTTTATTCAGTTAGCAGAGAATAGATTAAGACGTGATCTTCGTGCAAGATTTATGCTTAAAGTTGTGACTACAACAACGACAGCTGGTGACAAAACAGTTGCATTACCTAGTGACTTTTTAGCTATGCGTGGATTATATTTACAAACTACACCAGTATCTACTATTGAATATTTAAGTAATCCAAGTTTCTTTACTAACGCCAGAACAACAGAATCAGGCGTACCTACAAAATACACAGTATTAGCAGCAGAGTTTCAATTTGCACCTATTCCAGATTCAGCATACACATTAAATATGCTTTATTATGCAGCACCTACATATTTAAGTTCAACAAATTCATCTAATGTATTTTTGGCTAATTGCCAAGATTTATTATTATACGCAGCATTAGGTGAAGCAGAGCCATATCTTATGAATGACGCAAGGGTTCAAACTTGGGCTGCATTGTACGATAGAGGTGTAAATTCATTAACAGCAGCAGATGATTCTAGTGAATATACTGGAAATCTTTCAATTACAACAGCATAAGGAAAAATCATGGCAGAAATGAGTAATTATTTAGAGAATGCACTTATCAATGCAACTCTACGAAACACATCATACACATCACCAACAACAGTCTATATAGCATTATTTACAAGTAACCCTACAGACGCAGGTAGTGGTACAGAAGTTAGCACATCTGGTACAAGCTATGCTAGACAAGCAGCAACTTTTGGTGCTCCTTCTGATGGTGCTTCAGTTACAACAGCAGATATAACATTCCCAACAGCAACTGCATCATTTGGAACTGTAGGTTGGATTGGTATTTATGATGCTGCAACAGTTGGAACAGGCAATTTACTTTATCACACAGCATTGGATACAGCAAAAGCAATTGATACTGGTGATATATTTAAGATTTCAACAGGTAACCTTTCAGTTACATTAGCGTAAGGATAAATCATGGCTCTAGTCGTTAAAGATAGGGTAAGAGAAACCACTACGACCACAGGCACAGGTACAATTACACTAGGTGGTGCTGCTACAGGCTTTCAGTCATTCTCTGTTATTGGTGATAGTAATACTACGTTCTATACTATCCAATTATCCAATACAAATGAGTGGGAAGTAGGTATAGGAACATATACTTCTTCAGGTACTACTTTATCTCGTGATACTATCCTAGAGTCTAGTAGTGGTGGAACTGCAGTTAATTTTAGTGCAGGTACAAAAGATGTCTTTGTGACTTATCCTGCTGAAAAAGCAATATATCTAGGTAATCTTCCTACAAAAATGGTAGTGACAAAAAGAGATACAACTACTGCTGACGTTGCTTTAGCTAATGGTTATTTACCTGTATTAAATAGAAGTGGCTCAACAATTAATGTTACAGTAAGTTAAGGATAATTATGGCAACTCGTTATGGATTAGTGCTAAATGGCACAACAATACAAGAATTACAGTCAGGTGATACTATCATTGGCTTAACTTCTAGTACAGCACTTCAAAAAGGTGATGGTTCTACTGGTCTTACTGGAGCTACAGCAGGCACAGACTATTTAGCACCTCCTTCAGGCACAGCTATTCTAAAAGCTAATAGTGGTGGTGCATTAGCAAATGCTTCTGCTGGCACAGACTATGCTAAACCTGATACAGCATCATCATGGACAGCAGCACAAAGAGGTAGTATCTCTACCCTTACAGATGGTGCTACTATTACACCAGACTTTGCTCTAGCTAACAACTACACAGTCACACTAGGTGGTAATAGAACACTAGCTAACCCTACAAACTTAACTGCTGGTCAGTCAGGTTCTATCTTTGTCGTGCAAGATGGCACAGGTTCAAGAACACTCGCTTATGGTTCATTTTGGGACTTTATCGGTGGCACAGCACCTACACTTACCACAACAGCAAATGCAGTAGACCGCATAGATTATGTAGTGCGTACTACTGGTTCTATCCACGCAGTATTTACAGCTAACTACTCATAATGGCGATATTAAATAATAATCCTCTTGTCGGTGCATCTGGTAATCAAGGTGGCTATAACATAAACAACTCACTTCGCTTTAGAAGTAGTGCGAGTGCTAAATTAACAAGAACATTAAGTGCATCTAATAGAAAAACATGGACATGGTCAGGTTGGGCAAAATTAGGTTCAGTAATTACTTCAGGTAATGGTGGTATTTTTGGAGTAACAGGAGCTAATGATACAGACTTATTTAGTTTCCGTTTTGAGTCTAATACAATTAAAGTTGCTGGAGCTTCTACATTATGGGTTCAAACAACACAAGTATTTAGAGACCCTAGTGCTTGGTATCATATTGTATTAGCAGTAGATACAACTCAAGCCACAGCAGCTAATAGAATTAAATTATATGTAAATGGTAACCAAGTAACTGCATTATCAACAGCAAATTATCCTTCTCAAAATGCTGATTTAGGAATAAATAGAGCTGCACAACATAATATTTATGCAGACTATGATGGAACAAATTATTTAGATGGATATGCTTCAGACATTAACTTCATAGACGGACAAGCCCTAACACCATCATCATTTGGTGAAACATCTACCACTACAGGCGTATGGAAACCTAAAGCATACTCTGGCTCTTATGGCACTAATGGATTCTACCTTAAATTCTCTGACATAGCTACTACATCAGGTTCTAATGCAGGTCTAGGTAAAGACTTCTCTGGTAATGCTAACTACTGGACTACAAACAATATCTCTGTCACATCTGGCACAACTTATGATGCTATGACAGATAGCCCTACTAATACAAGTGCGACTGTGGCTAATTATTGTGTGTTGAATCCGTTAGATAATCGTGCATCTTCAACAATTACAGATGGAAATTTAAATTTTACTACTGCGACAACATTAGGAGGATTAGTCGTTGGAACAATGTCTGTTTCATCAGGAAAATGGTATGTTGAGTGTATTCCAACATCAAGCGTTGCAAATGAGTGTTTTTTTGGGATAGAAAATATAGATTTTCCTTTAACTTCTGCTACTTTTTTTGGTTTAGGTCAAAATGCAACAAGTTATGCTTACAGAAATAGTGGTCAAAAAGTAAATAATGCTTCATCTACTTCTTATGGAGCATCTTTCACAACTAACGATATTATAGGAATAGCATTAGATTTAGATGCTGGAACAATAGTATTTTATAAAAATAATGTAAGTCAAGGAACAGCATTTACAGGCATTACAGGAACATATAGATTTGGTGCAAGTGATGGCACAAGTGGAGGTGGAATTAGTGGATCTATTAACTTTGGTCAAAGACCATTC
>SXGQ01069075.1_pt1 | contig 11050 bp, 11 predicted proteins | sample 3178371 | NCBI WGS metagenome assembly SXGQ01 (sample SAMN11356859, study PRJNA531348) | freshwater metagenome | isolation source: freshwater sample F1-20 | place: China: Fuxian Lake, Yuxi | collected 2017-12-25 | reverse complement strand
CGGAATACCGCTCAGGCGTCTTTCTACTTCCTTGCCGAAGGAGGAAGTGTTCAAAAATCTTTTTTGCTTTTTCAATTAATGCGGTATCGGCCATCTTTGAGAGGGTTGAGGGATAAATAGCTACTTTTCTTGAAGCATTGGCAAGGAAAGAAGAGAGTTCGTCCTTGCCTGGTGTAGCAGTAGGACAGTGCATTCTTAGAATTCTTGGATTTTGTTTGAACCTAGGGGTAAAAATTTCGTACCTTAAAGCAATAGATTTGTGAAGGAGATGAGGCTGAGATCCCTGTTTTTGTTTGTGCTTTTAATCACGGTGCTCACTTTGCGTGCGCAGGTACCTGGATTTTTTATTGCTGGAGACCAAAAAAAGGTGAAGGTACCTTTTTTAGCATCCAATAGTTTGATTCTCCTACCCGTATCGATTAATGACAATCCTCCGCTTTACTTCTTATTAGACACAGGGGTAAGGGCCAACATTCTTTTCAGTAAATCCATGGGAGATTCCATGGGATTGACCTATTCGCGACGTATAGGCATGGTGGGGGCCGATGGGAGTACGACTGTTTGGGCCCGTGTCTCCCCAACCAATTCGCTCGGTTTGGGGGAAGTAGAAGGTAGGTTCCAGAATTTACTGGTTTTGGAAGAAGATTTTTTGGAGCTGGAGTCGGTAATCGGTATTCCAGTCTTTGGGATTCTGGGTCATGAATTTTTTAAATACAATGCGGTAAAAATCGATTACGATCAAGCCCTCCTCACCTTTTATCAACCAGAGGGCCTGGCTTGGAAATCGCCATTTTATCGAAGACTACCGTTGCAATTGGAAGATGGCAAGGCCTACGTCAACGTGAAGGTACACCAGATGGAAGGGACCACTATTCAGGCAAAGGTGCTGGTGGATACGGGGGCAAATCATGGGCTTTTGCTCAACAAAGAAACTTCTGCTGAGATAAAACTTCCCAAGCAACGGATTGAAACGCAGCTTGGGCAATCGCTTGGTGGGGTGCTTTATGGTGAATTGGGTAGAGTAAAACGCCTCTCGATGCGGGGTTTATTTTTCCAGCAGGTAATTACCTCCTATCCCGAGCCCAGCACTATCAGTGCGCTTATTCAGGCCAGTGGAAGGCAAGGGAGTCTAGGAGCTGAGGTACTGGGGAAAACCAAACTCATTCTGGACTACCCAAGGAATAGGGTTTATGTGAAGCCTGGCGCGACTTTTTACCATCCCTTCGAGTTTGATATGAGTGGCATGGTGGTCAAAAAAAGGCTAACTAAGGAAAAGCGGTGGTACATCGGGGATGTGCGTGAAGGTTCCCCAGCTCATCTGGCAGGGATACTCCCCTTTGATGAAATCTTACGCATCGATTCGGCACCTATTCTGATTTGGGAATTGGAACAGCTGGTGAAATTACTCCGTTCCGAGCCAGACAGAATTGTAGAGCTTGATTTGAGGCGCTATACTTCTTTAGATTCTACAGAATACATTGACCTAAAGGTAAGGTTGCAACTGAAAAAGCAAATTTGATTTTTCTGTAAGCAAATAAAATTTGGATAACTTTGTAGTTTAACACAACGAACTACTAAAAATTCCGTGTAACTCTTCGATTTAACCAATAAACAACATGAAAAAAATCTTAATTCCCGTAGCGATGCTTGCCCTGCTAGGCATATTAATCTATTCCAAGGCAGTAGGGACCTACAACCAATTTGTGCAGCTAGAAGAAGGGATCAATGGCGAATGGGCTGAGGTGCAAACACAATACCAGAGAAGAACTGACTTGATCCCCAACTTAGTCAGCACCGTCAAAGGCTATGCAGAATTTGAGCAGGAAACGCTGACTGGCGTGGTGGAAGCTCGCTCTAAGGCTACATCTGTACAAATTGACCCTACTAACTTGACTCCAGAAAAGCTTGCTGAATTTCAACAAGCACAGGATCAACTTTCTGGCGCATTGAGCCGCTTGCTTGTGACTGTTGAAAAATACCCAGACCTAAAGGCGAATCAAAACTTCTTGGAGCTTCAGGCACAACTAGAGGGTACTGAAAATAGAATCGCTGTAGCACGAAGAAATTTCAACGAATCTGTGAAGGGCTATAATTCTGCTTTGAGAATTTTCCCGAATAATCTTTTTGCCGGTTTGTATGGTTTCGCGGCAAAAGGATATTTTGAGGCAGTTGCAGGTGCGGACAAAGCTCCAACAGTTCAATTCTAATCGCATGGCCTCCAAACTATTTTCTCCAGGGCAGAAAGCTGAACTTATTGCCGCAATTAAAGCAGCAGAAATTCAAACCTCTGGAGAGATTCAAGTGCATATCGAAAGCCGATGCAAGGGCTCTGTTCTGGACCGTGCAGCGAAGGTTTTTGAGACGCTCAAAATGTATCAAACCAAAGATAGAAATGGTGTTCTGATATACTTAGCCGTAGAAGATCACAAATTTGCAATTTTAGGAGATGCAGGCATCAATTCAGTGGTGCCTGCAGACTTCTGGGAGAGCACCAAAGACCTAATGGCGAGTCATTTTCGGCAGGGCAGGTTTACAGAAGGACTTATTGAAGGCATTCACCATGCTGGGGATCAGTTGAAAACTCATTTTCCATACGATCACCAAGATGACCAAAACGAACTATCCAATGAGGTATCTTTTGGCAAGTAAGCTAGTACTTATTCTCGCCCTATTTCTTCTGCAAGGCCTTGTATTTGCACAGGACTTTCCTGCAGCCCCCAATCCTCCTCGTCTAGTCAATGATTTTACGGGAACGCTAAGTGCTGCCGAAGTGGATCAACTTGAACAAAAGCTGCTTGCCTATTCGGACAGCACCTCCACACAGGTATCTATCGTCCTCCTAGCATCTGTGGGGGTCTACGAGATTTCTGATTATGCATTCCAATTGGGAGAGCAATGGGGTATTGGAGGCAAAGGCAAAGACAATGGCATCCTCATTTTGGCAGCGATGAATGACCGGAAAGTCTTTATAGCTACAGGAAGAGGGATGGAAGGAGCTATACCCGATGCCTTGGCCAAGCGCATCGTCAACAATTTGATTCTTCCCAATTTTAAAACGGAGGCCTACTACCTAGGTTTGGATGAGGCCACTACCATGATCTTTAAGCTAGCCTCTGGCGAGTACCAAGCTGATGAGTTGATGTCGGATGGGGAAGACAATCCTATTTTGGGTATTTTATTTATCCTCTTCTTTATTTTTATTTTCGTGGTCTTGCCGATCATCAAAAACCGGAAAGATAACAACAACCACATGGGTGGTAGAGGTGGAGGGATTGATTTTTGGACAACTCTTCTTTTGGCAAATGTGCTAGGTGGAAGTGGTCGAGGAAGCAGCGGCGGCTCTTTTGGAGATTTTTCTTCAGGTGGCGGTTCCTTTGGTGGCTTCGGTGGTGGCTCCTTTGGTGGGGGAGGTGCTGGAGGAAGCTGGTAATCCCTTACCTGTTCTCATTAGAAACTAAGGCGGATAAGACCTCTTGAATGAGGTCTTGTTCGAAACCTTTACTCATCAGGTACTGCGTAACCAGGTATTTTTTTTTGTAAGCTTCTTTTTCTTTGGTTTTTTCCCACTTTTTTTCTGCTTCTCGCTCGAGGGTACCAAAGTACTCGGCTCCATCAATTTCTGATAAGCCCAGTTGAATGAGAGCTGAACTGATTTCTCTAAGTTTCAGCTCCCGACTTATTTTCCCTTTCCCCCATTTTTTAATCCGAAATTTCCCTCGGGCATAAGATCTCGCAAAGCGCTCTTCATCTACAAATCCAGTAGCAGCCAATTCAGCTAGAATGGTTTCTGTAGCGGGGCCTTGAATACCTTTTTCGAAAAGTTTTCGCCGCAATTCCCAGACACAGCGTTCCTGGTAGGAGCAATAGGTTTCCAATTTGCCCCTTGCCTCTTCCAGACTCCAATTCTTTTTTGGTAGCTGCTCTCCCTTATTTCTTCCCCAACTGGACATTTTTGGTAATTTTGAAGCAAATTACCTTTCGCTCAAGTTTTTTCAAACCTAAAAAAAGAGATTCTACACATGAGAAAGAAAATAGTAGCAGGCAACTGGAAGATGAACCTTAGCTTTGAGGAGGGACAGCAACTCACTAGTGAGCTTGTCAATATGTACAAAGATGAGGCCATCAAGGATGTACTGGTCATCCTCAATCCTCCATTCCCACACTTGTATCCAGTCAAGAGATTGGTAGGCGATACGGCTGGAATTTTTGTGGGAGCACAAAACTGCTCTGACAAAGAGGGGGGAGCCTTCACTGGAGAGGTATCCGCCAAAATCTTGGCTTCTTTTGGAGTATCCTATGTGATTTTGGGCCATTCCGAGCGCCGAGAATATTTCAAGGAGGACAATACCCTTCTAGCTACCAAGGTCAATCAAGCCTTGGCGCATCGTCTTACCCCAATTTTTTGTTGTGGAGAATCCTTGGAAATCCGTGAGGCAGGTACCCATGAAGAGACTGTAAAAGCACAGCTGACTGCAAGTTTGTTTCACCTAGCTCCAGAAGAATTTTCCAAAGTGGTGATTGCCTACGAGCCCATCTGGGCGATAGGTACGGGCAAGACGGCATCTGCTGAACAGGCCCAAGAAATGCACGCAGCCCTGAGAGCCCATCTGGCCAGCAAGTATGGGAAGGAGATTGCTGCACAAACATCAATTTTGTACGGAGGATCCGCCAATCCAGGAAATGCAAAAGAACTCTTTGGCAAGCTTGATGTGGACGGTGGATTGATTGGAGGGGCTTCCCTCAAATCCCGTGACTTTATTGAAATTGTAAAATCCTTCTAAATCAAGCCCTGCAGCTTCGGGGTTTAGATAACAGCCTTTCCCAAATACTGGGAATTGGAGCCTATTCATTGTATTCATGGACTACGTACAAGTGAGCATTACCTGCCTGGTGGATTACCGGGAAATCCTGATTGCTGAATTGGCAGCAGTCGGCTTTGATTCCTTCTTGGAAACAGAAACTGGCTTTGAAGCCTATGTGCCGCAAGACCAATTTGCCAGAGATTCTTTTGACAAAGTCATCGCCACTTACCGCGAGCCTGCAGCACTTACCTTGGTGGAAGGTATCATGCCCAAAGTGAATTGGAATGAGGAGTGGGAAAAAAACTACGACCCAATCGAAGTAGATCAGCTAGTGTATGTGCGGGCCTCCTTCCACGCCCCTCAACCAGGCTTCCAGTATGAAATTGTAATCAACCCCAAAATGTCATTTGGAACGGGACACCATGCCACCACCTTTCAGCTGCTTTCCATGCAAGGTAAAATAGATCACTTAGGCAAGCGGGTGTTGGATGTAGGCTCAGGAACTGGCATATTGGCGATTATGGCCCATTTGCTCGGCGCCAAGCAAGTGGATGCATTCGATATCGATTCCTGGTGTGTGGACAATGGCAATGAAAATTTTGATTTGAATGGAGTGACTACTCGCATGGGTTTGGGTACCATCCGTGAGGTGCAGCCCAGTGGTCCCTATGCGCTTATTTTGGCAAACATCAATAAGAATGTATTGCTCGATGAGCTAGAAATCTATGCAGGTTTGCTTACGGATCAAGGGCTGCTGCTTTTGAGCGGATTTTATGCTGAAGACATAGCAGACCTGGTGCAGGCAGCTTCGACGCAGGGACTTAGTTTAACCATGCAAACCACCAAAGACAATTGGGCGGCTTTGTGCCTTCAAAAAAATTAAGATGGCAGAACTAATTTTGTATTCCCTATTGCTGTTGGCCGTCTTGGGGCATGGATGGGCTGCGGCGCGATGGTACAAAAAAATACACCAGAATACCCAGCTCACCTTCAGTCAAAAGAATGTGCTGAAGTTAAGGGCCTTGGTATTCCCTGTAAGTCTTTGGTGGGCGTCTCGAGCGACACGGAAGGATTAATTTTTAGAACCTTTTTGAGCGATTCTCGGTACTAAGAAAGGTCTAGGCCCAAGAATTTGGGTTTTGCTTCTTAAATACTTGTAATATTACCCTATGGAGTACGTCTGGAAACAAAAGCCAAAAATAGCGCAAGCCGCGGTTGACAAGTTAAGCAAGGACATCAATGTGAATGCTATCCTTGCTACCATGTTGATCAATAGAGGCGTGGAAAATTTTGATCAAGCCAAAGACTACTTTCGGCCAAGCCTAAACCTGTTGCACGATCCTTTCTTGATGAAAGACATGGACGCTGCAGTGCTTCGAATAGCTAAGGCGGTAAAAAACGACGAGCACATCTTGGTATATGGGGATTACGATGTAGATGGAACTACAGCGGTGGCCTTGATGTATGAATTTTTAAAAGGGTTTTACCCCCATGTAGATTTTTACATTCCTGATCGCTACAAGGAAGGCTACGGAATCTCCGAACGGGGTGTTCGCTATGCTGCCGAATCTGGCTTCTCACTAATCATCGCTTTAGACTGTGGCATCAAATCCATGGATAAAGTGGAATTGGCTTCTGTGCTTGGTGTGGACTTCATCATTTGTGACCACCATACTCCCGGGGATGAACTGCCAAAGGCGGTGGCGGTGCTGGATCCAAAAAGGAAGGATTGTAAGTATCCGTACAAGGAACTGAGTGGATGCGGAGTGGGCTTCAAGTTAATTCAAGCGTATGCCAAAGCCCAGCAATTTGAAGAGGCTAGCCTTTACTCTTACTTGGACCTGGTGGTGGTGAGCATCGCGGCAGACATTGTTCCCATCACAGGAGAAAATCGAATTTTGGCCTATTACGGCTTAGATCGAATCAACAATACTCCGAGGCCAGGGCTAAAAGCCTTGATACTACTTTCAAAAATTGAAAAGGATATCCAAATTTCAGATATCGTCTTCAAGATTGGTCCTAGAATCAATGCTTCTGGCCGCCTAGAACATGCCAAAGCATCGGTAGAGTTACTGATTGCCCCGAATTTGGATGAGGCCATCGAGCGAGCCAAACTTGTGGACGAGGTAAATGCTACACGGCGCAATTTTGATGAACACATCACCAAGGAGGCCTTTGAAATGCTGGCGCTTCAAGAGGATGGAGCGCAGTGGAATTCTACCGTGCTATTCAAGCAGGATTGGCACAAAGGTGTCATTGGCATTGTAGCTAGCCGCTGCATTGAAAAGTATTACCGCCCAACGATTATTTTGACAGAGTCCAACAACAAGGCTACCGGGAGCGCACGTTCCGTAGTTGATTTTGATATTTACGAAGCAATTGCTGAATGTGCAGATCTTTTGGATCAGTTTGGTGGACATAAGTATGCAGCAGGCCTCACCTTGGATGTTAAAAATGTTCCCGCCTTTCAAAAAAAGTTTGAGGAGGTGGTGCGCAGCCGAATAAAATCCACGCACCTTAAGCCTGTCATTGAAATCGATGATATTTTGCTTTTGGATCAGATCAATTACAAGTTTTACAACATCATCAAGCAGATGGCTCCTTTTGGACCGGGCAACTCAGAACCCATTTTTCAAATTCAAAATGTGTATGCCGAGGAGGTGACGGTATTAAAAGACAAACACCTACGGATTAAAATTATGCAGGACGGGCAGTTGACCACACCTGTGTGTTTGGGCTTTGGAATGGCTGACCGAGCCAAAGATCCCGACCTCACCACAGTAAATATGCTCCGGGGAAAAATGAGGTTTGATCTTGTAGTGGAAATGCGCGAAAATTTCTTTCGTAACAAAAGCAGTTTGCAACTCTACGTGAAAGACATCAAATTTGACTGACATGATTCTTCGAGCTGAGCACCTCCTAAAAATATACAAAGGCCGATCTGTGGTCAATGACATTTCCGTACAGGTTTCCCAAGGGGAGATTGTTGGGCTTTTGGGACCAAATGGAGCGGGAAAGACTACCTCATTCTACATGATTGTTGGGTTGATTAAGCCCAATTCTGGGAAGATATTTTTGGAAGAACAAGACATCACTGGACTACCCATGTACATGAGGGCCAAGATGGGCATCGGCTATTTAGCTCAGGAGGCTTCTGTTTTTCGAAAGCTATCGGTAGAAGAAAATATCTTGGCTGTATTGGAGATGACGACACTTACCAAGGTGCAGCAGAAGGAAAAAATGGAAAGTTTGCTTGAAGAGTTCAGCTTGACCCATGTACGAAAAAATCTAGGCATGGTCCTTTCAGGAGGTGAGCGTCGACGTACTGAAATCGCTAGAGCCTTGGCCGTAGACCCTAAATTTGTGCTTTTGGATGAGCCATTTGCAGGCGTTGATCCCATTGCTGTGGAGGAAATCCAAACCATCGTAGCCAAGCTAAAGACCAAAAACATTGGCATTTTAATCACTGACCACAACGTGAACGAAACGCTTTCGATCACAGACCGAGCGTACTTGATGTTTGAAGGGCGGTTATTGAAGGCGGGAACTGCGGAGGAGCTAGCTGCTGATGAACAAGTGCGTAGGGTATATCTTGGAACCCAATTTGAATTGAAACGAAAAACTTTTTCTTAAATGGAAGTGCTCAACAGTTTCATGACCTGGATTTTTAAAAGCCGACTAGGTCAAATCGAAAAGTTTAAGCAAGAGCCTCATTTGGTGCAGCGAGCCACACTAGTTGAACTGCTAGAAGCAGCGAGGGATACTGAGATTGGTAAGTCTTATCATTTTGAGAAGATTAAATCCTACGAAAACTTTGCCAAGCGTGTACCCCTTTTTGATTACGAATCCTTCACTCCCTTTTTGGAGAAGAACATTAAGGGGCAGCAGCAGGTGTTTTGGCCTTCAGCCATTCAGTGGTTTGCCAAATCCTCTGGAACCACTGCAGGACGTAGCAAATACATTCCAGTATCTGATGAAAGTTTAGAAGAGTGTCATTTCAAAGGGGGAAAGGACATGGTCTCAATTTATGTGAACAATTTCCCTGACACCAGATTATTTACTGGAAAAAGCTTGTCTGTAGGGGGAGCACTCGAGAAAAAGCCGCTGCATTCCAAAGGAATTGCTCGTGCTGGAGATGTGTCAGCTGTGATCATGCACAATCTCCCGATATGGGCACAGTTTGTACGCACCCCTTCTTTGGAGACAGCTTTGATGTCGGACTGGGAGGCGAAGATTGAGCGCATGGCTCGGGAGACCATGGATGAAAATGTGACTTCCATTGCAGGTGTCCCCACTTGGACCATAGTCTTGTTGCAACGGATTTTAGAAATCAAAAAGGCCTCCCATATCCTTGAGGTATGGCCCAACTTGGAAGTGTTTTTTCATGGGGCGGTGGCTTTTGGACCCTATCGAAATTTGTTCAAGGAGTTGATCCCTTCCGATAAAATGCGGTACATGGAAACCTACAATGCTTCGGAGGGATTTTTTGGGATGCAGGATCAGGCAGATTCGGATGAGCTCTTGCTTTTGCTGGATTATGGAATTTTTTACGAGTTTATCCCTACCGAAGACTTGGAAAAGGAAAACCCTCGCGTGATTTCACTAGAAGGGGTAGAAATAGGAAAAAATTATGCTTTGTTGATTTCCACAAACGGAGGGCTATGGCGCTATAAAATCGGTGATACCGTCAAATTTACCAGTATCCTTCCCTACCGGTTTCGGGTCTCTGGCAGAACGAAGCATTTTATCAATGCCTTTGGAGAAGAAGTAATTGTGGAAAATGCTGAGGCTGCCATTTCCTATGCCTGTGCACAAACGGGGGCCACACTCACCAATTTTACAGCAGCGCCCATCTACTTTGAGGACAGTCAATCTAAAGGCGCGCATGAATGGGTGGTGGAATTCAAAAGCCTGCCCTCAGATTTAGAAGACTTTGCAGATAAATTAGACCAGCATTTGCGGGAGATCAACTCAGACTACGATGCAAAAAGGCACAAAAATCTAGCCTTGGAACGACTCCAGCTCCATGCTGCTCCAATAGGCCTTTTTGAGTCTTGGCTGGCCAAAAAAGGGAAGCTTGGAGGGCAGTATAAAGTGCCTCGACTCTCCAATTCTAGGGAATTTATAGAGGAAATTTTGGAGATGCTCAAGTAAACAACACAGTAGAAGATTTATGTTTTTCACCCTTTAGCAATTAACTCAGTCGTGACTAAAGTTCATCTCAGCCTCATCTACTTCCTGTTATTCCTTAGCTTGGGGTTGGCACTTTTTGCTGTTTTTGGTAAGACCCAGATGGGGGAAAAGCTGGGGGTTACTTCTTTTTCACGAGGGCAGAAAGATTCGGTAGCGCTGTTTGAGTTACCTGCAGAACTATCTTTTGCGGGAGAAAAGGTGCCCCTAGAGCAAGCAGATGTTGTGGAGCGACTTGAGCGGGAGCTCTATGTGAATGCCTATTGGGAGTCCAACCTCATCTTGTTATTCAAGCGAAGTAAAAAATACCTCCCAGAAATCGAGCGCCTGCTTCAAAAACAGGGCGTGCCCGATGACTTTAAGTACCTTGCCATTGCTGAAAGTGGCTTGCTCAATGCAAGCTCGGCTGCTGGGGCTAAAGGGTATTGGCAAATTTTGGAAGAAACGGGCAAGGAATATGGGTTGGAAATCACCGAATCGGTAGACGAACGCTATCATTTGGAGCAGTCTACTCTGGCTGCCGCTGCATACTTAAAAAAAGCACACAAAAAATTTGGAGACTGGACCGCAGTGGCTGCTAGCTACAACATGGGACAGTCGGGGTTTTCAAAAAGACAAGAAGAGCAGTTTCACCGTAATTACTACGACCTGTACCTCAATGAAGAAACGAGTAGGTACCTGTTTCGGATTTTAGCTTTCAAACTTCTATTCGAAAATCCTGCTGCTTTTGGGTATCACCTGCAGGAGAAGGACTACTATTCCCTTCCGGAGTTTCGAGAAATTGAAGTGACCACAGATCTTCCCGACTTAGCGATTTGGGCGAAGGAACAAGGCAGTAGTTACAAATCCCTCAAACGCTACAATCCTTGGTTGAGGGCTCAGGAGCTACAAGTGAAAAAAGGAAAGCGCTATGCTATTCGGCTTCCTAAACTCGATGCGGCTGCTGAAAAAAATTAAAATTTTGAGTCAATTGTAAACTACTTGTTTCAATTATGGGTTTCGGTAGTTGTGCATCCCAACAACTGAAAGGAAGTGCTGCCAAGAAGGTCACCCTATAT
>SXGQ01526103.1_pt1 | contig 11052 bp, 10 predicted proteins | sample 3178371 | NCBI WGS metagenome assembly SXGQ01 (sample SAMN11356859, study PRJNA531348) | freshwater metagenome | isolation source: freshwater sample F1-20 | place: China: Fuxian Lake, Yuxi | collected 2017-12-25 | reverse complement strand
CTGGAGGCGGTGGTACATCTGCGTACTTTGGAGATGTGCGACCGCGTGGCTCTAAAATTAGTTCTAATGGTACATCAACAGGCGTTCATCATCAGCTGACTGTATTTGAAGCATTGACCAATTATGTATCACAAGGAAGTGTAAGACGTGGTTCTTTCGCTGCTTATTTACCTATCGATCACGGTGATATAGAAGAGTTCTTAGGAATTCGATCCGTTGGCAATACTATTCAAGATATGTCTTTTGGTGTTACTATTACAGATGAGTGGATGAAAGACATGTATGATGGTGATAAAGAGAAGAGACGTATCTGGGGTCTTGTTATTAAAAAGAGATTCGAAACTGGTTATCCTTATATCTTCTTTACTGATGCTGCTAATAATCAAGCTCCGCAAGTCTATAAAGACAAAGGTAAGCGTATTAATGCTAGCAACTTGTGTACTGAGATCTTCCTGTCTACAGATGAAAATGAATCATTTGTATGTGACCTATCTTCTCTTAACCTTGAAATGTGGGATGAGATTAAAGAGTTGCCTGATGTAGTAGAAGTACTTGCATATTTCCTTGATGCTGTTATGACAGAGTTTATTGAGAAAACTGAAGGCAATCCTCTGATGGCTGCTGCACGTAACTTTGCTATCAATCAACGTGCTCTTGGTATCGGTGTTCTTGGCTGGCATTCCTACCTTCAATCAAAACTGGTGTCGTTTGAATCGCTTGAAGCTAAGTTCTCTAATATTGAAATCTGGGAGCGTATTAGTAATGACGCTGAAGCTGCAACAGCTAAGATGGCTGCAGAATATGGTGAACCTCCTCTTTTAGAAGGCTACGGTAAGCGCAATGTAACTATGCTTGCTATTGCTCCTACAACATCTAGCAGCTTTATTCTTGGACAAGTTAGTCCAAGTATCGAACCACTCAACAGTAACTACTTTGTTAAGGATCTTGCGAAAGGTAAGTTTACATATCGTAACCCTTATCTTACCAAGCTGTTGACAGAAAAAGGTAAAGATGATACCGATACATGGAAGTCTATTCTTACAAGAGGTGGATCTGTTCAGCATCTTGAGTTCTTGTCTCGTGAGGAGAAGGATGTCTTTAAGACGTTTGGTGAAATTTCTCAGAAAGAAATTATCAAACAAGCAGCTGATAGACAAAAATATATTGATCAAGGTCAGTCTATCAATCTGATGATACCTCCTGCAGTTAGCGCAAAAGAAGTAAATGAATTAATTAAGCTTGCTTGGGAAAGCGGTATTAAATCTCTTTACTATCAACGTAGTGCAAATCCAGCACAAGAACTTGCAAGATCAATTTTAACTTGCTCTTATTGCGAAGCTTAATACATTATTTTATGAAATGGAAATATAGACTAAACGAAGAAGAAGAAAAAGAACAGCTGCAACAGCAGATATTCATTACCCCAAGCATGGGTGGTGCTCCTGCTGCAGGTAGTGTTAGGGTAGTTGAAAATACTATTTTCTTCTATTCTGATGTAACCGAACAAAGCGCTTTAGACCTCAATCATGCATTATACGAAGTAGATTCTAAACTATCAAGTATTAGTACCTTTTTAGGTACAAAAGGATCAGAGTTTAAACCACATATAAAACTAAGAATTAACTCATACGGTGGTTCTTTGTTTGCAGGTCTTGCTATACTCGATACTATTAGAAATCTTAAATCAGATGTCCACACTTATGTTGATGGTTCAGCTGCATCTGCTGCAACTATTATTTCTATTGCAGGTGCTAAAAGATATATCGGTAAGAACTCTATGATGCTCATCCATCAGCTTTCAACCGGTACATACGGTAAGTATTCTGAGCTGGAAGATGATATGGAGAACAATAAGCGTCTAATGAAGATGATTAAAGATATTTACAAACAGTACACTAAGGTACCTATGAAAAATATCGATGAGATTCTCAAACACGATCTTTGGTTTGATTCTGCTAAATGCTTAGAATTTGGCCTTGTCGACGAAGTCTTGTAATTCTATTCTGGTGGGGTTGTCTTACCACCACCAGTTTCTACACCGCCGTGAATGTGGTTAAGGAGTGAAACACCTCCTTCGCCACCGGCTGTTATATCACCGTTAGCGACTATCTTACCATAGACGATTAAATCACCAGCTACTTCAAGGTCACCGCCTATAATTACGTTATCCTTTATATTAACGTTTCCTGCAAATACAGATTCAGGGCTCTCTATATTAACATTAGGAGCTGTGGCTATTATAGCTCCAGAGGAATTTAAATTCGTTGTTCCGCCAGATACTATATTAACTTGTCTTCCAGCTAAATGCGCTAGACCAGTCCCTACTAACTTTACTTGACCTATACCACTAACCTCGAAACCACCAGGTCCAGTTTGAACTAATACTTTATTACTACCTACTATGCTCACCTTTCCGAAAGGAATAGTAGAATATGTATCTTTCTCTTCAAATGTTGGTGTAGCTGTAGTTACAGGTATTGCTCGTTGCCCCTTATCTTTCGAGCCATCGATTGTATAGCCCTTAGTAATTGATTTACCTTTCGGGTTAATATAGCCAGATGGTAGAGGTAAAGCTGCGCAACCAGAAGATATAAGAATATCTTTTGCTGCTGTAAATACCATGTCACCGCCTTCACCCATCCGTTGTTCTAACTTATGCATCGCTGATGCTTTGCTTAAAACTACATCACCATATTTATTTCTAATATTGAGCTCTTTAAAGTTACCGCCTTCGGTTGAACCACTCTCTTTATTTACATCTCCATTTTGTTGATATACAACTCCACCGTTGTTTGTTGTACCACCTACAGCTAAATACGGAGCACATCTTATTGCTGCTAGCTCTGTGCGAATATTTACATAATCAGCTAACGTCTTGTCATTTTTATCATACAAGCGAGGCGAACCTGCCATGACCATAAAAGTCCCGTTAGCAACTACATTATGATTTCGCTTTGTGTAAGTTGTTCTGTGTCCTTGAACATCATCAAAACCATTACCTCCAACCTTTCGTTGATCGTTGGTAGGAGAAAAAAACATTGATGTTTGACCTGTAAAGGTCATATCGTGACCATGACTCGATGTCATTGACACGTACTCCTGACCATCGGTATCGTTAAAAGTTATTGAGCCTGAATTATATACCTGAGCTGATGAATTTCTTAACATATCTTTTTACGGTTTTATATTTTTAATTTTATCTATAAACCCTACACTCTTTTTAGCTAGATTTATTGCATTGCTAGTAGCGTTCTTAGCTACTGTTGTTATGTTGTTTGCAATACTATCGTTATTTTGTGTAGCGTCTCCTTCATTATCAGAATCTGTTTTTCCAAAATTATAATTCTGCGATTTGCCAGGCGCGCTAACATAAGCTCCATCTCTCTGATAAAAGGATTCTAATTCATCTTGTTTAGGTAGTTTACCAAGTACAATAGGTAGATTACGAAGACCGTTAAGAAATCCTATCAACACTGAAGTGTTAACTTCGGGTATACTGTAGCTACCCAACCCAGTATTCCATGGATAGTTTGGATAGTAATTATTACCATATGGGTTGTTTATAGGTGTTAAATATTTTTTAGGACCGTCAGAAAAAGAATCTCTAAGCTTATTAGAAAAGAACTTGAAAGTTCTCGCTGCATTTTTTCTCATAGGTGAAGCTGTATTGCTAGCCGAATCATATACACCGGGTGTGCTAGAACCCATAAGTGGCTGCATTACATAAGCAAGAACCTCGGTGTTAGCAGCGGTTCTTATATCCATTACACTATCCACATTTGATGCAGGTATAGATCTATAACTCTCATTAAAAAGAGCTGGTGTAATACCGTTAATTTTTACCTTAACATGGCCAATGAATCTTGTACCTTCTTTAGATACTATATCTTGATACCCTGTGCTATCTATAACTATACCTGTATAGATTCCATATAAGTTGCTCATATTTAAAATAATTTTGTAGCGTTTACTACAGATGTAGCTTTATCTATTTGTCTTGCAGTATTATTTACCCATCCGTTTAATTTTTTTGCAGGGTCTTCTAACTTACCTGTTATCTTGTCTAATGCAGAGTCTAAAGACAAACCAAAACCACCGCTAATCCTATCAGCGAATGTTGAGCTTAGTTGCGATAGCAGACGCCCGGCTATACAATTTACAAGCTCTGCAGCTGCAAACTTACAATTTTCGCTATTTTTGATCCATTCAGCTGTATCATTAACTTCACTTTCAAGGTAATTATATAAGGCTTTTAGCTGATTAAAAGAAGCTACCAACTGAGCTTCTATATTTAAAACTGTGTTAATGAGACCTGTAACAGCGTTGGTTATCCTTGCTACTGTTTCATCTATAATACCTTGTATAAAACCAGTTGCTCCAGATGTAAGATTTTTAATAATGTTTGCACCAGCGCCGATAACACTACCAGCAGCTGCTCCTAATGCAGATGGTAATGATGTTAAGACAGAAGGTAGACACGCAGCTATCTTAGTTATGGTACTAACCTGTTTAACTTTATCAGCAACCGATGATGTTAGGTTATTTACACTGTTTAGTAAACTCATTATATGTTTATTTAGTAGTTGAATTACATTTCAAGTTATTATATAATAAATTATATGTTAGTATCTCACGAAACACCTATTTCTTATCTCGATGAATCTCGTAAGTATAATGATTACGATTATGCTTTGTGTCATTTGTTTGAGACGCATCCAGAGTATTATAACTTTTTTAAAGTAAGTCTAGCGCAAGGTCGTGAAGTATTGCTTGATAATTCTATCTTTGAATTGAAGACTGCATTTGATCCTGATAAATTTGCTGAGTATGTTAGAGAGTTGAAGCCTACTTATTACATTGCACCCGATGTTCTCGAAGATTCGCAAGCTACAATTGACTCGTTCAAAGCGTTTCGTGAAAAGTACCCTGATCTACCTGGTCTGTGTATTGGTGCTGTACAAGGTAAAAACTTCCAAGAGATCGTAGACTGCTATAAGTTTATGTCTGAAAATGCAGACTATATTGCAATCTCTTTTGACTTCTCGTGGTATCAGCAAATTGGTTTATCGAATAGTAAAGATCCTGCACTAGCGAAACTTGAAAAGATGTCATCAGGTAGACGTATGATGATTAGTATGTTGCAAGAGAACAATATTTGGAATTACAATAAGCCTCATCACTTGCTTGGTAATTCACTGCCGCAAGAAATGAAAGAGTATTGCTTTACACCAAGCATTCGAAGTGTTGATACATCTAACCCTGTTGTTGCAGGTATTCATAACATTCGATACATTACCAAATACGGTATGACATGCAAACCTTCTGTGATGCTCGCTGATCTAATTGATATTGAACTTAACGAAGATCAAAAAGAAGATTTGCAGTTTAATGTTAAAGAATACCGTAAGCTTACAAAATTCAATCAACTATAATGAGTATATATAAAGATAGATGCTGGATCGCATTCTTTTCTCAATCCGGAAAAGAAATCTGCGACATTTCTGAAGCTATTGGTAGGTATCCTGATGTGTTGTTTACCGATAACACTACCATGAGCAAGCTTGACCCACGTATTGCAAAATGCAAAAAGCTTATCATTCGCAAATATAGAGGGCTTAATAAGTTCCAGCAAATGAGATACTATACTGAAGATATACCTGCAGGTAAGATGTTTGATGCTTCTACTGTTGTAACACTGCATGGATGGCTCAATATTGTACCAGGCGCTGTGTGTAAGTTGTTTGACGGAAAGATGTTTAACGGTCATCCTGGGTTGATTAGCGAGTATGAAGATCTGAAAGGTAAAGATCCGCAGGTTAGATGCTTCAATAATATCGAGAAGTACGAACGTGTCGGTAGTGTTGTGCATGTTGTAACTCCTGGTGTTGATGAAGGTGAAATCAAATATGTTTCAAGCACTGCAGCAAGTGAATGCGTTGATCTAGATACAACATACAAAGTTTTAGCTGATACATCTCAGAAATGTTGGTTACAGTTCTTTGAAAAGGAACTAGGTTATACTATTAAAAATGAACATATTCGTAACTGATGACGATCCAATTATAGCTGCTCATAATTTATGCGATCAGCATGTCAAAAGTAAAATGCAAATTGAAGGAGCTATTATGTTAGCTCATGCATTTGATCAAGAGACTCTCAATCACGAATCTACTCCCCGTACGCAATCTGGAAAGGTACGTAAAAGAGGTAAAGGATATTTTAACCATCAGTGCTCTATTTGGGCTAGAAAGTCTCTTGAAAACTTTGAATGGCTTGTGGAGCATACGCTTGAAATGTTCAACGAGCGACGAGTCAGACTTCCTGGATCGAAAGACCATTTTACAGAAGGCTTTATTAAATGGTGCAAAGCTAATAAGCATAACACTATTATTGCGCAACGTCCTATGACGCCTTATGCGATTGCAATCAATGCAGATAGCAATTGTCGTAAGATTCCAAACTTCGAAGCTCTAACAACTGTTGATAAGTATCGTGAGTTTATTATTCACGATAAAGAATTTGCTACATGGTCTGTCAGAGACAAACCAACCTGGTACAAAAAGTAATTGATTTCTCTTTTAATTAAATTATAATATATTATGATTGTTTCATTTAGTGGTGCACAAAGCACAGGAAAAACTACTCTTCTTAACTATCTACAAGAGAAGAATTGTCATATAGCATTTGTGCCTGAGGTAACTAGATTGGTAAAGCGTAAGTATCATTTACCAATCAATGAAGATGGTACTAATGTTACTCAGCTTATGATAGTAACTGAGCATTTACGTAATATGTATAAGTTTGCAGATTATACTAACGCTATCTTAGATCGATGCGCTTTAGATGGTCTTGTATATACGCAATGGCTTTATAATGAAGGTAAGGTTGATAAGTGTGTACTTGATACAGCTAATACAATCTACGATCAAATCATATCGAAATATGATTTAATTTTCTATACTTCTCCTGATGATGTTGTATTGACTGATGACGGAGAAAGAAGCGTAAATGCAAAATTCAGATCTGATATTATTGAAATATTCAATAGCTATATCGGTAATTTACCTAATATTGTAACGCTTTCTGGTACTGTAGAAGAACGTCTTAAAACTATCAAAAAAGAGATTGAATCTCGTAAACTATCTTATATACTTTTATAACTTTATGTCAAAACTAGATAACTCGAACATCAGTAAACACCTCGGTAAGTCGTCAGAGTACGCTTGCTTCTACGATCCATCTCTTCTTGTTAGAGAGCCTCGATCGTCAAATAGAACTCATCTTGATCTTCAAGATGATAATCTACCATTTGTTGGTAGTGATACCTGGAATGGTTACGAAGTAACTGCACTTAGTAATAATGGCTTGCCGTTTTTCTGTGTTGTTAAATTCACCTACCCGTGTGATAGTAAGTATATTGTAGAGTCTAAGTCTCTGAAGCTATACTTTAACTCGTTTAGTATGACTAAGCTTGGTGATACACAAGATGAAGTCTTTGCAAGTATTAAAGAGAAAGCTGAAAAAGATCTTAGTGAATTGCTCGAAACTACAGTAATAGTAGAGACTTTCTCTAATTTATTCTGTATTGAAAGCGAAAGAACTATGGTGAATGAATGGAATCTCGACGAAGAGTCTCAGCAATCTCATATTACTATTGAAGATACATACCCTATTGAAGATATTGTCTTTGAAAAATATCTCGAAGATCCTTCTTTGCTACGTGTTGTAGATTCTGAAACGCCTGTTTCGAGATATCATAGTGCATTGCTTCGCTCAAGATGCCGTGTAACTGCGCAGCCAGATTCTGGTGATGTGTTCGTATATATCAAAGGTAAAAAGACTGTTGATCCTATTTCTCTTCTTGAGTATATTGTCTCATTTAGAGATGAGTGTCACTTCCATGAAGAGATTTGCGAAGCGATCTATAAGAGATTGTGGGATCTTCTCGAGCCAGAAGAATTGAATGTAATGTGTCTTTATGCTCGACGTGGTGGGTGGGATATTTGCCCTGAGAGAGCATCGAGTAAAAAGTTACTTCATTCAAGTCTAGGAGATGCTTCTTGCGTTCATGTAAAAATGCCACGACAGTAATATAACAACATATTAATAAAAAACCACTATCTTTAAAGATAGTGGTTTTTTATTGTGGAGCATAAATATTAACATGCCTGCACCTACTAACAATAACGGCTCAACTTACTATAACATAAACGAATGTAGATCGTTCAACCAAACTGTTGGCACTGCACTCACAAAACTATCTTCGCAACCTTGTTCAGAAATAGAGCTCTATAATAGAACAGGTGGCACACTCAGCGCTTACGATAACGGTTATAGTACAGAACCGTTTGCTATGCTTCTTAATAACAATGAGAGTATAGTGTTTAGGGGGTTAACTAATTCTAATCAGGTTTCTGCTAAGGCTGCTGCACCTGGTACTATATTTTATAGAACGCAATTCTTTAGCAGTAATCCTCTTAGATCGTAATATTGCTTGTAATTTTTTTATAAAAGTATAAATAGTCTTGATGAGACTATTTAGCGAAAAGGTTAATCCAACCTTTAATAGCTCAGGCTATAACATCCTTACAGTTAAAGACTATACAGAAGTCTTTTTCGATGTCTATGAGTTTGAGATAAATGGATCTAAGTTTGTTGCAGAGAAAACAGGTGAGTTAGACGACACACCTATTATCTCTATTCCTGTAGACTATAACAATGTTGTAGAGCAGTATGACTTCGTACTTCACAAAGGCGAGCAAAGCATTTACTTCGACCCTTCTACCCAATCCACTCCTTCACAGGTTAAGTCTGTAGGTAATACAGAAGCTCTATTAATTGAGAGTGTTGAGGAGGAAACAGATGAAGTATTTCTTGAAGATAAAAAATCTGCAGTCTTGGAAGAAATTGAAAAGGCTAAAGTTGCTGCTGCTAAGTATATCACTCAGATCGAAAAACAAAATAAGAGAGAGCTAGTAAATTACCAAACAGAAAGAGAAGTAGCTCTCAAAGAAGACATCGACAAGCAAAAGAAAATTCTATTAGATGAATTTTATACACTAGTAGAAGAGCTAAGAGCTAGGATCGCAGAAGAAAGTATTGATGCTACTCTAGAGTTGAAAGATCTCATCTCTGACAAGCTTAAGAAAGTTTCATCAAATGTAGATGCACAGATTGCTTCTGCTGAGCAAGCTATCGATACAAAGATCGAGGAACGTGCTAATGAGTTATTGAATAATGTTCTGCTCAGCGAAGTAAAGCGTTCAAGCAAAGATATTGCAGATAATCTTAACAGTCAAGTTAAGACAATAGCAGAAAATATTTCTAAGTCACTGACCTCTACCAAGAAACAAATAGAGGTGGATATCAATGAGAAGCTCCAAGAGATCTCAACGGAGCTTAATGCTAAAGACAAAGCTATAGTCGAACTTAACGATAATGTAAACAAGCAGAGCAACAGGGCTCTCAGCAGGATCGGTACTGTCAAGACACAGTTAGAAGGCACAGTTAAAGATGTAGTTGATTCACTTGAAGCGCGCATCGACTCTGCGTCAGATAAGCTTACAAATTACTACAATGAAAAGCTACAACTTGTAGAAGCCTCATTGTCAGATGCCTCTGAGCATACAAAGAACCATATTTTAGGTCTCATTAAAGAGTCACATCAAAGCTTACAAAACGATATAGCTAATATAAAGGTAACAGTACCTAATATTGTTATAGAGAAGTCAAATGGTAAGCAAGAGATTGATGTAGCAGCTCTTAGAACAGAACTTGAGAAGTCTGTAAGTGGTCGATTTGTAAATGAGATATCTTCTCTTAAACGTCTAATTGAACTTTCATCTGGTGGCGGTTCTGTCGCTATGCAATTTGCAGCGGGCGGCACAATGAATGGTAATCTTACTGTGGTAGGAGCTATTTCTGCTAGTCAATATCTTGGTATAACAATACCGTCTGGTGACTACCTGCCGCTGTCTGGTGGAACTGTTAGTGGTAATGTGACTGTTACAGGTGGTTTATCAGCAGATAGAATCTATACAACACAGCTTGATGCTTTGTCTGCTAATATCACAGTAATTGATATTAAGCAGTATGAGCTATCAGGATTCAATGTAACAGGTGATGTCACTATTAATGGTAGTGTTAGTGCGCAGAATATTTCTGCTGCTAATCTTTATTCAAGCAATGCAGTAACTATAGGTGGCAATTTAACAGTTGATACAAATACATTGTTTGTTGATAGCACTAATAATAGAGTAGGTATTGGCACAACATCACCAACTGAAAAACTAACTGTCTCTGGTAATATTAGTGCTAGTGGAAATGTAACTGCAAGCAATTTAGTATATACGACTAGCGACCAAACAATCGCTGGCGCAAAGACATTCTCTGATAATATTGTTGGTAATGGTACGGCTAATAGATTGCCTAATCAATTAGCGGTCGCTTCATCTGATATAATTACAAAAGGATTAGCCGATTCTCGATACACTAGCCGAAATGAAAGAATAACAGATGATACTACATTTGTTCAAACAACATGGGAACAATTTTTAGATTTCGATGATCAATATAATCAAGATCTTACGATAGCTGCTGCTTTTGGAGCAGGTACCGCTGGTGCGTCTCCAGGCGTGTTTGGTGATGTGTGGACTACCAGTAATGCTGGTGTTACTGCTTTTAGTGGAAATGATGCTCATACTCATCGTGGTATTTTTCTTGTTAGAGGACCAACAGCAAGCAACCAAGCATTTTATATGGGTATAAACAGAACCACTATACCGTATAATCTAACGAATAGGGTAGATAAATTCACTTGTCGAGTATTTGTAGGTAGCACTGATTTCGGAACACAAGGATATTTTAAAATCGGTCCAATACCAAAAGGAGGAACAGGCGCATCAGATACAACTTTGAGAGCAGGTTTAATTTTCAATCCATATTTTCATGCAACTAATTTAGTATTAGGAGCTTATAAATCTACGACAATATCACCGTTTACTTTTACAACAAATCCATTAAGTGCAGATTTTCTAGATACAGGAGTTAATT
>SXGQ01080259.1_pt1 | contig 11052 bp, 12 predicted proteins | sample 3178371 | NCBI WGS metagenome assembly SXGQ01 (sample SAMN11356859, study PRJNA531348) | freshwater metagenome | isolation source: freshwater sample F1-20 | place: China: Fuxian Lake, Yuxi | collected 2017-12-25 | reverse complement strand
TTGCTTGTGGTTGCCAAGGTTCCTGTTGTAGGAAGCGTGACGTTTGTAGCCGCTGTAGACGTTAAGGTAATACTATAAGCGCCAGAGGTTGCTAAGGTGGACGAATCTGCTAAGGTAAGCGTTGCTGCTGTGGCTGGCGCTGTAATCGCTACCTTATTAACGCTTGTAGCTGATGCTACACCGAGCGTTGGCGACACTAATGTCGCAGACGTTACGCGGACAATATTACCTGTGCCAGAACTGCTTACCCACTCAGGAGCCGTTGCACCAGAATTGACTTGCAGTACCTGACTCGCCGTGCCTATAGCAAGAAATGACGTTGCTCCAGATCCCGTCTGATAAGGAACCGAACCAGCCGCACCACTAGCAAGATTAGTCGCTGTGCCAACCGTTATTCCAGATAGTGCGGACCACTGTGGCGCTGTTCCGCTTGAAGTCAATACTGTACTTGCACTACCAATTGCCAATTTGGTAAATGCCGTACCTGAGGCGTAGTAAACCAAATCTCCAGCGTTATAACTTGTTTGTCCTGTGCCGCCCTGATCCGTTGCTAACGTGCCAGTAGAAGTAAGTGCTTTACTACCATCTGTGAAAACCGGTTTACTTGCCGTAGCCGTAGATAAGATTGGGGCTGAACTAAACGTCTGTGCACCAGTAAATGTCTGAGCCGCATCCGTCCGTGCAATCGTTGCATCGGTACTTGGAAAGGTCATCGTGGTGCTATCTGTACCCGCTAGCGTCAGGCTGGCATTAGCCGTTAGCGTCTTGCCGTCAGCAATGGTCAGCGTTGAACCAGTAGCCGGTGCTGTAATAGTGACTTTGTTATAAGACCCGCCAGTGATATTTCCAGTGGTATCAGCAATCGTAACGGCTGAATTTTGGATAACCTTCCCGGTTGTGCCATCAAATCGGGCAACAGCATTATCTGTAGCCGATGCAGGGCCATCAACATCACCAGAAGCAATCTCTTTGAAATCACTTGCGCTAGTATCCCAAGCTACCCAAGTTTGCTTACCCGGCGCTACTGATATACCCGTGGTCGGACCGGTGCTGCCTCGGATCGTGACGTTGAACCCACCCGAAGTGTTGTTCATCACAATGTAGGCTTTGCTGCTATTGGGTACGTTGATATATCGCAGTGCTGTTCTCGCGCCCGTACAGTTCAGAATCATGTACTGAGCTGACGTTGTCCCAATATTCGTTGCCGAACTTGTGCCTTGCGTTAACGTGAGCGTGACGTCACCGTCGGTGCTTAGTGTCTGTGTACCCGCAATTGCAATATCAAGGTATGAGGTAACGGCGTTATTGACATCGTCGCCCCAAGTTCCAGACTCGGTGCCCGTGACAGGCTGGCCGAGGGCCAAAAGGGATGTGTAATTGACTGTCATGTCGTTATCTCAGTCCAATTAGCGGTTTGAGAAGTATTGATCTGCTCCCAGAACAATACAGAAGAAATACTGTCAGCGCCAGTTGCAGTCTCAAGTATAGACATCTCAATTTGAACATTAATTGACACTTGATCATTACCTGACGCACTTTCAAGCACAGTGCTAATAAAACTTGCTGCACCTGCAATACTATCTGCGGCGCTTGAATTTTCAATAACCACGCCAACAACACTAGCCGCCCCTGAGATTGTATCTGCACCACTGGCCGTTTCAATAATCTCAGTAGCAAAATATGGATTGCCTGCCACAAGGTCATTACCTGATGCTTCTTCAAGAATAGATGCTGGATATGTAACACCCGGTACAGAAACTGTGTCGTTGCCTGAAGCGTCCTCAAGGACAGAACGCTCATAAGTTGACCTGCCCCAAGGCCCGAAGTTCCATGCACCTGATCCCCAGCCGCCTTCTATCATGTTGCCGTAAGTCTGAACTCATACGTCACCGAGATCACATCACCGGAAACCACTGAGCGATCACCGGGCGACTGGAAGTCTGCCGCACTGAATAACGTACCCGTTGAACCGAGAATCGTGTTATTACTCGTAAGGAACGCACCGCCCACCGTTGCCGTTGCATCAATATTAAATACAGCCTTATTTGATGTGTTGGTAACTACAGATGGATTGGCGTTTGTTGATGCCGCAAATGTTGCTGCTGGGCGAGTTGCGTTGCTATAACAATCAATCTCCGTCCACCCGGCGTGCGATGACATTGTGTCTGATGCAGCAGGTGTGTTACTTGCAGCAGCGCCATATAAACCCACATACCAAGTTGTGATCTGCGCGGCAGAATTTGCCAAAGCCGTGCCAGCCATGTACTGAATCCCGACGTTGACAACTAAATTATCACCCTCAGCAGTCCACTTGAGGTTGCCATGCTTGTCATGACACTCTGCGTAGTATTTGCCGCAGGCCAGAGCCGATTCTTTCCACGATGTTTTAGCGGCCAATCCGCTAGAAACTTGATCAACCGCTTTTGCTTTTTCCATCATGCAATCCTTAAAACGGCGTTAGTAGCATCATTAACCGGGAACGTAATCACTAAGTCCTGTGCAGATTTAGTGATGTTGACCCCAAAGTTTAATACTGCAACGGAACGATTTCCATTAGTTGAGTTGTAAATAAGCGCCCCATTGGTCGTTAACGTGACGTTTGTAAATGTCGCATTTTGGAAAGACCAATAAGAAGTAGTTCCTTGAAAGCTTGGCGTGATGTTTGTAAGAACAATCCCCCCGGCGGAATAATTGGTTCCACTGGAGGACACTTCCCCGGATGCCGTGTACGTAGTCGTTGAGGCACCGAGATCCGCGTTGGCGGTGTATAGGGCCAGTTTAAAGACATTGCCCGTTCCCGTGGTGAAATTATGAAGACCCTGCGCCACCTCAACTTTGAAGCTTGTTGTCAGGGTTTGAATAATTGCCATTACACCACCTTATCGCGCACTTGGCCAGATCTGTACGCATCTTGACGCTCCAGACCATCGCCAAGACGTTTGGCAAGAATCAATGCTTCTTTGTATTTCGTTGTCACGTTTGCTATCAAATCTGGCTCAAGTTTCAAAAATGTCGCCGCCTCTGTCATACAGCCATAGAGCAACACAGTATCAAAATTATCACTAAGCCATGTTGTTGTTGCGTCAACATTTCCTGCGCCAATAGACGTTGGATAGTAGAAGTAATGAAGTTCTACCCCATATCCAGAGTTTGGCGTTGGCCCAATGATGAACGTAAGTTCCTTTGGAAAGGTCGGATAATCCGGGCCAAATAGTGCATAACAGTAAGGGAACCCTGTATCCGTTGGCGATGGAAATGACTCACGGATGAAGTTCACGTCCTTGTTCAGGAGGTACTTATATGAACCGTCTGTATCAATGACTGCCATAGAGTAGACGGCCAAGAAGTCAGACGGGCATTGAAGATACTTGTTGCTCGTCGTCAAACTTCCCGTCACATTCTTACGAAGTGAGGGAAATTGAATGGTATTGAAGATGCGCTGTTCAGCTTGTTGAGCAAATGTTTGAAGCGTCGCCGTCTCAAACGTCGTCTCAAGATAATCCTGAATCGCTGTCTTCAGCTCGCCCCAGTTCACGCCATCGGCCCCCGGCACATGACACCCTTGGTTGCTGCGCCTGCGCCACGCATTTTAATCCCAGTTGTCTTGACTTGACTATTAGGATTCAGTGCAACGCCTTGTGTGGGTTGCCAGTCTTTGGGCATGTTGTAAGGCATTTGCTTGCCGCATGTTGGGTCAAGCTTTTGTCCGGTCATCGTATGCGGTTCCGCATAAACCGATGCCGGTCCAACCTCTTTGCCGCCTATCTTCATGGAGTATTTAGCCATTACTTACTCCTTTGATTAGCCACGCGTGCCATATTCCGACCCATCGTTTTCATCATTTCTGATGTAGGACCGCCTTTGCGCATTTTCTTGACGTCGGCATCTGGATGAGCCTTCTTGCCCTTCTTAGCCATGTGTTTCTTGAGTGCTTCCATAGTATTCATGGTATCTCCTACGATGCCGTGACTGAATTAAGTAAGGCCTGCCCGATCAAATGATTGGGCGTTAAATCTGTGTCATATGATCTTGCACCACCAACCGGATTGAAACCCCATTCAATCACACGGCTCCCTTCAAGTGGAACACCGGTATACAGCGGGTTTGTTCCTACGGTGTAGTTAGTCTGCATCCCGTTTAAGCCTGACTGGTAATACGAGTTGGAATCGGGACGAGGATTCCTAACGGCTTGAGGATCATTGACAGGATACATACCTAACTGCAACTGCGGCTGGTCAGGCTCCCAACATTCCTGGCATACCAGTATATTGACATTTTTTGTCTTAATTGTCAGCGGTTTGAGCTGTTTTAACTTATACCGAAAGTTGCACCTATCGCACTGCGCGATAGCCCACTTGCCGGATGCAAACTGATTAGGCATTTAAAAGTTCACACCGAGGAATGACTGCCGTGGCACAAATCGTATCGGTGCTTTCTCTCTGTCTTCTGTAGATGCCAACTCCCAGGCTTGATCGTATTGAGCCTTTAATACAGGCATCCGCTCTAATCCGCCTTCTACTTTCATTGACAACTTGTATGCCAAGCCAGCAACTAATGCTTCTTGGAATCTGAATGGAATATCTTCTACGTTGACACCGTTGCCAGCATCCTGCATCCGGCGCAGCCGCCAGTACACCAACGTGTAGTAAGGGTTGCTGATTGAACCTTGGTCAGGAGCTGGCCATACCGTCACATTGGGAAACTTCGTGTTCGTAATTGAATCGCCCGATGTATGCGACGCAGCCGTCGTGTTATTTTGCCCACGAACTACATTGTCAAGCGTTGCGTATGCCGACGCCCCAGTTGCTACATTTTCAGCTTGTGTAGACGTTCCATAGTAGTACACAGTTTCTGTTCCGATGGTTGCAAACCCAGCGTAAGGAACTTGAGTAAGGCTTGTAATTGGAATCGTTGTGACTGTCGCATTAATGCTCGCCGCCAAGGTTCCTGTAAACGTGTATGTCTGACCGCCCTGCCGGTCAATGTATATCTGGATCGGCCTGCCTGTGGCCAGCTTGTTTGGAATCGTAGAGTAAGTGCTTACGGAAATCCTACTGATGTTGATGTCGGTCTGATTCTGGTCTACGCCCGTGCGAATAATTGTCTCTACAAGATCAACCGTATTGATGGGCAGTGGATAAGTAATTTGATTTGTATAAAGCGGGATTGCCCCCTGCTCTATAGTCCAAAGGTTGATGCCCTGGTTCGCCCACTCTGTAACAAGTAGATTCAGGCTGCGCCGCGCTGTACGCAAATCATAGCCCGACCGCAGTTCTCGCCCGCAGCGTTCAAAAGCCTCTTCAACTAACTCATTAAGATTAGGATTAAATGTTGTTACGCCGGTTGTGCTCATGTTTAGCCTCTAATTCTCGGAGATCCATTGCGACATCGGCAACGCCATGCCAGTCCTGAAGCGCAACCATAACTTGTAAATACTCCATAAGTATTTCTTTTTGCACCTCAAACTTGGTGTAATCCTTCACTTTCCTACCTTCCGAAATGGGGCCACCTTTTTGGCAATACCCTTGGGCTGAGAAACAAACTGAAGCCCTTTTGACTTTCCTTCTCTTTTGGCTCGGGTGGTTGCTGCGTATTCTGCTGATGAAAGAGATTTAATCGCCGCCTCTGGGAGATAACGTTCCCCAGTATCAGATGATTTCTTGCCACTTTTCGTCCTCCAACGCTGGTCACCCCAAGCCTTAAGAGACTGCTGCGGGGCTTTCATACCATCCGGCCCTTCGTCTTTCCTCGTTTGGCTATACCATCAGCTCGTGCCGAGGCGGACTTTACCTTCCCGCCTCCTTTGAACCTACGGGTGTATTCCAATCCAACCATAGGCGCGCCAAAAGACATTTTCTCGCCTTTGCGCTTCTGCGCTTCAATATCAGCGTAAGCCTGTAGCTCTGACTGCTTATCTAAAGGCATTTTGTAACTCACACGGCCAGCTGCGCCCACACCGCCTTTGTCAATATTCAAATTGGTTAACTGCGCTGATAGTCGTTTTTTCTCTTCGTCAGTATCATAAGAATCAGTCACGATACCCACCTCCTGCGGCTTTATACCGCTTGGCTAGAAGCTGTGCCTTTCTGGCCGACCATTGGCCAGCACCTGTGCCTTGTACCGCAGCAGCTTTGATCTGGTTAAACAAACGCTTTCGCATCCCCGGCTTTGTGTAATTACCTGCCGCATTAACCTTCCCGCCTTCTGCAAACTGAAGAAAGTCTGTGTTATCGCGGCGCGGTCGTACTTTGGCCTTGGGCATTTTGGAGGGATTGATTGCCCCCATTCCCCTGCTCTTGAGCATATAGATTCCCCATAAGGGCCGCTAGTCCATAACCCAAGTACGGGTCTAACGGGCGTAGGTAATTAGGATACGGCATTTCATACGTTCCATAAAGCTCTGGAGGGCCAACTACTGGATAACCGTAGTTTGTATAACCTTGCTGACCAACTGTGCCAAATGGTAAATACAGTGCCGGGAACTGTACCGCTTTTGTCCCTCCCCCAGAAGTCTTATCACCGCCAGCAGCTGGTACCGTATCTGCGCCAACCGCAGGAATCGTATCTGCGCCAATCCCCGGAATTGTGTCTGCACCAATAGCAGGGATTGTGTCCACACCGACCCCTGGGACTGTAGTTGGACCCGGAAGTAAATCTAAACCTCCTACCGGCAATGTATCTGCGCCTGTTGGAACCGTGTCTACTCCTAATCCTCCGGGTAGTGTCACCGCAGGGTTTACAACAATCGGTCCCGTAGGTACGTTTCCATCCGGAAGTTTTGTATCTAATACAGGTGGTGTGGGTGGCGTTACATCCACTTTTGTATCTGGCAGCACCCCAACTACTGTGTTGTCTTTCGGGTCAATCACAACACTACTACCATCTTTTACGTCAATGCCTCCAGTAGTCACAACGGTCGGGCTTGGGCTTCCTGTGTCAATAATTGCTGTCTTAGTATCTGGATCAACCTTTACGACCTCACCAACAGTAATCGTCGGGCCAGTTATACCCAATGTGTCATCCTTAACCGCAGGAAGTACATCCCCCGTAACCAACGCAGGGGGTGTTTCTAAATCAATACCCTTGTCTTCTGGCAGCGTAATTATTGGTGGCAGAAGTGTCGTTGTGTCACCCGTGTCTATGGGGATTGTGTCAACAACAGTATCACCTACGATGGGTGACCCCATGTCTTGCTTCGTATCGCCAATTAAACCTGATGATGTATCTACTGGTGGCGTGCTAGGGATAATCACAGGCAATTGGTTAGATGTATCAATGCCTGAAAGATCTAGGCCGCTTAAATCAAGACCGCTTAGATCAAGCGTTGATCCTTCTTTCGTGGCTGTTTCAACTGGGGTTCCGCCTGCTTTTGTATCAGTGACAACAATGGTGTCTCCTGTTTTTACGTCACCCATCATTGTTGTGTCGATAATATCAACACCATCTTTTGTTTCTACGATAGCTGTCTTTGTTTCTGGGTCAGCCAGCAAAATAGTACCTTGGTTAGAGGTCGCCCCAACCGTTTCATTGGATTGCGATACTGTAACCGACCCATTTCCAAAAGTTACTTGGTCGCCTGTTTTAACTACCAAACCATCCTTACCCTCTGTGTTTGGAACAAAAGCCACAGACCCATCGTTTGTTAGTACGAGTGCGCCTTTATCGTTGGATGTTATGACATCACCCGTCTGTAATTCGCCTGCAATAGCGTTTATGTTTACTGACTTAGCAACCTCATTAGATAAATCCGATACAAGAGATCCTTCGCTCTTCAACGTCTCTAGCGCAGCTGGATCAGCTTGCGTGATGATGTTGAGCGCATTGTTTTGCAATTCTTGAGCATTCAACGTCGCCGTTGAACCATCAGTATTTGTAATGTTGAACGTATTGCCATTTAAATCAACACTTGTGACCACATAACCTTTGTCTTCGTTGTTCAGCACAACATCAAAGACTGACTGAGCAGGCTGACTTGATGAAATTTCTATTGGATCGCCAGACACAACATCTAATGCAGGCTCATTGACTACTTCTTTAATCACAATCGGCGTGCCGTCGGCGTTGAGCTGCGCCTTATTATTGCTGTCCGTTAAAAGCTCTACAGGTTTTGTTACTGGCACAACATCCAAAACATCATCCAGCTTTGTATCCGGTTCTTTTTGAGACAATTTGTCTGCAATTTGTATATCAATCAAGCCTAGATTCGCAGCCCGAGACGCTGCAAATGCACCGCCGCCAAGTCCAAGTGCAATATTTGTTGCGCCAAATACCGTCTCAAATTGAGATGCTGCCAGCTTCGCCCACCCTTCAGCGGTTGTCGGCGTTGTATCTGTAATGCCGTAAATCTGATCGTTAGCCATTTGCAACGCTGTCGTAACAGCTTCAGTAAGCTGTTCTACGCCGTTGATCTTTGCCCATGTGCCAACCATTGAGGCAAGTTCTGCTTTAGTGGCATTGAATGGCAGCTTTGACATCTCTGACGTAAGGCTTTCTCTTATAGCCACTGATGTTCCGGGAGCTACTGTTGGTTTTATTGCGCCAAGCAGCACTTTGTTTGCTATGGTTTCGCCAACATACTCCGCCATTCCCACGCCAAGCGCTCGTTGATATGCCGTAACATCATCTAAGCCACGATCTTTGCCGTCTAAATACGCTTCATTTGTGGCTACTAATGTTGGTGCAATACCTGTAGCCCAGACCGACCCGCCGGTCAAAATTATTGATAGACCGGATAAAAGGCCAGACGATACAGCCAATGTCTTTTCCGCATCTGGGCTTGTTGAAACAATATTCCTTGCTGCATAAAAAGCATCTGTTGAGGCCTGTTTTAACCGGTCGGCCATTTCTGTTTGGCCTAATCCGTTCAAAGCTTCTGATGCAAAATTTGCCCCGGCGCTTCCAGAAACCATCGCTAAATGACCAAAGCCGTTTAACAAAGAACTTGCTGTCGCTCTGTAAGAACTCAGCGGGGCTTGCGTTGGTTGTGTATATCCTGCGCTTGTTGCAACTACGCCTGCGCGGGTAGACATATCCGCTTCTAATGCTTTTTGTGAATTAAATCCTGTTGGGTTAACGCCCGACGCGTTGTAACCTTTGGATATTAAGTCGTTGGCGACCACTACGTAACGATCATAATCTTCCTTGCTTTTGCCACCCCCGGCGGCTTGAAATCCTTGTACCGTGTACATGCCATTTTCAAGTCGCGCCTGGGGGACTTCTGCCGAACCCGGCGCTTCAACAGCACCTTTAGGAACAAAACTACCATCTCTTAATTCATACGTTACGCCGTTTTGGATATACCCAGTCACGCCGCCGCTTGAATTGGTGATAAGCGTTGCCTCTTTAGAAAGTTTCGTTTCCTTTCCACTAGCATCGCGCAGCACCGTCATTTGCTGCTCACCTTCATAAAACTTACCGCCGTAGCTGTAAGAAGCCCCTTTCCCGTAAAGCGTTTCCGCAGCTTCTCTTGCCTTTTCTTGAGTCTTTTGATTGGCAATTAGTGAAGCTTCAAGCTTTGCCATGTCGTAACCTTGGAAGTCCAAAGCACCAGCTGCCCGCGCTTCATTAAATCGCTGGACAGCTTCGACGCCCTCAAACTGGGTGGCTCCGGATGCTAAAGCTTCTGCTGCTTTAATGGCTGAGTCATAACCTAAAAACTCATCAATGACGTTAGTCGTTGTGCTAGGTTTTGTACTAGGCGTCGTGATACTTGAAGATGTGTCTAAGCCGATTGGCTGCGTGACCGTTGGCTGCGTGATCACATCTTCTTTGACGGGCGTTATCGTATCTTCGCCTAGCCCAGTAACTGTATCTAGTCTTAACGTGTCATCAAAAACCGGCTCTGTTGGCGTTGACTGTAGTTGCTTGATTTCACCTTCGTTGAAAGCTCCAAGATCTACCGCCTGTCCTGTTTGGATGTTTTTTGCCCCAGATGCAGCGTCTAAACCAAGGTTGTCAAACAATCCTTTGTTTTGCATCACAAAGTTCACAGCGGTCGATGGGTTCATCAACGCTTCTAAATTCTTGCCTTGCGTGACTACCGTGTCTAACACTAACTTTGTTTGTGCGGCATTAAGACCTGTTGCGTCTTGGATTGCTTTAGATAGCGTTGGCGCTACGCCCGCTGTAATGACTTGTGTTGGGTCAATCTCGCCTTTTGCAACGAGTTGCATGACTGCGTTGCCTGCGGCTTTGTCTATGCCTGCTGGCAAATTAAATTCTGCTAACGCTGAATTAACGGCATTCGCCGTAATCTGCCCAATGACTGGCGCTATACCACTAGCAAATCCTTTGTTAAAGTCACCGCCTGATGCTTCTGCCATTACCCCATTAAAAGTACCATTAACAACCATAGACGCAGCATAAGGTGCAATAGAGGCGGGAACTCCTGCGGCCATTAACGATCCAGTAAGACCTGTGCCAGCCACAGCTTCTCCACCCAGCATAGCCAGTTCTACGCCACCTACGGTAGAACCTATCAACTCAGGAAGAATTTGTGGTGCAACTACGGCTGCAGCAAAGGCCAGCACCATGCCAACTTCTTGTTTGTCTGACGTGTCTTCAAACGTTGTTGAAAACACAGGTTTGCCAGACTCATCTACCTTAACCTGATAATTCGTACCGCCTTCGCCTGTGTAGGTTGCGCCTAAATATGGAACAAATTCTTTGCCTGTAGCAGGGTCTATGTATTTTGTTTCTGTTCGCTCTATTGTGCCGCCGCCTTCTGGGCTTGGTTCACTGTAAGTTACTTCCGTGGGCTTGTATTTAGCAAGTTCTGATACGTCAGTGATACCTTGTTGCAGAAGACCGCGAGCCATGTCAAGAGCAACTTGGTCTACAGTCGTTGGGGCTTTACCTTCAGGAAACAGTTTTTTGGCTTCGTCGTAATCAAACCCTACGCTCTGGCCCTCTGTTTTGTACACGCCGCCGCTAGATGATTTCAGGTCAAGGTTTTGTTTGACCTGCTCGGCAAGCTTCATTAAATCCGATGCTGCGTATTTTTGGCCTTGGTAATCTGTAAGTTCAGTGCCACTTAGCGACTGTTTAAACTCT
>SXGQ01831341.1_pt1 | contig 11053 bp, 6 predicted proteins | sample 3178371 | NCBI WGS metagenome assembly SXGQ01 (sample SAMN11356859, study PRJNA531348) | freshwater metagenome | isolation source: freshwater sample F1-20 | place: China: Fuxian Lake, Yuxi | collected 2017-12-25 | reverse complement strand
TCATGAAGCGCACGCCCGACCCGATCAACCGCGTCGAGTTGCGGGGCAACAGCCTGACGCGCGAAACCGAGGGATGGATGGAGGGCGCGGAGCTGCTCGCCTTCGGCGATATCGACGGCGACGGCTGGGAGGACATGCTCGTCGAGCGGTACGACGCATCGCTGCAGGGGAGCTTCTCGGCAACGGGGATCGAGGCCTGGACGCGGCTCGCCGCGGGGCGGCTGGTCCAGCTCTGCGATCGTGTTCCGCAGCACATGCCATCGCAGCAGGACTGGACCGATCGTCGACGGGACTGGGCCGCCAACTTCGGGCTGCCGATCGCACGCGAGGTGCTGCTCGAGGGCACCTGCACCTGCCAACTCGATGACCAGGGGCACGATCTGTCGCTGCGGCTGATCGCGCGCCACGGCATCATCACCGGCACGAAGTGGTGCGAACGCCACGACCATCAGATCACGGTGGCTGGTTCATTCGGCGCTGGTGTGGGTGTGCTGCACGAATACGCGATCGACGAACTGCCCACGGCATCCTGGGAATTCGACTGGACCCTCAGGGATGGTCGGCTGCAGTTCGTCGGCGGCCGGTACGCCGCCGGCTGCATGGAGGCCGACGGCTTCGACGCGGCGTGTGAGAAGGTGGATGATGGACCAAACCAAGGAGCACTTTGATGAGTCTCGTGTACATCCTGCGTGAAGCGACTGAACGACTGCCCGACTCGAACGGAGTTCCATCGAACTTCTTCAAGATCGGCAAGGGACAAGGCGCCATTGAAGACCGCATCGCGGCGCTCCAGACCGGCAATCCCCGTCCAATCGAGGCTGTCCGTGTCTTCCCGACACCTGACAGCGCCACCGCGTTCTACCTCGAGACCATCCTTCACAATCAGAATGCCGAGCATCGCATTCCGGGCAGCGAGTGGTTCCGCTTCAATGGCCCCAGGCTGCAAGGCGTGATCGACGCCGCAGCGGTCCACCAACGGCAGCTCGAGGGGCTCGTCGCCGACGAGTCACGCTTCACGGCCGTCACCGTGACCAGCGATGAGCGAGAGCCTGATGCTGATGAGCTTGCTCGGTTTGCATCGGTCAAGTCCTCCGTGCTTGAACCTCGAGCGCAGGAGAAGCGGCAACGGGCTGCGCTCGACATCCAACGAAAGCTCTTCGCCTTCCGGAAGGTCCTGATCGGGACTCCGTCGCTCTCCGAGATCAAGCTGCAGGATGGTCAGCGTCGCTTCGACATCACGGCGTTCAGGCTTCAGCACCCAGAACTCCTCAAGCGTTTCATGCGCGAAGGCAAGCGATCATTCAAGTGGTCCTTCCGCGCCTCACGGGCGGAGAAGAGCGATGACGAACTCATCGAGAGTGCGTCGTCATCCGTCAAGGATGTCATTCAGGGCGGCGATGCCGCATCACACCGTGAGGTTGCCGACCAGATCCACGAGACGTTGCGAGGCTTGGATGAGCGGGACATCATGGCCCAACTCCGGGCCCTGACCATGAGTGAAGCTCACAGGAAGGTCCCAGAGCGGCTGGAACGCGCATGGTTCGCGTGCCGGGTTGGCGCCGCTTCCGGTCTGACCGGCATCTGTACGTGCACTGTCCCAGCGGCAAGCCTCGACAGCGAGGCGCTCCGCGAACACCTTGGCATCCATGACCCTGCCATGCTGGAGGGATTCATGCGTACGGGACTGCAGTCCATCCGAGTTTCAAGCCCTGATGGCGGCGTGGAACTGGAGACTGGATCTTCCAACAATGATGAATGATGTACGGCCTGGGTTGTGATATGACTTCGGGGATGCACATCACGTCGAATGGGTTGCTTCGGGCCGGATCAATCGTGCTGGCCTGTGCAGCGCTCGTCTTGTCGGTCCCGGGCTGTGACTCGGCTGGGGACTATTTCGTCGAAGTTGAGGCGCATGGGTCGACGTTCGCCATCAACGCCTCGGAAGTGATGTGGGCCACCGGCCCCGGGGGCACGCTGATTGCCATCAAGCCCACCGCCATCGATGACTATTGCGATGCCATCACTGAGATTGTCCGGCGGTCCAAGGACAAGTCGTTTGACTGGCTTGATGCTCAATCGGCGCTGCTGTTCGCCCGATCAAACTTCGTGAACAGCTTTCTGGGGGTGATCCGGCGACGCGAAGATGCCGAGCGCGTCCGCGCCGACTTCCCTGAGGCATCCTTCGAGGAGAGGGGGCCATGTGTAGGCGACATCGCGGAGTGGGGGATTGACGCCTTCGACGGCACCAGTACAAAGGCAGTGTGACGGCTCTTGTTCATGAGTCCGATCGATGCATGGGACTGAGGCTGAGCGCAGGTTCAAGCGTGACCGTCATGCGAGATCGGAACAACGGCAATGAGGTGGAGCACTATGGCGGATTGCATCGCGTGTCAAAGACGACTCTGGAATGAACGGGAGAGAGACCGGGCATTGAGATCACCGCAAGACCTTTGGCTAAATCCTGCGCCTTGTTGCACTGCGTGAGCTGAGGGTAGTGAGCCTCCCGCCTCGACCATAAGCGTCTTGCCCCGCGGCACCAGTCATGGGTCAAGCTCGCACTCCGGAGGGCAGGGATCCCTCAACCAAGACCCTACGCACGATGACGGGCCCGGTCTGCCTCAGAAGGAGATACCGACCGGGTTCAGATCCCAACTCGACGGCAACTTGTATCGGCACATCGGACACCCAACGTTCGATGGCACCCGATGGCGATCTCAACTCAAGCCAGGGGCGCGGTTCGCAAACCGAATCTTGAGGCTCATCCACGAACCGGGCATCGGTTTCCGACGCGAGAACAATCGCTGTCCAATAAGGTACACGTCCGAACAGACCTTCCTCAATCCAAGCGATTTCGGACTCATCTAGCGCCTCACGGGCATCCTTCCGGCCGATCCATGGCCAGTGTTCCGAGCCGTCGTCATCAACTCGCGTGCAGAATCCAATCTGGCCTCGCATCACCGGGGAGAGCGAAGCCGCTTCAACGAGGACTAATCCGCGGATTGGCGGCGCGGCAACCATACAGTGGTAGTTGTCGGAAAGCATGACCACCGTACCGTCCGTGAGCCGACCGATCGCTTGTAGGGGAAGATCGTACGAACAGTTAGATTGAAGAAGGGCTCGAGCGATCACTCGATCGCCGTCCACTTCGAACACCTCGGCGATAGAGTCCTCGCTGACCAAGGTGGATCCACTCCATCCAAGAGAGATAAAACTCGCAGACGACTCGATGAACGTTGCGGCAAAACGCTCGTAGATCGGAACTGAATCCGCGCCTTCAATCCGGAGGGAATCACAGATTTCCCCCGTGAAGGAATGGGTTTGCCCATGTTCGATCTGACGCCACTTGATCAGGTAGAGAAATCCATTGCAAAGCAACGCTTCATGATGAACGCCAACACGGCCAAGGCTTACAACCTCGGATGATCCCAAGACCACCGCGGCGCTAGCGCATCCAGTCCAGAAGTTAGAGCCAACGACGCCCTCAGACGTGCACCCCACTATGCCCGTCAGCGGACCACCGGCACCCATGGACCGCGGCGTAAGCCTTCGGCGCCGTACAGCACGCTTGCGGCTTCCGTGAACTAGCGAACACGCACCCGATACTGAATCGACTCGCAGTCCACGTCCGTGCTCGCCCATCACCTCAATGAACCGATTCGAACTGCACCAGAACTCGAGACCTTCCATTGGCGGCACCGCATACCTTCGGTGGAAGTTCCTCGCGTACCGCGCTGGAATGCTGCGCATGATTGGCGGATACTCGATAGCGCCGACCGAGACAAGATTCAAGAACTCTTCGATCACCGGCACCACGCCCCGCTCCGCTTCGAGTACCAGCTGGGTGAGAATGCGGTGCGCGGGCCAGTCAGCATCACCCAACGATGTCATCGCTGACCAACGGTCAAGCAGCGCGAGCATCCGATCATCATTCTGGGGAAGCCGCCGGATGAACCCAACATGGTCGTTCGCGCGATTCGCTGAATACTTGGTAAGGCAGAAGACAGGATCCCGGAGCAGCTCGGTCAGCCGCGCGGGATTGACCGATCGCTCAAGATGCCAAGGCTCCTCCATAACCCGACGAAGGGCTTCACTACGAGAAACTCCAGATGCCTTGCATGCTGCGATGAGTTCGGGACCACTTGGCGCGAGCGCAGCAAAAACGTGAGCAAGGTGAGCATGGACACCAGCCCGGGCCGAAGCGCCGCGCACCAGCCGTCTGCGCACGTAGTCGACGAACTCGCGGTGGAAGAACTGCAATGTCAATGCTCCGTCGACGTTCTTTTGGAAAATAAATTGATTCAGGTCTGAACGAAGCCGCGCCCACAAAATTGGTGGCAACTCCTGTACTGACTGCCATCGATGCTCGGATCGTTCGTTCAACCTGAACTCAGCCTGAACCGCCGAATCGGTAGCAAGGGCTCGTGCAAGCTCCGGTTCGGAGATTCCTGACCGGCAACTAGCGATGAAGGCAAGGCTACGGTCGACCAACATCGCTCCGTGATGTCCCCCCTTGCGAAGAATCTTGCTTCGATACCTTCCAACCATTCCCTGGACCGTTCGCGGAAGGCTTGGGCAAGATGCGGTCGCAGGCCAGCGCCGAGCCTCTTCAGCGAGAAGCCGCAGCCAAAGGAGACAGCCGTTGCGCCGAAACTCTCGAAGCGCGCCAGCGATTTGCCGCCGCTGCAGGGTGCGCGAACACATTCGCCATGGATCCTCCTCACGACTTACGTGGGAAACCCAATCAAGCAGCAGCGCGCGCGCCTCGCTGATCGGGAAGCGCTGCAGCCGCACGACTCGCCGCTTTGGTCGTTGGACAAGCCTCTGTGCCAATTCCCCATCGCGGACCGAGACGATCAGACGCACATTTGGCGGCAGCTCAGCCGGAATCCAAGCGATTGGATCGATTTGCTGCCCATCGTCAAGTTGGTCGATGCCATCAACGAAGAGAACAAGGCGCCGGCGACGGGGGCACTTGGCAAGCAACTCCCTAAAACCACCGGCGGGCACCTCAGATGGCTGCAAACGGTACTCCGATGCGACATCCTGCGATAGTCCATCCAAGAAGGATGATGGGTCGCCGTCCATCGGGGAGGCACCAACGAATCTGGCAATGACCGCATTTCGGCCCCGCGAAGCGGCACCATTCGCTGCGGTCGCGAGCAGCGCGGACTTGCCGGCCCCGCCAGAACCGACCACGACCAGCGGTCCGGCTGTGGCCGAGGAGTTGATGAACGAGGCAATAGCCCGCAACTCTGATTTGCGCCCTCGGAATCCCATGGAACGTCGCGCCGCAAACTCCCTGTGGTCACTGACCCGCCGGACGACAGCTGACTCAACGATGGGCGACTCGAGCGCCTTTTCTATGAGCTCCTGCTGGTGTAGCTGGAACAACTGACAGAATTCCTTTAGGTGCGAGGCTCCTACCGAGCCAGTCGACCATGTCGCGTGAACATCATGAACGCTGCCAGGAAACCGAGTCCGTAGTTGAAGTATCAAGCCGGCCAGTTGTTCTCGACTGAATTCACAGGGACGACTCCGCTGATCGTCCCAATCGAGGTAATCGCGGGCGCTCGCGTCGTTCGGAAGACCCGATACTTGACGAACGTACACCTTCACGTGCGACGCTGCGTCTTCAGGTTCTAGCAGGCCTCTATGAATCTCCTGATGCGTTGCAGAAGCGATTAGCGGCAGACGTAGAGCAGCTGGGAGTGAATGCGCTGCCTCGGCAAGAACATCTCTCGCTGCCGCGTGGAGGAGCTCGGTTGGAGCCTTTCCCAGGACTCGCAGCACCATGGCGGGTGGGGTGAGATTTCGCTCTGGATCGCGGGCATAGACTCGGGAAACGCTGCGCCACCTTGCCGGGTGGACGCTCCGCTTCAGCGCGAACCAGATCGGAATGGGAATCAGCGCGGGGAGGGGCCTCCATCCGTAGCGACTTCCGATGAGCGCTACGAAGTTCGGCCGTGGCGAGATGCCGCGGCTGCGTGCGATCTCTTCAAAGCAAATCCGGAGCGTGTCGTTCTGCCGTGTAGCAGCCTCATTGACACCCCACCGCAAGTCAATCGGTTGGAACGTAGCGCCTCGCGCGCGACAGTAATCCTGAAGCTGAGGAAAGACCGTCGTGCGTAGTGCTTCGCGCTCTGCCACAAAGTCACTGAATGTTGAACTAATAAAGAGTCGAATCGTCCGGCCATGCACTGCTTGATTTCTCCCTAATGAGTTCATCTCATCCATCCGGCTTCTGCACGTTATTAATGGTAAATCGAACCGCAGAGTGCGGCGACCTTTTCCCAGAGGGAACTTTGTCGGATAGCGACATCAAACTAATGAACGATTGAATCACCTCACGTCGCCTGCTTTCGAACGTCGTGACGACTCGTATCCCGTCCCCGCGCAAACGGCGTGATGAAGTTTGTGCTGGTAGTCGTGTGAACCTTAAGCCATTAGTGGCCCCGAAGGCCGGCTCACGATCCGCGTCGCTCCCAACATACCTTGGCACTCCGTGGATCGCCTCAGCTAACGTTCGTGTGAACTCACGGGCGCAAGTCCGTCGCCGATTCGGTAATCTCAAAGAGCCAGGATTGGCGCAAAGGCAAACTTTTCCGGTTCAGGAGGCCACCATGTCATTTGACATTGCGCACATCGACGGATTCCCCATTGAACTCGGGCGCGCACCGCAGAAAGTTCGCAACACGTTTCAGAAGACCGCTGTTCCCGAGTTACTGAGAAGTCCCGTCACCACAGATTCACAGACAATCCGAAGACTAGAAGGCTTAAAGGCCCTGTGGTTGTATCGAGTCTCTGAAGATTGGCTTCTCGTCTATAAGGTTGACCAAGGTGAGCAGTTAGTGACCATGTTGATGATTGGACGCAGAGATGAGATTTACGGCCGGCTGGGGATGGACCAACATGGCAAACCCGGAACCCGGATTGTGGCAGAATCACCCGAGCTGCTGGAGCAGGAACCGACCGATGACGAAGTAGGACGCGCCGTGATGCAACTTGCGGAGCAGGCCAGTCAGCGAGTGAGCAAGTCAGATTCGACGCTACCCCAAAAGCTCACGAAAGAACTTCTGACTGACTGGTCTGTGCCACCCGAGTACCACAGGATTCTCTTGAGCGTCGATACGTTTGGAGAGCTCCATGCGTTGGCGGACAAGATTCCAAGCCAAATCTTGCATCGGGTTTCTGTTTATCTCGAGCCGCTTCCGTTCAACGAGATTGCGCAGACACCGACCCGGATTTCCGGCAGCGCGGAGGCTGTCCTGAGTGCAGCTGCAGGAGAGCGACAGCTCAGCAGCTTCCTCTTGAAACTCGACGATGTTCAAGGGTCATTTGTGACACGGTTTGAACAGCCAGAGACACGGGGACCGTGGCTAGTCAAGGGGGGACCTGGATCAGGCAAGTCCACCGTGGCCATTTACTGTGCGAGGGCCCTCCGACGGAGATCAATGGCGGGCCTGACGGACGGCGCAAACGAACCGAAGGTTCTCTATACAACCTTCACAAACGCGCTTACAAACGCCACAGCTTTTCTTGTTCGCGAACTCGACGGTGTCGCGAAACTCAATTCGATCGAGGTCAGTACGGTCGACAAACTTGTACGCGCCAATCTGCCTAACAGCCGCAGATTCCACTGGGCATACAACAAACAAGACTGGGAGCAGCACCTTAGGAAGTGCATCACCGACTGCTCTTCTACCGCGGGTAGCGCACGATTCTCAGAAGATGACCTCGACTTCATTCACAAGGAGATTGATTGGGTGATTTGGGGCCAGGATTTGCGGACATGCGAGGCCTACGAGGCCGCAGATCGTAGCGGACGTGGCCGACGGCTCACTGCCCAACAACGACGGTCCATCTGGCGCATACATCTTGCATTCCGAGATTCGCTGCATGGCTCAGGCTTCGCATTGGCCAGCGAGTTCGCGGCGGAGGCTGCACGCGCAGTGATGCCAAAGTTCGACTACGTTTTCATCGACGAAGCCCAAGACCTTAAGCCCGTTCAAATTCGTTTGTTAGTTGGACTTTGCAAGTCACCGGAAGGCGTTTTCATAACAGCCGATGGAAACCAGAGCATCTACGGCAACGGAATATCCTGGCGAAGCGTCGCAGCGGATCTCCGTTTTGGCGGACGCGTCACAACCCTGAATCGAAACTACAGGACAACTCGAGAAATCTGGCAGGCACTCGGGGACATTGCACCGGATTCCGAGGACGCCGATCCCGAGACGCTCGAACTCGCCGCTGTGTTCCGGGGACCGTGGCCTCGTTTTGTCAGGTACCGGTGCGAATCAATCGCTCGACAGCGACTAAATGACTTCATCAGAGATGCGCTGCGTCAAGAGCGTGTAGGACCTGACTGCGCTGCAGTGCTCTGTCCTACAAATGCCTGGGCGAAAAAGACATCAGAATGGATTGACCGAAGTTTGAACCCGCGGTTTATGACTTCGAGGGAGGTGAATCTTGAGCATCCGGGGGTGAAAGTAATGACCATTCATGCCTCAAAGGGACTGCAGTTCCCAATCGTGGTGCTGGCTGGGATTGAAGCTGACACACGGAGCAGCACAAAACACGACCAGGCCGAGCAAGAAGCCCTCGATCAGCGGGTGCTTTTCGTGGGGTGCAGCCGAGCCATGCGGCAACTCATGGTTCTACATAATGAGGCGAAGCCGTCACCCCTAACACGTCGCATCTCCGACGAGCGCTGGGAGATCATAGTTCCGTGACGCCTACGGCCGGGCCAGGGTTTCGTCTCTCGGAATCGCGCCGAGGGGCTGACGGATGGCAGGGAAGAGTCCGTGTCGAGCGCATCGCTGGCTGGCACGGCTCATGGGCTAGGCGCACTTGGCCGAGATCGACGGCCTTTGGGAGGACGATTTACGCTCGTGATACCTGAGAATTCGAGGAACTCGACCATCAATGACAGATCGTCTTGGCTTCAGGAAAGCCACCGCCGACGCATGTGAGGCAGGCAAGCCGACAAGCCCGTACCTGGCGCCCCTCAGCTCGGGGTTCTTGGGTTGCTTGGTTTGCGTGCTCTCCCGTAGAATCCCGCGCGTTGCGGGTGAGCCTGAACACCAACTGTCACCAAGGATTGACCAGTGAGCGGAGTCGATCGAGTAGTCTCATGACAAGTTCCGGGGCAAATCGGAGCGTGTTTATCTCCTATCGACAAGAAGGAGGCGCTCTGTTGGCGCAGATCGTCAAGGGGTTTCTTGAAACCCGCGAGCTGAAGGTTTTCCTCGATGTGGACGACCTTAGCGGTGGTCACTACGACGATCAGATTCTCCGTAACATTGAAGCGACGGATGTGCTCATCCTGATCTGCAGCAGTGGTTGCTTCGATCGCTGCGTCAAGCCTGATGATTGGGTGCGCCGTGAGCTTGAGCACGCAATCACGCTAAAAAAACTAATCGTCCCATTTGTGGACGAAGGAGTCGAGTTTCCCCCCCAAGAGGAACTACCGGAGTCGATCCGTACCGTGGTCCGACTCCAGGCGTTCCCCTACAGTCACAAACACTGGAAGGTGTCGCAGCCAAAGTTGCTCAAACTGATTGGCTTCGATTCAGTTTTCGTACCGGGAGCCCCCCCCCATGCCGAGCCGACTCCTCGACCATCGAGCTTTGGCGGTGGAGATGGTGTGGGACGGGACACCGAGTCCGGTTCTGATTCCGCACACACTAAAGATCTTGACTCTTCACGTCCCGCGGACCTCGCCCGGCTGAGGAGTTTGGCCGACCAAGGAAACGCGGGCGCCCAGAGGATTTTGGGCGAAGCGTACGAAGCCGGCATCGGGATCGATCAAAGCGATCTCCATGCGGTGGCCTGGTTCCGCAAGGCTGCCAATCAAGGACAAGCCGATGCGCAGTACCGGCTCGCTTATATGTACGCATCCGGCCGTGGTGTCGAAAGGGACTACGAAGTGGCCTTGGCGTGGCTTCGGCTGGCGGCCGGTCAGGGGCACGCCCAATCGAGTTACACCATCGGAGGTATGTACGCGAACGGGCAGGGTGTTGCTCGGAACTATCAGTCTGCCGCGGAGTGGTATCGAAAGGCGGCCGAGGAGAGTCACGCCAATGCTCGGTTCAATCTTGGAGGCATGTACGAGATAGGGCAGGGCGTCGAGCAGTGCGACCGGCGTGCGGTCTACTGGTGGCGACTGGCCGCCGAGCAGGGGCACGCGAATGCACAGAACCAACTTGGCTCTATGTTTACTGAGGGACGAGGCGTTGAGAGAAGCTATAGACGGGCAGTGTTCTGGTTTCGCAAGTCGGCCAAGCAGGGTAATGCGCTTGCCCAGTTCAACCTCGGTTTGATGTACAAGAAGGGACTAGGGGTAGACTTGAGCAGCAAAGAGGCAGCCCTGTGGTATCAGAAGGCAGCCGAGCAGGGCTACCTAGGCGCGCAGTGCAATCTTGCATCGATGTTTGAGAAGGGCTTGGGCGTCGAGCAGAGTGACAGACAGGCAGTATTCTGGTATCGCAAGGCGGCCAAGCAGGGTGATACGTTCGCGCAAGAACGGCTTGCCGAACTACTGGATCTAGGTCGGGGCTTTGACTAGACCGGCGATCCCGAGCATCGAGGCAATGACTCTGGCGTTGGCGGCGGCCATTTCAATCCCGTGCGTCACGCGGGTGCGCTAACCTCAAAACGATGGGTGTTCCCGAGGGTGACGGGCTGCGCTGGCGCTCGGCACCACCAGCCCAGACCGCCCCCGTGCGATTTTACATAACACATATTATGGGCGGCAGGGACGCTGCGCCCTGCAAGCCAAGCGCTCGTGCCAACCGTCAGCGACGGCGCTGTTGCCCACCGTCCTCAACACGGTGACGAGCTGGACGGCAGTCTTACGATGACCCCCATGCCTCGCCCCGGACCATCCGCGACCAACCACGCTGCGCCAGCATCGCTGCCGGCCGCAGTGGCTGGCGGCCCGGCCATGGCTCCACTGTGCAGCGTCTTTCGCCGGTTTCTGCGCACCAAGGGCCTGAAGTACACGGTCGAGCGCGCCGACGTGCTCGACGCGATCATCGCACGCGATGGGCTCTTC
>SXGQ01631381.1_pt1 | contig 11053 bp, 6 predicted proteins | sample 3178371 | NCBI WGS metagenome assembly SXGQ01 (sample SAMN11356859, study PRJNA531348) | freshwater metagenome | isolation source: freshwater sample F1-20 | place: China: Fuxian Lake, Yuxi | collected 2017-12-25 | reverse complement strand
TGGACTTGGGTCATTGATATGGTTGATGGTAATTCTTCTTTTATAGATAGGAGTTTCTACATAACCATTTTCATTGAAGAACTTCCATCTATGAGCGATATAATCACTCATTTTCTTAAAATATGGTATTTCTAACAATTCAGACGGAATATTACCATACATACATTGAAATGTAAGATTCTTTGACGCTTTTATTTCATCAGTCGTTAATGTTTCTTTACCATAGTACAATTTACCTAGGTATTCATAAGCATTGTGAGGTAGATTATAATTGATTAATTTTGCAACTAGGTGGGGGTGGTAGGCACTATAATCAATCATAAACAACATACCATTTTCACCAAATCTACTAATAAATGACGACCTACATTCGTTTTCTTTGTTCAATGCACTATAGTTGACGTTACCAAACCTATTACTAGGTCGTCCTGTAGCGGTATATATGTTATATTGTGTATAAACATATCCATCCCTATCTTTTACTGTTTTGTTTTCAAAATGCCTATTAAACAATTCTAAGTCAACTTTTAACCCATTCTGTTCTAGAATTGTAAGATTATCAGTTACAGTATCGTTTATACTATAAAAACTATCATCTATTTTGACGGATTTAAGTCTAATCAACACTGCTTCATACATACTTTCAAACTTTTCCAGATGTTTTACCATAGGAATAGCTTTATTAAGCTCACCGTACTTTTGAAATCTAGTTTTGATTACATTATGAGCGGTAGTATCAAATTCAGTATAATCATCAACTTTACCGTCACTAATAAAGAAAATAATATTGATATCAAACAGGTTCTTAATAGGAAATAAATGTGAACATTTCTTTTTATCAAATACCCATTTCTTTCCTTTTAACTTATTAAAATCGTTGATAAGTTTATCTTTATCAATGAATATACCACAGTCTGGATGCGTTAAATTTATTACATAAGATGTTTTAGACTTAATGGAATAAATCAAAACTGTACATAGTTCATCTACGCATGGATGTACTTTATCATCAGATTGAATACACTCTAGAATGATGTCAGATGAATTATGCGATTCTAAAAATTTAGAATATGATTGTTTATCCAAACACAACATTTACCAAATGTAACACTATAATAAATTAAAGTCAATTATTTACCTTGCCAGAATTCAAGTGGGTTATTTATATAATTTTTAATACCCTTCATTTTCTTTTCACCTTCATTCAATAACTGAGTATTTTGTTCTTGTACACCTTTTCGTTCTAATATTTTGTTTTTATATTGATTGTTTTTTGGTCCACTTAGTACCCATTGCATTAAAAATTTAACATAATACTTCTCAGAAATGTCGTTGTATTTATCTTTTGTCACTTCCGTTATCGTTAAATCATTTATTTTTTGAACAAAATAACGATAAATATATCCTTTTTTATAATCATCGGATTGAGGAACTGGTTTAAAATATAATGGATATACTTGTTGTGATAAATCAGTACCACCAATATTATTATATTGAATATCTGTCATACTATTAGTATTCATTTATACCATCGTTTGTAAATTTAATATTTTGTCCTCTTATTGAGCGTATACCGGCTTTTATAGTAGTTGTCCAATTACCACCTTCTATTTTATGTACAATATCAACTATTTGAAATATTATTTCTTTTTCTGAGTACGGACTTGGTAAATTTTTTAAACTAAACAATTGAAATGTTCTTAATCCAGAAATACCTTGTAAAGTCATTTCTACAGTAAATCCTGGTTGTTGTCCGCCATAAATATTTGAATTTTTTTCAAAATCCATATCATTAATTAATGCCAGCAACAAAGCTTCATTCGGTAATACCAAATTTACAATATTCCATCCATTTTCTTGATTCGTTTGACTTGTAGAAGTAGTTGTTCTTGGAGCAGAAGCTGCTGCTCTTGACGGTGGAATAGGATTATTAGAATTCAATGGGACAGTTGTTCTTGGTCCGGCAGCTAGTGCTGCACTAGCTCTTGTACCTGGCCGTGTTGGATTTGCAGGCGTTGAAGTTGTGCCTCGACCTCTTGACGCAGCCTCAGCTCTTGATAAAGAAGGCCCAAATGATTTAAATGACATAATATAAGAACCACCTTTGTTACCACCAGCATTTTCTGGCGAGTTCTGTAATTGTCGTATAGATTCTAAATTATTGTCAATCAAACCAACATTTTTTGGATTAAACGAAGAACTTGAATCGTTAAATCTATCACCATATGGAAATAATAATGATTGATTTGAATTAACTGTACCGTTTGGTGATTTACCACTATTGTTTGATGCGGAAGATATAACTTGATTTGATGCAACGTTTGAAAGTTGTGCGGTAAAATTTATATTCTTAATAAACTTATTAGTAGCACCAATATCAAATTGATATATTTTTAATTTATTTAATTCTATAAATTTTTTATCAATTATTTTTAATAATTTATCATCTTCAACCACTGATAATTCCCAAAATTTACCTGCTGCATTATTTATTTTATTCAATAAACTATTATAAAATGATTCAATTGTATCAGACGATTTTGCACATTCAACGATAACATTTTTATTTATGAATAAATCATTTAAATATCCCCAATAACCTCTTTGTTTTCCTGAACCAGGTTCTTCAGCATTCCATATAGGAAAAGAATGTGACACTGATTGTTGATTTCCAAGTTCTGATGAATATCTGAATCTATTTAAAATTGTATCTAAATCGTCTCTCATTATACATGGACCTACTCCAACGTTATTTCTAATAGCTATACCTGTTTTAAATACCTTTGCAATAGTTCTATCCTCAGGATTCAAATCGTTTATTTTTTTAAGTATTCGTTCAAAATAAGTTTGTTTTATTTTTGGATTTACATTTGTAGTTTGTTTTTGATAATCATTATCATCCGCATTAGTTGTGGTATAGGTATTACCTATATTATATTTAGGAGCACTAGCATTTGGTATTAATAAAACACTGCCGTCACAAGATATTAAATTTGGATGCGCACCGATAACTACATCTGAAGTATCAATTTTGTAAAGTGGAAATGATTCTCCGTTTTTAAATTTAAAGTCTACTAATTGAGTAAAAAATAGATTCGACAATTCAATTAAAAATCCTAAAGTTACCCAAACATCTTTTTGATCAGATTTATCCCAGTCATACTTAGCCATTCCTCTCATTAATTCTTCGTCGCCATATTCATATTTTCTACCGACAAAAAATCTATTTTCAATTTTACCAGAATAAAAATCGGTAATAACTTTGAATTCTCCTTTTTCTCTAGCTTTAATTTCCTGTTCGTCTAGAGGTTGCATAAAATTTTTCTTTTGTTTTATACACTCAGGAAGTTTAGTTAATCTTTTTTCAAGATAAGTTGCAAATGTTGATTGAACATTTGTTTTTGCATCGTCTGATTGTACCTTAGTACCATTATTTACTAAAACTCCAGAATAATTTGCATGTTTAGACAATATTTCTGTTTTACAATCAAATGTGATACCGTCTTGACTAGTAAAATCAAATCCACTTACTATACCCATAGTCACATCGTATAAACCATATGAATTCTTAATATTTTCATCATATAAAGCAGAACCACTTAAAAATAATTCTTTGAGTTTTGGTAAATTTGTTTGTCGTAAATCTAATAAAGATGTAGGATTAAACAGATTCCACCCAAATTCAACAAATGCACTTATCTTCGGCGATAGAAAATATGGAGTCATGTATTCCAATTGTGCATAACCATAACATTTCCAATTAATTGTTACTTTTCTAATTCTTTCTTTTTGTATTACCGCATCAATTGATGTAATGCCGGGAATAGGCAAAAATTTTTGTACTGTTCTATTGTCAGTTGAAATTGAATTAGGAAATGATACAAGATTACCATCATCGGATAAATTCAAATTGTGTTCTAAACCTTCCGAATCATATCCAAGAACATTTTTATTATTTGGTAGACCATATGATTTATCAAATCCATAACCACCTTGTAAAATAAACCCATTTCTTATAGGATAATTACTTTTCTCATTAATCCTGCCATTACCATTTGAAAATACTCGTACCCAAGCTGTTAATGGTCCTTTATAATTTTGCCAAGTTCCATTGTCTCCCCACGTAACACTTGAGGGATATTCAAATCCAATATCATTTTGTCTTCTTATAAATTCTTTAATTATCCACGATGGTATTGGATGTGGTGCCCACGGTCTATTATCTGGTGTTGTTGCCATAACTTATGAATTTAATAACTTAAAATCTGAAATAATATTATAAATGTTTTGAGGTATTCTTAATTGAATTCCAGAAGGTACACTTAATTTACCATTTCCCAATTTATTTGCTTGTGCTAATACCCACCACAATGTAGCGTCTTTATAATACTTATTGGCAAGAGAATCAAAAGTGGTAACTTCATTTGTTATAATATAAATGTCGTTATAAGCAACAGGAATAACAGGATATAATAATGACTTATATACCCTCTTACCATCCCATCTTTTATCTTGTTGTGCAAATGAATATCTGTTCATAAAATTATGGAGTTTTTAGTGGAGTAATAATATTTTTAGAGAACGAAGCAGATACATTAGAATCTGTTATATAATTCCCATTTTTGTCCAAAGGTCTGATAAAATCACCAAAATTATTTCCACCAACCACAGGTCTTTCTTTTTCAAGAATATCAATACTTAAATTTAATTCACATTCTCTTGGAAATTGTGCATATTTTCCTTGACTATCATTCCATTGAATTATTCCGTTTAAATAACTCCAGTTATTCTCTTTAGAATATTTTTCACCAAGTGTTTCCCATACACAATTATCAGGAATATTTAAACCTACTGTTCTAATTACACCTGGTTGATTTTTATATATATCACCTATTGTAAATTTAACCAATGGTGGTATAATAAATTTAGAATATACATTTGATTGTCCAGTTTGACCGCCATCAGTATAATTAGCGGGTTTAGTTAAACCAACTAAATAATTTATTCTTTGCCACATAGTTAGTAATTCTTTGATAGTATTAGCCACTACGTTAAATTTAAAACTAATACTCCTTGAAAATCCTTTATATGATTGTAATTTATCCGCTCTTCCAATATATTCAATAGCAGTCCAATCAGCATTGTAGTTTTCATTCAATCCAGTAATTGTGGCTCTGAAAGGTATATATTTATCATTTACTACATCATGAAAATAAAATTTAATTAAATCACTGTCATCTGTATATTTTTTTTCAAATTCATCTACAGACAAAACGTTAAGCAAATTTACTTTATCATCAGATTGAGCACCTGAAAATCCCTTTCCACTATCATCGTCAAGTAACTGTTTTCTTTTTTCAAATTTAAATCCAGTCAAATAAGATCCGTTGTTATAATTAAACGGACTTATATTCTTTTCTTGTGAATAAGGATTTTTTGTTAGTTGAGAAATAAAATCCATTCCTATAAAAGATGCATTAGAAAATTGAGGATTTAGTAAATCACTATCAGATTTAGTTTTTATCGTATATCCTGCATTCTTAATATTAGTTAATACTTTCTTTAGATTATCCTCAACAGTCTTTACTGATTCGGAATTTTTATCAGTAAATTTAGTTGACTGTTTTGTTGATGTATACGGTTCTACATTAGTATTTAAATAAACTTTATAAATAGAAAGTATATCCGAATTTGTATACGTAGATTGATTATTCTGTTTTCTTAAAGGTATAATGCCAACATTATCACCATATTTACGATATCTATCTACATCTTTTGAATCATATCCAATAGGAACGTCAAAATAAGTTGATGTAAACGGTACTTTTGTATTATAAATAAAAATTTTCTTTTCATTATCTGGTGCGGAGGTTTCTCCGTTCTTTTTTATTAATTCTTTTGCATTTCCTGAATTAGCACCCGCATCCCATCTTTGGAAAAATTCAGTTCCCCATCTGTAAGGTTTTCCATTTACACCATAATAATCAAATTTACCTCTTGATCCCAACATAGTTCCATATGAACCTTCACTTACATTGTAAGTTTCTTTTAATGGTTGTTTTATAGCAGAAAAAGCACCAAATAATGTATTAGCCTTAAAAAAATCACCAATAGCAGACAATCCAAAACTAAATCCCTTTTTAGAATTACCTTGCCATTTACTTTGAAAATTCTTATTTGCTTGTGAAGCAGTTGAACCACGAATTAAACCTTTGCCACCATCTCCAGCATTTATAGGCAAAGCACCAGCCCCAACAGTTCCTTTAGGTGGAGTTGGTTTATTTAAACCTAAAGCATTTGATACTGCGCCGAGTCCTATTGCACCAAGAACTCCTCCTAAATTAGGTTCGATATGTCTAGTAGGGCTTGATATTAATCCAAAAGAAGCAATACTAGTTGTTGCTAAAATAGGCATCAATGGATTGTATATCTTAGTTTCATTAAAACTATTTAATCCTTGTAAAGCTAATTGTTTAGTTAAAAATATTACACCGTTACCACTTACACTAAACTTAGATACTCTTACTACATCTTGTAGTGCAGAACCTATTGGTAACGCTCTACTTTCAAATCTTTTCAACCCATTTACACCTTTTCTTGCAGTATTAGGTGTAACAGTGATAAATGGTTGTTTAGGACCGAATTTCAATAAACCGTTATTATAATCTGTTTGTAATTTATATTTATTATAAATTGCATCACTATTTTGAGTGTATAATAAACTTAATTCTCCAGGTTGTCTTAAATCATTATATCCTGATGGCAAAGTGTATCCTGCACCAATAATTTGAGTATTGGTTGTAGATAGTGGTGCTGGAGATTCTAAATTATTGAGATTTGCCATATATTATAAATATTAGAAACTACCATATGAACCTCTAAATTTTGTTGCAACTCCTATAGCTGTGCTTACTTTGCTTCCGTCCACATTCACTGCAATACCACCAGAACGCATTAATGTTATTAATTCATCCAATTTATCAACTATATGTCTGTTGCCATCGATTATCGCAACTGATGACTCTGTTTGATTTTTAATTGGTTCTGTATTTGTTACCGGTGTAGCACCAATCATTTCAGTTAAAGATGGCAATTTAGGCCCACCAAAATAACCAGATATAAAATTAAAACCGGTTCTAAATGGAGCAGTAATCGCATCTAATAAAGCCGCACCAATTGATTTAATTCCGTCTAATATACCTAATCCAATTACAGATGGAGAGTTAGCCATAAAACCGCTTTTTTCTTTAATCCAATTAAACGCATCCACAAACGGTTGAATAAGTGTATCGTATATTGCATATCCTATAGCTTTTAATCCACCGAGGAGAAGTCCATCCGTGCCAACAAATTCATTGAATCTTTTTATTAAATTATTAATAAACATAAATGCATTTATAATTAAACCAATTGGACCTAAAAATTTGCTAATTGTTCCTACCAATCCTCCAAAACGGCTTATCAAACCCAAAAATTTTCCTGTTCCTTTTATTAATTGAAAAAATGAAGAAAAACTTCTACCAAATGATGTTCCAAATGATACGAATGATTTCATTATTGACTGACCATATATCAGTGATTTTACAAAAGCATTTATTGGTTTTATTAAAAATAACCAAGACATAAAAAGTCCTGTTGTTGATAGTGTAATAAGTTTAATAAGTTGTAAAATCGGTGGTAATATTAAAGTTGCAACTTCAAATAATGGTCCGACAAAATCCATTACTGGTTTTGCTAATTCCATCATCAATTTATTGAATTGATTTTGTAATTGATTTAATCTTTCTTGATTTGCTTCTTGCATTAAACGAACTTCTGCTTGTTTTCCTATATCTTTTGCTTCTGCTTCTCTCTTTTGTTTTAATTCATTCATTAAACTTAACTGTTTCTTTTGTTCATTTGTACCAAATTGTCTAATGTATTGAATTTCTTTTTCTGCTTGAATCATATTTTGTAATTCAACCACAGTTTTTCCAGAAGCTTTAGCAAATGATTCTGCTTGAAATGGGTCCATTGCATCAAAATCCATACTTTGAGCAATTCTTAAAATTTCTCTATTTGCACCAATTACATCTTTTCTAAATGATAATTCTCTTGCTCTTTGAAAATTAATATCTTTACCCAATAAAACACTAGCTTCCATTTCATCGTTTATACTATTAGTAAATTCCAAAAGTTTTTTAGCGGTATCTGTCATGTTTTTAAAAGTAGTGCCCATTTGTCTGGCTTCAACTGTACCCTTGATTAAATTAACTACAGATTTTCCCGTATAAATTCTAACATCATCAGAATCTTCGGATATATCTTTCATTATTTCTGATAATGGCACTCCTGCAGCATTTGCCATTTGTTTTGCAAATCCAGTCATTCCTTTTTGAGAAACAACGGTATTTCCAGATATGCTTGATATAGATTTTAAAAATTTTGCACTTTCCGCTTCTGCAATTCCAAGTTGAGCAGATAATATAGTTACATCTTTTACTACACTTTTATTTGATGCTACTAATGCATTAAATTCTTTTCCAATTGCAGATGTTGCTGTTGCGGCAGATTCAAAAGTAACACCTAAATCTGCTAAATCAATGGCAATTTCTTTAATATTTTTTTCTAAAACGTCAAAATCTCTTCTTAAAAATCCAAAACTTTTTCTTAATGTAAATGATGCTTTATCAAATTCAAAAAACATTTTTACACCCTTTTCAATAATATCTTTGTAAGTTGGAATTGTACCTGACAAAATTTTACCAAAATCACCCATACTACTAAGAGTATCACCAAAAATATTCTTCATTTCTCTTACAAATGCATTATTTGTTCGTAAAATTGGAGTAAATGCTTGAATTGTGTTTAATTGTTGATTTAAACGTTCAATAACTTGACTTTGATTATTTGCCGTAGTTGACATATAACGAAGTTCAGCACCACGTAATACATTTTGTATTTTTAATGATTCTATTGCTCTTAAACGTTCTTCATTGTTTATTCCTGCTATTGCAATATTTGATTGTAATGCTCGTATTTGAGCTGCAGCAATTCTCATTTGAAGTTGAGTTTCTTCACGTTTAGCATCAAGTCCTATTTGATCTAAAAATGAAGATTTAGATTTTATTTCATTAATTCTGTTTTGTGTTGCTTCTTGTAATTTTTGTGAAATTAAATATCTAGACGCTAAATCATTATTTTGTTGAGCTTTAGAAATTAATGTTCTAAATCCATTTCCAAGTACATCTGTTTCTTTTCCAATGTCTTTATATGTTTTTAACAGTTGTTGACCCAAACTAGTCAAGTCTTTCATTCCTTGCTCTAATTTGTCAATATCACTTTGATTTACTGTAGGTTGTGTTGCCATATTTTATATAACAATAAATATATAAAATATCAATTTTCAGCTATCTTTTAATTGTTTTCGGAGAATCTTTTGAAGTGGATTTATCCATTGAATCTGATTCTTTTTGTTTTGTATCTGCCAAAAGTTTATAATAAAAATTTCTCAAAAACACCGGTAAATTGTATCCGATGTTTTGATTAAATGCACCTTGGGAATAGTAACCCAACTCAAATATCTGTTTATGAATATATAATTTATACTCAGCTGTTAGGCCAAAAAAATTGTACCGTCATCGGCACCTCCGATCTATCTTCAGAGTTACAATGACTACATGTAAAATCAAATGTCATGTCTATATCAGGAGAATTTTGTCTTATAAATTTTCTAAGTTCAATGCTATCTCTAGATAAAAGTTGTGTATCAACAAATTTTCTAATAAATGTTTTATCAGTATTACCGTCAACTGATATAATCACATGTTTTAGTCTTGTAGTAATTTCTGCTCCTTGACCATTTTTGTTTAATTTTGAAATAGATTTTAATTCATTTTCAATGTTTTGTTCTTCCAATGAAGTAGCTAATTTAATTGTAATTATATTTTTTGCATATGGTAAAGTGAAATCTAAACTATTTTCACCGTTTTTAAATTTACTAAAATCAAATTCTTTTTCTTTCAATTCAGATAAATTAATTTCCACTTTTGATTCTTCTCTGCAATTTTTACATACAACTCCTACTGGACCGTAATTATCACCATAAGCTAATCGTCTTGAAGCGACATACAATGCATTTTTATCACCAACAAGTATATTTTCTATTTTAATGTTTTTATCAACAATTAAAGATTCTAATAATTTATCTAAAACAATTCCTTTTTTAATTAAATTTTCACTGGTTAAAATATCTTCTTCTTTAGCCGTCATCATTTTTAATTCTACTTTTCCAGAAGATAATGGGTCTGCATTTTTATAAAAATATCCTCTGCTAGGTAAATCGATAATTTCTGTTGGGAAATTCGATTCTTGTTTTGGTTGGGATATATTATTACTAACTTGATTAGCTGGCTTTGTAATTGGAATTGTATAATCGTCCATAAAATATAACTTTCAGTATATTAATATATAGTGTGAAAGTATAATTTTTATTTTATTTAATTTAAGACGACTGTACTTGTTTTTGAGCTGCTTTAACCAAATCATCTTTAGATTTAACTGTAACTTTAGCTTTTGTAAATTCTTCACCAGCTTTTTTCTTTTCTTCTGGCGATTTAGCCATTTTTTGTTTTGCTGTGGCCAATTTTAACTTATCTTGAGCATCTCTTTTTTCTATTTGTCTTTGTTGATATAAAGCCAAATTAGTTTTTTTAGTTGCTTGTTTAACTTTGGAATCATCTTCACTTAGTATTTCATTAATAATACGGGAAATATATTCCTTTATCTTTTTTTTGGATGTTGCCATACCTTGTTTTACTGCATCAAATAATTCTTTAGCTAATTGTGGATTGTTTGGTACTGTTCCTTTAAATGATTCAAAATCATTATTTTTTACAAATTCTCTAGCCATACTAGCACTTACACCTTCAACTCCTTCTGCACCATCTTCTCTTTCACCACTACTAACTATATTTAAAACACCAAATCTAGGTGTTTTATCCATACCATTCCATGCATTCAATAGTTTGGTAAATTCTGGAATTCTATCACTACCACAAACAAATGTTGCATC
>SXGQ01353651.1_pt1 | contig 11053 bp, 14 predicted proteins | sample 3178371 | NCBI WGS metagenome assembly SXGQ01 (sample SAMN11356859, study PRJNA531348) | freshwater metagenome | isolation source: freshwater sample F1-20 | place: China: Fuxian Lake, Yuxi | collected 2017-12-25 | reverse complement strand
TTTATAATATATGAAACTTATAAAAACAATAAGTAATTTGGTAGAAGAATCTAGAAAGGCTTTGGATGAGGCGGCAGATAAAGGCGTACCTGAAAAAGAACTTGATAGATTAGAAAAAAATTATATTGCTTCATTAAAATTAATGAGACTATATAAAAATATTGATGAAGAGACTTCAAAAAAGTCTAAGTAGTACAATTATAAATTTCAAATTTTTCACAACCATTCGCACAAATTACTTTAATACCTACAGCGGGTGCTGTATTGAATGGTAGAGGTAGAGATATTAAATTGAATACAGGTACCGAAGTATAAATGTTTGCAATTAAAATACAACCATTTCCATAAACATCACATACGTAAATTGTGTATGGATTGGTACATCCCGAGATTCCTGTAAGGTCTATTGTTGTCATTTCTTAAGGACTTGCTTGACATATTGCACAAGTTGAATACGTGTTCAAATTTTGAAAGTAATTATAATTGAATTGTGTTACACTGACGTTAGCGGGAAAGTTTGGGGGTGTTGGTTTCGGTGCGATGGCAACAAATCTCCAACATTCTTTATTTGCATCTTTGAATGAACCACTTGTGGGACCTGGTACACTCAAAATTATCACTTTTACACCTGGAGTTGATGGATTAATAGTTTTACAATTACTATAGATATAGAAAACATTTGGGGGAGTTTGGGTTGGTGTTGGAGTTGGTGTTGTTGTTTTTGTAGGTGTTATACTTGGGGTTGGGGTAGGAGAAGTACTAGGTGAACAATTTATACAAGCCCCTAAATTTGAAAAACCAAATGGTCCTGAATTTAAGACTATCGTATCAACACCTGAAACGTTTTCATTCACCCCTATGTACGAAACACATTTAGAGTTTCCATTAACAAATGCCTCAAAAACCATAAACTTATCAATACTTCCACCTGAAGGATTTGTTAAATCATTAGTAGTGTAATATAAAGTTCCATTATAACAATCTTGAAATTCTTTACTTGTAGGGCACTTTATATTTCCATCGATAGTTGTGTAAGTTACATCACCCGAGTACGAACACACACTTGGCGTTCTTGATGGGGTTGGTGTTGGTGTTTTTGTAGGAGTTGGGGTCGGTGTTGTCTGTGTAATGTCAACGTCTATATTGATATTACAAAGAAGAGTTGAAGTTGGTGTAGGAGTCAAACTTGATGTTGGTGTATTAGTTGGTGTTGTAGTAGGTGTTACTGATACCTCACAATCAAAAATTGCGTCAAAATCTAAAACACAACCCGGAGTAGGAGTTGGTGTTGGAGTTGGACAAATCCCGAGACCAAAATATTCATCACACAAATCGGGACAATTACTTGTACAAGGAGATTTTCCTGTCATTAAACAAGAACCACCTAAAGAACTTGATAAACACCAATAAGAATAGGAGTTATTAAAGTATATAAAGTAACCTGTCGATGCGCCTGTAAAATAATTATAGTAGTTGTATAAAAGATTAGTGTTTTTGTAATTATCATCATATCCCAAAGTAGAACCTGACAAACAATAGTCTGTGTTGTAACAATACACAGGTACAGGTGTTTTAGTTGGGGTTTTTGTCTGTGTAGGAGTTATAGTTGGTGTGATTGTGTTTGTGGGAGTTTGTGTTGGGGTTGGTGTGTTAGTTGGTGTTTCACTTGAAGTTGGTGTATTTGTAGGTGTTAAAGTATTTGTTGGGGTATTTGTTGGTGTTTCAGTGTTAGTTGGAGTAATAGTTGGAGTGTTAGTTGGAGTATTTGTGTTAGTCGGTGTGGAAGTTTGAGTTGGTGTGGAAGTTTTAGTTGGTGTGATAGTTTGAGTAGGTGTTGGAGTTTGAGTAGGTGTAGGGGTTTGTGTTTGAGTAGGTGTGGGTGTTGGTGAAGAACAAGAATTTACTATTGTACAAGAGTTACAATCTGGATAACCAATATTTGGGTCGTCTAAAGTTACAAATGGATAAGAACTATTTGCTAAAGTCTGTGTGAAAGTAAAACAAGTTCCACTGATTGTGTAAACAAACCCTACAAAAATTAAGGAGTATTGGGTTGCGGATATGTTGTAACTATAATATGTTCCTAAATTACAACAATCCTCAAATTCTACAGAGTAAATTGGTGGAGTTTGTGAGGGTGAAGGTGTGATTGTATGGGTTGGTGTATTTGTTGGAGTTTGAGATGGTGTGGAGGTATTTGTCGGTGTATTTGTCTGAGTGATAGTGTTAGTTGGAGTTTGGGAAGGTGTTGATGAATTTGTTGGTGTGTTAGTAGGTGTGTTTGTTTGTGTGGTAGTTTGGGTATTTGTTGGAGTTTGAGTTGGGGTGTTTGTTGGAGTTTCTGTATTTGTAGGGGTATTAGTTGGAGTTTGTGTATTTGTAGGGGTGTTAGTTGGAGTTTCTGTATTTGTAGGTGTGTTTGTTGGTGTAAGAGTATTTGTTGGTGTTAGGGTTGGTGTTTGAGTCGGTGTTTTAGTTGGGGTAGGTGTTGGAGTGGGAGTTGAAGTTGATGTGGGTGTTGGAGTTGGACAAGGATTTTCCCCATCACAAACACCACAAGAATTGTAAGTTCCAAGCACATCATATCTAAGTGCTATTGTACTTCTAAATTGATATGATGAAGTTGTACCAGTACTAACTAATTGATAACAAGATGATTGTTCAACGTTTGGATTAGCCGAGGTAATTGTATTTCTAAAATAGAATACGTCCCCAATTGTAACAGAGTAGATATCAAATAAATTAGTCCCACTAAAATAAAAAGTATCACCAAAACAACAACCTGAGAACTCATATACTTTGGTCATTGTGTCTACGTTACTTACCACAACCGAACCTTGTGCGGTTACTGGGTCAGTAGCGTCAACATAGTAATATATGTAGTTCGAACCACTTTGTAAATTTGGTAAAACACTTATAGATTTATTTACACCAGCACTATCAGTGAATGTAAAACCATTGTATGTTGTGGCCCCTGTATTTTCTAATCTCCAAACACTCATTTTATATTGTCAAGACTTGAGTAATTTCACAATTATTATTATCAACAACTTTTATTGTGAAATCATCTTGTGTAGATAAAAGACCTGGAACATTAAAAGAATATGGAAATGTCGAGGTTGTTGAAATGTATACACAAGTAGTGATTGGATTATCACATAAATAAACATCAAAAGGAGAAGCTCCCGTCATATTATTTATTGTAATAGTTGTTGGCATTATTATTCAATCATAAATATAATCGCACCCAAAAACTTGTGAAGGTTGATTAGTATAATAATTTTATTTATAATTGTATGATGTCTGATGATTCAGAAATACTTTTGGAACTTTTGAGAGAAGTTTTGGGTGATGAAAAACAACATTATTCAAATAAAGGACAAATGGCTTTCAATTGTCCTGTGTGTGATGAGGGTAGAAATAAAGGTAATTTAGAAATAAATTATTTTCTTCATCTTTACAAGTGTTGGTCTTGTGGTGATGTAAACGAAACTCACGGACCGCTTGGTAAATTATTTGATAAGTTCGGAAATAAAAAACAAAAAAAGATTTATAAACTTTTTCAACCTGAGTCAGATAAACCCAAACAAGTAAAGAAACCAAAACTAGTTCTTCCTGAAAGTTTTACACTTTTCAAAGACTCAAGTAAAGTTTATCCAATAAGAAAAAGTGCTATAAATTACCTATATAATCGGGGAATTTCCGATTATGTAATCGAAAAATATCAAATTGGTTTTTGTGATAAAGGTTCCCACTCAGGGAGAATAGTTGTACCATCCTATGATATTGATGGAAAACTAAATTATTATGTTGCCCGAAGTTGGGCACCATATACCAAGGCAAAATATAAAAATCCCGAAGCTGAAAAAGATAAAATCATATTTAATGAACGACTTATAGATTGGGAAAAAGACATTTATTTAGTTGAAGGGGTTTTCGATGGATTCTTCTTAGATAATAGTATTCCTATGTTAGGAAAACATATGAGTACCCTTTTATTCGAGTCAATTTATAATAAATCCAAAGGGAATATTATCATTGCCTTGGATGGGGATGCTTGGAAAGAGGCAGAAAAACTTTATAATGAACTGAATGGGGGTTCATTATATGGAAAGATAAAAATTGTTAAATTACCCAAAGATAAAGATGTTTGTGACCTAAAGGGTCAAATAAATGATTACTTTTATGAAATGAAATACTAATGAGTGATTTAAAAAAAATAGCAAAAGATATTCGAAACGTTTTGGAAAACAGACGAAAAGAACTTGACATAACGTTTGTCGAGGAAGACCACATTTACCATATGAGAGATGAAGATGGAAATATGAGAAGTAACTACCCATCTGTAAGTAAGGTTTTGAAAAAATTCTACAAAGAGTTTCCCGCTGAAGAAATTGCCAATAAAAAGGCTAATGGTGACCCTGAAGTTAAGACAAAACTTCTTCAAGAGTGGTCAAAGGCAGGAACCTATTCTACCAATATGGGGTCAAGGGTTCATTACTTTTTAGAAAAGAAAACTTGTGAAATATTTGATTTAGGAAAAGAAGTTCGTCAACCGATATTCGAATGTGACTTCACCCAAATATTAAAGAGTGATTCTATGATTAGTGCTGGTGAAAAGTATCTCTCATTAATGAAAGAAAGAAATTTGGAAATATTAGATACTGAAATAGTTTTAGGTCATCCTGGTTTAGGATATACCGGTCAACCTGACAAAGTTTGGTTAGTTAAAAATCATAATGACGAAGTTGGATTTGTTATAACGGATTGGAAAAGTAACAAACCAAAAAACTTTGAAGAAAATCAATTTACCGAAAGGATGTTTGAACCATACCAAAAACTTCCAAACAATTCTTTAGGACACTATTTCGTTCAACTTCCGTTGTATGGTAAGTTATTATTAAAAATGTTAGAAGGAACTAAATACGAAAACCTAAGGTTGTTTGGGTGTATCATAGTTCTACTAAAAGAAAGTGGAGAATATGAAGAATTCAGAGTTCCCAAAGAAGTAATTGATACAACTCTTCGTATGAGTATTGAGATGTATGTCAAATAAATTGATTTAATAATAAATTTAAATTATAATTGTTACAAAAATATTATGGAAAATTTATCACCAAAAGTAGATTTACGAAACCAACCAACCGTAGTTTGTGAAAATTGTGGAAAAAAATACTTCAAAGAAGTTACACTTATTAAAAAAGTTTCCAAACTTATGACAGGAAGCTCGAATGACACATTAGTCCCTTTCCCAACTTATATGTGTGAAAGTTGTGGCCACGTAAATGATGATTTCGATTTATTTGAAAAATTTGAAAACGATTCAAAAAATGATTAATAAAATAGTCCATTTTTCTGATTTACACTTACGTCTATTCAAGGACCACGACCTTTACAGAGATATATTACAAAGAATGATATCTCAATTTCGGGAAATAAAACCTGACCGAATAGTTTTTACCGGTGATTTAGTACATAGTAAAAATCAAGTAACACCAGAACTTATCGAGATGGTAGTTTGGATTCTTACTGAGTGTTCTAAAATCACAAAAACTATTTTAATACCCGGTAACCACGATGCGTTAATCAATAATCTTAACAGATTGGATACACTATCACCAATAATTACTTCGATGAACAATCCTGATGTAGTTTATTACAAGGACAGAGGAATATATGAAGATGAAAATGTTTCTTGGTGTGTTTATTCGCAGTTTCAGGGTAATATTCCACCAGATATAATCGATGCTAAGGGTTACAAAATTGGTTTGTTCCACGGACCCATTCAAGGATTAAAAACTGACTTAGGTTTTGATTTTGGTCACGAAGCGTATGACGTTGAAAAGTTTAAAGGACTTGATGTAGTTTTATGTGGTGATATTCATAAAAGAAGTGAGTTTGTTTTTGAAAAAGGGAAAAAAGGATTTATGATAGGTTCAACAATTCAACAAGGGTATGGGGAAAATGTTGTTAAACACGGATTTGGAATTTATGATATATCTGAAAACAACTATGAATACGTTGATTTGGTAAACAAAAAACCTTTCTTGTCGTTCAAAATAAATTCCTTTGGGGATATTGAAAATGGAAAAGAAAAACTCACTAACTATAGCTAAAGAAATTTTCGAAGATGTTCAAAAATTTTGTCAGTTGAACAAAATTGATGATATGGAAAAGTTTCTTAGTAAATGTCTGAAAAAAGGTATAGATATTGAAAAGTATGGTTTTTTGGGGGATTCAGAACAAGAAGTTAAAATTGTTGAAATAGAAGTCATTAAAGAAAAACGAGTTGAGATACCTGTTGAAGTTATCAAAGAAGTTGAAAAGATAGTCGAAGTACCTTTAGAAATTATAAAAGAAATTGTTGTAGAAAAAGAAGTAATAAAAGAGGTCCCGGTAGAAAGAATTGTCGAAAAAATAGTAAACATTTCCGACACATCTGAACCAGTTATAATTGAAAAAATTGTTGAAGTTCCTGTAGAAAAAGTGGTTGAGGTTATAAAAGAAGTGGAAAAATCGAGTGATAAAACAAAATTACTCGAGGGTACTTTACAGAATCTAAAAAAAGAATTAAATTTAAAAGACGAAAAAATTAATCAATTAACAAATAAAATAAAAGAATTGGAAAACTTAACAATAAATACAGGAGCTGTTTTTATGAAAGGTTCTAATTTAACTCAAAATTTATAACTATGACAACACAACTTATCACTTGGATTATTATGAGCTATGGCCTTATGAACATTATGGTTTACGGAAGTATATTTTTACCATTCCGAAACTTTTTAAAAAAATGGGCTTCAAAATCACAAGTAACAGGGTACGTATACCCATTTGGTTTTTTGGGTGAATTTATGTCAGATATGATATCTTGTGCAATGTGTTTCAGTGTTTGGGGTGGATTTTTTCTTAGTTTAATTGTTTGGTCACCATCTCACGAAATTCTTGGATTTACACCACACTTTTCTTGGTTTTTTGATGGTATTATATCATCAGGAAGTGTATGGGCGATTAATTCAATAATTGAATGGTTTGAAGAAAATAGACCAAGGTCCAACCAATGAAAAATATTAAGGCAATTGTGAATGAAGTAGTTGAAGAAGGGGTTTTAATTGAAGATAAAAATTTTTGGGGTGGTTCTAAGTTCATTTATGAAAATCAAAATGGTTACACTAGTATTACTGCGGTGAATATTATAAAAATTATTGAAGAAAAAGAATAATTAAAAAAATAGAAAAAATGGGAAAAAGAGCAAAAGAACATCGAAAAAAAGTTCAAGCAAGAAATTTGAAAATCAAACAGAACCAAAAAAAAATAGAAAAAATCTACACTCAAATGTTTGAAAAACTCCAAGACTTACAAGAAAAATATTCGGGGGACACTGAAGGTATGTTAAAAGAACTATCAGGGGAAACTACAAATGATTAAAAATGGATTTATTCAATCCATACCCAACTTTTGAACTTAAAACTATGCATAAATTTTTTGAAACAAGTGAACTTGAAAATCCTTCAATACAAGTAGTTTGGGAGGATTATCCTGATAACTTTACACAAGAAAAAATTAAAAGTGTCAGAGTTTTTTTCCAAAAAAAATATAACTCTACTAATGTAAATGTTATCACTAAGTCTAAACAAACAAGTTCCGAAGAAAATCAAAACATAGAAGTTTCATTCAACATCTTAGACAAAAATTACCAATTAGAATTAATCAAAAGTTATCTTACATCTAAATCAAGTGAGGGTTCTCTTGATAAGATTCTAGAATTGGATGAGTCAGTAAATAGTAAAATTTTGTTGGCTCAAGAAGAGGTAACCCCATTTAAAAAATGGTACATAAAAAATATCGAATTTTCTAACTTTTTATCTTACGGACAAAATCAAAAATTAGATTTTGAAAAATATAATGGAATTACTGCGGTTGAGTCAAACCCTCCAAATTTTGGTGGTAAATCAGTACTTACCGTAGACTTACTTTTATTTTTATTTTTTAACGAAACTACTAAAACTTCAAAAGCAGAAGAGATTTTCAATAGGTTTACAACTCACGATAAAGTTTATGTGAAAGGAGAAATTCTAATTGATGGTGAAACTTATGTTTTAGTCAGACAAATTGAAAGAAAGAAAAGCAAAAGTGGTGAGTGGAATGTAAAAACAGAATTAGATTTCTTTAAAAAATTATTTGATGGTTCACTTCAAAATTTTACTGGTGAACAACGAAGAGAAACAGAGTCTTTTTTGAAATCTTCTATAGGAACAAAAGAAGATTTTTTAATGACTATCCTAACCACAGCATCTAACTTAGAAGACCTCATAGACTCTAAACCAACCGCTCGCGGACAAATACTTAGTAGGTTTATGGGTTTGGACTTCATTAAATTAAAAGAAGAAAACGGAAAAGAATTATTTTCAGAATTTTCTAAGTCAATGATGTCTAATGTATATAATTCTGAGGAACTCAAGAATGAAATAGAAACTTCCAATACAAGTATTACTGAGTTGGATAAAAAAAATGTTGAACTAAATAAGAAAATTGTTGAAGTTCAAGAAAGAATAATTAAAGGACAACAATATCGTGATAGTCTTCTAAAAAACAAACATACTGACATTGACAAAGAAATAAGTTTACTACAACCTACCAAGTTAGAGTTGGAAATAAACGAACTAAAAATTAAAAAAAACGAATTAGAAAAACAATCCAAAGAAGTAAAAGTAATAGAACCTTCATCTTATTATTATGAAGACCAACACGACAAAATAAAAGAAAATTATCAAGAGGCACTTAAATCCAAAATTCAAATTGAGATGTCAATTGATAATATTGAAAAATTACAAAAATCTGTAAGTGGGGGAATAAAGTGTGAGCATTGTGGTATTGAATTGATGAACGCCGCAATCACACAATCCAAAATATCTGAACTTGCCGGTTTTATCGTGCATAAAGATGAAATTTCAGAGTTAATGCGTGATTTATCCAACAAAGAACAAACATTTACAAAACTAAAAAAAGAGTTCGACGAGTACGAAAAAAACAAATTGATTAAAGAAAAATATGAAATCAGTATTGAAAGTACTCAATTAAAAATTTCAAAACTCGAAGATAATTTAAAAAAATATTTTGAAATTCAAGATAAAATTTCCGAAAATGATAAATTAGAATCTCAAATCATTAAAGCAGGACTGAAATTAGATGAACTCGAAACTGAAAAAGGTAATTTAAAAAATTACCTGAATCAAAATGATTTCACTATTGCAACTTTGAAATCAAAAATTGAGAATAATAAAGTTTTGATTAATAAAATTTTAGAAGAGTCTAAAAAAGAAAAAATATATAAATTATACTTAGAAATTTTTGGTAAGAACGGAATCACAAAAAGTATTATGAAGACTATGATGCCGATTATCAATTCAGAACTTCAAAGATTGCTCCAAGATAGTTCTCAGTTCAAATTAGAAATTAGAATCAATGACAAGAATGAGGTGGAATTTGTTATGATAGATAATGAAACACAAATTGAAAAATTAATGATTTCTGGTTCGGGTTATGAAAGAACAATTGCGTCTTTGGCACTGAGAGCTGTTTTAAGTAAAATATGTTCACTACCAAAAGCCAATATTATAGTTTTTGACGAAGTTTTTGGTAAAGTTTCAAACGAAAATCTTGATATGGTTTCTGAATTTTTTACTAAAATTAAAGAATACTTTGAAAAAATATTTGTGATAACCCATAATCCACTTGTGTCAAATTGGGCGGATAATGTCATAAAAATCCAAAAAATAGAAAATATTTCATATATTAATCGATAAAATTTGTCAGTTATAAATCTTTGCATTAGATTTGTAGGAACAAATACACAATGATGAAATATATTTTAATTTTATTTGCAAAATCGACTAACCAAGACGAGTTTGTACAAAGCGTGGCTTTAGAATTAGGTAACATCACTCCTAAAGACGATGTTTGTTACTATTATGGTGAAGAGTCAATTATTTTTACTTTTGAGTCAAAAGAAACATTCGAGTTTTTGAAAGAGTATATTGATGATACTTTATCAGGATTAAATTTAGTTTATATGTTTACACCATACCAACCTGAATTTATGACTTTCAACCTCCCTGAAAATATCTCAAAATTCTTGTTTGAACCAAATTCAGTCTCTCACAAACAAGATTACTTACCCCAAAACTTCGAAGATTTGGATTTAGAGATTATGGAAAAAATACAATCTTTGAAAAAAGAACTTTCGCAAATTGATATGCCAGTTGAAAAAAATGACCTATCTTTGAATGAATTATTAGACAAGATAAATGAAATTGGTATTTCCAACCTAACCAAAAAAGAATTACAACTATTAGACAACTACTCAAATCAAATATAATATGAAAGATAAACAAACATCGGCACCAATTAATCAAGAAGAAATATCTCATTACCTAAAAGATATTCGTAGAATCAAGGTAATGACACCTGAAAGAGAACGAGAAATTGCAAAAAAGATGAAGTCAGGACAAATGACGGATTCTGAAAAACAAAAAATCCATAGGGAGATGATAGAAGGTAATCTTCGTTTTGTAATTACCGTCGCTAAACAATATCAAAATCAAGGTTTAGATTTTCCCGATTTAATAGCCGAAGGGAACCTTGGTTTAATGAAAGCAATTCAAAATTTTGATTGGAACAAAGATTTGAGATTTATATCATATGCTGTATGGTGGGTAAAACAATCCATTCTTCAATCCTTGAATGATAACGCGAGAACTATAAGACTTCCGGTTAATGTTGTCCAAGAACTTCAAAGGGCTAAAAAAGAAATCGAAAGTACCGATAAAAAACTTGATGATAAGTACGCACTTCTTCCCTCTTTAGTTGATTTAGATATGTCCATAAATGAAGATGGTGATACATTAGTTGACGTTATAAAAAACGAAAACGCTGATGCTCCTGACTATGCGTTCGAAAATAAAGATACTTTTAAGAAAAAGTTATTCAGTTTATTGAATGTACTTGATGACCGAGAAAAGGTAATTGTAGAAGATTACTTTGGAATTTCAGG
>SXGQ01057160.1_pt1 | contig 11054 bp, 12 predicted proteins | sample 3178371 | NCBI WGS metagenome assembly SXGQ01 (sample SAMN11356859, study PRJNA531348) | freshwater metagenome | isolation source: freshwater sample F1-20 | place: China: Fuxian Lake, Yuxi | collected 2017-12-25 | reverse complement strand
GTGCGACTACCGGCGGGCGCGGATGGCGTTCTTCAGGATGTTCAGCGACGGGCGGGCCTTGCCGTCCGAGCCGATGAACGCCGAGTCCCACGTGTCCTTGTTGGACGAGCTGTCCCAGTGGTAGAAGAACAGGTAGGGGATCCGGGGGTTGTTGCCCCAGGTCTTCAGGATGAAGCTCGTAACCCGCGCGGCGTGGGCGCTGCCCTGCTTGAGCTTGATCGGTGACTTGTTCCGGCGCGCGACGAGGCCGCCCGTCTCGGTCAGCCACACCTGGCTGCCCTTGACGGTCGCCAGCAGCTCCTTGGTGGCCTTGGTCGAGAACTGGTTGGCCGAGACATAGTTGTGCAGGCCCCAGTACTTGGGCTTGACCTTCGTGTGCTTCAGGAACTGCTTGACCCACGGGATCATGTTCTTGCGGTCGACGAGGTCGCCCGCGAGCACCTTGCAGCCCTTGCAGTTGGACTTCATCGCTTTGTAGTAACTGGCGATGAGCTTGGCGCGAGGGGCGTCTTCGAGGTTCGGCTCGTTCCACGCAGCGTAGTTCTTGACGTACGGGTACTTCTGCTTGAAACGCTTGAACTCGCGGGTGTACTGCTGCACGGTCGGGCGCGAGTGCGGCTTGACGCGCGAGCGCTGGAGGGTGACGAGCGGCGTGATGCCCTGGGCGCGGGCCCGCGTCATCCAGACGTCAATCTCCTCGCGCGTGAAGTCGTAGCGCATCACGTCCCAGGGGACGGAGACCCGAGCGAACTTGACCTTGAGGTCCTTGAATCGCTGGTCCTCGAACATGCTCGACTTCTGATCAGCGATGCCGATCTTGGCCTTCGCATCAGCATTGGCGGGAGCGGACAGGACGAAGCCGGCGACGAAGCAGATGGCGACAAAGATGAGGGTGGAGAGGCGACGCATGATGGTGTGTTCGGCTTTCGGAGGGCGGAGGTTGAGGCCGTCAGGGGAAGAACCAAGGGCCGACCCTGAAGTTACGGAACCCGGGGGCGGATGTCTGTCGACTTCGCGACGGTAGCGGGACCACTATCGTGTGCGGCTCGAAGGGGAGTAGCTCAGCTGGCCAGAGCACCGGTCTCCAAAACCGGGGGTCGCAGGTTCGAATCCTGTCTCCCCTGCTTCGTGAAGCGCCCGCGATTCGCGGGCGCTTCTGCGTTCGGGTGCCGTCCGGATAGGAACATACGTTCCCTTGGGTGAGTGGAGTTCGCCGGGACCCAGCGGCCATCGCTGCAGCCCTGAGGGCACGCCGGAACGGTGAGTCTCGCGCGGCTGTAAGCCGGCGGCTGGACATTCCCGTTGCGACACTTCGAACCTGGGAGAACGGTCGAGTCCCTCGAACGGCACGCGCGCTTCTGGCGGGCGCTCCGGTCTGCCCCTCTTGCGGATGGCACCACACACTCGACGAGTTGGGCTCGGAGTATGCGTACCTGCTCGACGTGTATCTCGGCGACGGGTATCTGGTCTCCCATGCGCGGACCACAGCCCTCAAGGTCGCCCTCGATGCCGCGTACCCGGGCATCATCGATGAGGTCGCTACCAGCATCACCACAGTCATGGGCAGGCCACCGCATGTCACACGCGACCCGGTCCGGGAGATGGTGCTGGTGACGTCCTACTGGCAGGGCTGGCCGTGTCTCTTCCCTCAGCACGGGCCGGGCCGAAAACACAACCGCGACATCACGCTCGCGCCTTGGCAGGCAGTGATTGCCGAGGCACACCCGGGCCGACTCGCGCGAGGACTGATCCACACCGACGGGTGGCGGGGCGAGAACCGCGTTGTCTCGAAGGGGCGGGAGTATCGCTATCCGCGCTACCAGTTCTCCAACCGCTCCGGGGACATCCGTGCGGTCTTCTGCGCCGCGTGCGACCTGCTGGGCGTCGACTGGCGCCCCTGGGGCCAGTGGCACGTCTCGGTTGCGCGCCGTGGTGCCGTAGCGCGGTTAGACGAGCACGTCGGACCGAAGTTCTAGGCGAGTCCGGTCACGCGCCCACCAGCACCGGCTCGTCCGCCAGCGCAGACTCGACCGCCGCGTAGATCGCCCGCTGCCCCGCCACCGACGGGTGAAAACCATCGCTGGCCAGGAAGTCTCCGGCCGTCTCCTTCGTCACCACGGAGAAATCGACCACGCGCGCGTCGTGACGTGCGCACACCTCGTCGATCACCGCGTTGAACTCCCCCGTGGCCCGGACCACTCGCGCCCGTGAGCGCTCGCGGTAGGGCAACAGCTGCGACATGTCCGCAATGCGGCCGCCGATCAGCAGCGCGTCGGGGTTCGCCGCACGCAGCGCAGCGAACATCGCCTCCATCTCGGCACGGAACATCGTCGCGTCGGGCGCGGTGAGCTTCATGACGTCGTTGCCGCCGCAGATCAGGCTCACGACATCCACGGGCCCCGCGAGCGCCGCCTCCAGCTGCGCCTCGCGGACCTCGTCGCTCTTCATCCCGAAGACGGCGAGGTTGTCGTAGGTGACCTCGCCATGCACCGCGCGCAGCCGATCGGCGAACAGGTCGGCCCACCGTGTCCCCGGCGGGGTCTCGTCGATGCCCGCCGTGAGGCTGTCCCCCATCGCGACGTACCGCACGGTCAGTCGCCCGCCTGGAGCGTCTCGCTGCGGTGCCGGGTGATCGCCTGTTCCAGGCGGTCCTTGGCGCTGGCGCTCGGCGCAGTGGAGAAGTCCGCGGTCGCCGCGGCGATTTCTGCGAACAGCTGGGCGAAGTACTCCGCGTCGCGACCCAGTCCCTCGTTGGCTTCCTGCCAGCTGACGATCTCGGCCTCGACGTCCAGGGCGTCGGCGGCGAGCTGCGCGTCGGGCTGTCCCGACAGCGCCGCCGGGCTGTCCTCCACGGCCATGATGAGGTCGGCGGTGTCGTCGCGCAGGCGGTTCAGGCCGTCGAGGTCAAGCTGGCCGGCCGGGACGGGGGCGGTTGCCGGTGACGGCTGGGACTCGCGCGGGACCGCTTCGGGGCTGCCCTGGGCGGTGGTCGCGGCGGGCGGCTCGGCTGCCGTGCGGGCGACGGTCTGGGCGGGGCCCGCGCCGTCGCCGACACCCAGGATCCGGTCGACCGCGAGGGCGATGACCGCCGCGGGCCAGAGCGACACGATCACGGCAACGGCGAGGACGACGAACCTCATGCCGGCTGCCGCTGCTCGCGCAGCCAGTCGTACGCGGCGCGCATATCGGCGTTGCCGAGGATCGTCCACGCCTGGTTGAGGCGGATCATCTGCTCGGTGCCGTCCGCGTGGACGTCGGGGTGCAGGACCTTCGACCGCTCCCGGTAGGCGACCCGCAGCTCCTCCTCGCTGGCGACCGGCGACACGCCCATGGTCTCGTAGAGCGCGGTGGCGGCGAGCACGGTGCGGCGCTGCATCTCGTCGAGCGGCCCGAGCGGCGACGCCCAGATCGTGTCGTCGTCGAAGCGCTCCATGAACTCCGCGCCGTTCCAGCTGTCGAGGTGCGGGAGGCCGTTGGCGAAGTTCGACGCCCGCAGCGCGCCCCACGCCTCGGGCTCGGCAGGCGGTGCGACCAGCGCGCGCCAGTTGGTCGCCAGGGCCTTCCAGCCGTGGGAGAACCACGACGGGATCGCCAGCCAGCCGAGCGCCGCGCTGTACAGGAGCGCGCCCGCGGTGCGCTTCTGCGCGCACGGCCCGCAGACGTAGGCGGCGCGGCGGTCGGCGCGCGTCCACCAGATCGCCGAGGACAGGCGCACCCAGCCACGGAACAGGATCGGACGGCGGGTCGTCCCACACCGGTCGCACGCCATGGACCCGGCCGGGAGCCCGACGACGCACCCCTCGCGCAGCGTCGCCACGAGATTCGACCCGCATGCAGCGCAGCGGGCGCCCTCGGCGCGGGGCGTCCCGCACGTGCCGCACAGCAATGACATGGCGTGACCGTTCATCGTCCCCAGTGGCCGCTCCGGGCGCGGCGATATCCCTGCGCTGATCCCCCTCCTCACCGCCAAGGCTACATCTCGACGGGTGCGCCGTCAGGCCGACAGCCGGGGACGGCACCCCGTGGCACAGACCAGCGTGGTGACCAGTCCCGCGCCCCCACCCCACGTCGCCATGAGGAACAGGGCTTCGCGGGTGCTGGCCGCCGTATCCCCCGTCAGCCTCCGAACTCCCAGTACAGCTCGGGTAGGAACCCGGCGAGGTGGTTCATCTCCTCCCCGCAGTGGCGCAGCAGCGCGGCCCCGAACCGGCGATCGAAGACCACCGAGCGCGGCAGCGAGATCCCGCGCTGGAACGCGCACGCCGCCCCCACCGGGTCGTAGGCGCGCGTGCCCGGCACGTTGAGGTAGAAGCGGCTGCGCATCTCCGAGCCGGTCGGAGTCGCGCGGACCTGGTGGCACAGCATCCCGATGTCCACGGGCACGAACGCAGTGCCCACCGTCGCGCAGATGGCGACGCCGTCGAACCGGCTCGTGTCGATGCCGAACCGCGCCGGCTCGCGAAACGTGATCGCGAGCTGGTCGAGGTGCCCGCCGACGATCTCGTCGACGTACGACGTGTTGGAGACGAACTGCTCACGCAGCGGGAGGCGCTCGGAGCGGTTGGTACGCAGCGCCGCATAGGCGTGCGCCTCGGGGTGCCAGAGCTTGTACCGGCCGCTCTCCCGGCTGTGCCAGGCAAACCACCACTCCCACATGACGGGCGTCACCCCGGGCATGTCGGTCAGGCAGGCGACCCACACCTCGCCGGTGGGCAGCTGGCCGTACCCGGTCTCCACCGTCGAGTAGCCGGGGTTGTGGATGTCGTCGGCCAGGCGCCGGCGCGACGGGATCAGCGAGGCGGCGGTCGGGCCCGCCGCGATCGCGGCGGGCACATGGGGCTGCGGCGGGTCGACGGCGGGCTTCATGAAGCGCGCGTAGGGCGCGGCCTGCTCCTCGGGCGTGAGGCCGATCTTCCGTCGCCCGCACGGGGGGTTCCAGACCCCTGCCGCCGCCGGGTTGCTCGCCAGGAACGCGCCGGTCGTGCCTGCCGCAGCGGCTTGGACGAGGGTGCGCCGGGTCATCCGCATGTGCTCGTCCCCCGCTCGCCGCGCAGGCGCGGGAAGCGCGCCGCAGGTGGGGATACTACGTTCGTAGTCACTACGGTCGTAGTTATACAGTTGCGGTGTGCCGACCGCCAGGACGCCAGCCCGGACCGATCGCACGCGCCTCCTCGCGGAGGGAGCCATCGAGGTCCTCGCCGCGCAGGGCGCGCACGGCCTGACGCATCGCCGCCTGGACCGTCACCTCGACCTGCCCGAGGGCTCGACGTCGAACGTCTTCCGCACGCGAGAAGCGCTCCTCGCTGCCGCGCTCGACGCGCTCGTCGGCCGCGATCTCGGCGACCTGCAGGGCGACGCCGGCCCCACCGCGATCACGCTCGACGCCGCCGGTGACGCGGTCGCCGATGCGATCTTCGGGTGGCTCGACCCCGACGCCCGCCCGCGACTGCTCGCGCGGTACGAACTCCTCCTCGAAGCCGCACGGCGCCCCGGACTGCAGAAGACCTTTCTCGCCCACCGCGCCCGCTTCACCGCGATCAGCGCACACCTCGCGCGGGCGGCCGGGTGTGACCGGCCGGAGGTCCGCGCCGCCGAGATCGTCGCCTGGGCCGACGGGGTGCTGCTCGAGCACATCGTGGCGCCGCGGTCCGCGCTGACGCGCGAGGCCGTCGCCGCGGCCGCGCGCCGCCTGCTCGCCGCCGGGTGACCCGGCCTCTACCGCTTCTTGCGCAGGTACTGCTTGAGGACGCCGAGGGCCGGGCGAGCCTTCCCGTCAGAGCCCACGAACGCCGAGTCCCACGTGTCCTTGTTCGACGAGCTGTCCCAGTGGTAGAGGTAGACCCGGTCGATCTGCTTGCTGCGGCCCCAGGTGCGCAGCACGAACCCCGTGACCTTCGCGGCGTGGCGCTTGCCCTGCCTGATCTTGACCGTTGACTTGTTGCGCCGGGCGACGAGCCCGCCGGTCTCGGTCAGCCACAGGCGGGCGCCGCGGATCTCGCGCTGCAGCGCCTTGGTGTCCTTCGTCGAGAAGCGGTTCGCCGAGACGTAGTTGTGCAGCCCCCAGTACTTCGGCCGCTGCTTGCCCGGTGTGTACTTCAGGAACTTCCGCACCCACGTGACCATGCCCTTGCGGTCGACGAGATCACTGCCGAGGACCTTGCACCCCGTGCAGACCGATCGCAGCGTCTTGTAGTAGCTGGCGATGAGCTTCGGGCGCCGCTTGTCCTCGAGGTTCGGCTCGTTCCACGCCGAGTACTCCTTGATCCAGGGGTACTGCTTGCGGAAGCGCTTGACCTCGCGGCGGTACTGGTCGACCGTCGGCCGGGTCTTCGCCGATTTCACCCGCGATCGCTGGAACGTGACGAGCGGGCGCACGCCGTTCTTGCGCGCGGCCTGCAGCCACTCGTCGGCTTCCTCTTCCGTGAAGTCGTAGCGCAGGACGTCCCACGGCACGGAGATCCGGGCGAACTTCATCTTCAGGCTGAGGAACCGCTTGTCCTCGAACATCTCCGGCTTCTGGTCGGCGATGCCGATCTTCGTCGCGCCCTGCGCGGGCACGGCCGAGACCATCGCGAGGCCGAGAAGGAGCAGGAGCAGCGGGATGCGCGTGCGCGCAGGCATGGGTCACCGGGGTGATCGCGGACAGGACAGGCGTCTCGGTCTCGTAACTCCGTGGCCGCGCGAGAGGTGCGGTCGGTCTACAGCCCGGCCGCGACCTCGGTGCCCTGGCGGATCGCCCGCTTGGCGTCGAGCTCCGCGGCCACATCCGCGCCGCCGATGAGATGCACCGAGACCCCGGCGACAGCCAGCGCCTCCTGCAGATCGCGGCGCGGTTCCTGCCCGGCGCACACGACGATGGTGTCGACCTCGAGCACCCGCGCCTCGCCGTCGCGCTCGCCCAGCCGGACATGGAGGCCGTCGTCGTCGATGCGCTCGTACGTCACGCCCGTCATCGTCTCGACGCCCTTCGCGGCGATCGCGGCGCGGTGCACCCAGCCGCTGGTCTTGCCCAGGCCTGCGCCGATGCGCGACGTCTTGCGCTGCAGCAGATACACGCGACGCTGCGATGGCGCGACCTGCGGGGCGACGACGCCGCCGCGATGCTCGGCCGGGTCACCCACACCCCACTCTCGCCGCCAGGTGGCGAGGTCCATGGTCGGCGACTCGTCGTGGACCAGCAGCTCGGCGACGTCGAACCCGATCCCGCCCGCGCCGATGATCGCGACCGCCGCGCCGGGGTCGGCTGCGCCTTCGATCACCTCGGCGTAGGTCTTGACCTTCGGATGGTCGATGCCGGGGATCGCCGGCGTGCGCGGGACGACGCCCGTGGCGAGGATGACGTGGTCGTAGCCGGCGTCGATCAAGCGCTGCACGTCGACCGTCGTGCCGAGATGCACCGCCACCCCGGTGCGCTCGAGCTCGCCGCCGAAGTACCGCAGCGTCTCGGAGAACTCCTCCTTGCCGGGGATCCGCCTGGCGAGGTTGAACTGCCCGCCGATGTCGTCCGCGGCGTCGAACAGGTCGACCGTGTGGCCGCGCTGCGCCAGGGTGGTCGCGCACGCAAGCCCGGCGGGCCCGGCACCGACGACCGCGATGCGCTGCGGCGTCGCGGCCGGTTCGATCGTCAGCTCGAGCTCGTGGGCGGCGCGCGGGTTGACCAGGCAGGTCGCGCGCTTGTTGCGGAACGTGTGGTCCAGGCACGCCTGGTTACACGCGATGCACGTGTTGATGGACTCCGGCCGCCCCTCGGCCGCCTTGCTCACCCACGCAGGATCGGCGAGGAACGGGCGCGCCATCGAGATGAGGTCGGCCTGCCCCGACGCGAGGATCGCCTCGGCGTCGTCCGGCATGTTGATCCGGTTCGACGCGGCGATGGGGATGCCGATGTGCTCGCGCAGCGCCGCGGTCGTCTCGACGAACGCGGCGCGGGGAACGGACGTGACGATGGTCGGCACCCGCGCCTCGTGCCAGCCGATCCCGCTGTTGAGGATCGTCGCTCCGGCGCCCTCGACCTCCTGGGCGAGCGCGACCGTCTCGTCCCACGTCTGCCCCTGGTCGACCAGATCGATGACGCTGATCCGGTAGACGATGATGAAGTCCGGGCCGACCGCGTCGCGGACCCGTTCGACGACCTCGACGGCGAAGCGCCGCCGTCCCTCCGGTGAGCCGCCCCATTCGTCGGTGCGCCGGTTGGTCCGCGGCGCGAGGAACTGGTTGATGAGGTAGCCCTCGGACCCCATGATCTCGACGCCGTCGTAGCCGGCCTCACGGGCCAGCACGGCCGACGCCGCGAAGTCGCCGATCGTGCGCTCGACGGCCTTGCCGCTCAGCTCGCGGGCGCGGAACGGCGTGATCGGCGCCTTCGTCGCCGACGCGCTGACGGAGAACGGGTGGTAGCCGTAGCGCCCCGCGTGGAGGAGCTGGAGGGCGATCTTGCCGCCGGCGTCATGGACCGCGCCTGTGATCGTGCGGTGGCGGCGCGCGACGTTGCCGCTGGACATCTCCGAGCCGAACGGGAGCAGCCAGCCGCGGCGGTTCGGTGCGTAGCCGCCGGTGATCGCCAGGCCGACGCCGCCGTGGGCGCGCTCGGCGAAGTACTCCGCCAGCGCGTCGACATGGCGCAGCCGGTCCTCGAGGCCGGTGTGCATCGAGCCCATGAGGACCCGGTTGCGCAGGGTGGTGAAGCCCAGATCGAGAGGTGCGAGCAGGTGGGGGTACGTCGCCATGATCGGCGCAGTATGACGGACGGCATAACCGGGAGCGCAACGCGGCCCCGGCCGAGCCGCTACGAGCCGAGGAACGGCAGGTGCACCCGGCACGGCAGCCGGCGCTGACCCCCGTCGAGCAGGTTCGCCACCTTCGTCATCGCCCGCGGGCTGGCGACGAGCGCGAGGTGCTCGGAGAGGTCGAGCGGACAGCCCTGCTGGACCGTCCAGGCCGACGCCCCCTCGAGGAGCGACCGCCGGTACGGCGTGATCACCTGGTCGTACTTCGTCACGAGGATGTCGTAGCGCACGTCGCCTGGCGTCGGGTCCCCGGCGTTCAGCGCACCGATGAACGGCGACCCGATCATCTGCTGCTCCCCCGCCGGGGAGAAGGCCCGCAGCAGCGCCCGCCCGTTGGGCAGCAGCGTGTACAGCGTCAGGAACCCGCTGAACGTCGTCCCGGTGTTTGACGGCGCGATCCCCACAAGCCGATGGACCGCCCGGTCGCCCCCGAGCTCCTTGAGGTAGTACCGCGGCATCACGCCGCCGCCCTGGGAGTGCCCGACGAGGTCCACCTGCTCGACCCCCGTCGCGGCGCGCACCGTGTCGACAAAGGCCGCAAGCTCGGCCGCCGACCGCCGGATATCGGCGAGCGCGGGGAAGCCGCCGCGCCAGCCGTAGTTCAGCGCGTAGACACAGAAGCCCTGGTTGGCCAGGAACGGTGACAGGGCATGGAAGTTGAACGACATCGCCTCGGCCGTGCCGGGGATGAGCACCACCGGTCGCGGGCGCTCGGTCGTGAGCGTGCACGGCACGTTGGCCCCGGGCGGGCTGCCCTTCGGGTCGGCGAAGAGGGCGGCCGTCGCGCCCGCACCCGAGGTGTCGACCCGGTAGGCGGCGGTCGCCGGGGGACCGGCGACCAGCATGAGCGCAGCGCTGATCAGCGCCGTCGCGATGACGTGACGGACGTGCATGTCGTTCTCCTCGAGCCCCGCCTCGCGTGGTGGTACGCGAGTGTTTCCTTCGGGTCTCGACTACAGCAATACGTCGGCGATCCGTCAAGCCGCGTGGCGCGTGACGACTACGCGGTGCGCTTCGCGCGCGTCTTCCAGAACTGGTTGCCCGCGGGCGTGTAGTCGCACTGCGCGACGATGGCGTTCTTGCCCTGGCGCGACTGCTTCGTGCAGGACCAGCCGTTGTACGTCCCGCTCTTCCTCAGCGTCTGCTTGAGCGCCTTGCCGGCCGAGGTGCACGTCGCCTTGTCGAGCTTCTTGACCTTGCCGGTGGTCGTGCCCTCGGCCTGCTGGATCTCGTAGCCCTGGACGCGGTAGGACTTCTTGCCGACCTTGAACGAGCCGCAGCTCTTGTAGAGGTCCTGGCTGCCGGCGGGGGCGGCGAGGAGGCCGGCCGTGAGGGCGGCGGCGATCGCGGTGGCGAGCAGGAGGCGGAGCGTGGCGGGCATGCGCGGACGGTAGCTCAGGACTGCGGGCTCGACCTGAGGATCTTCTCCATGGCCTTCCCGCGGGCCAGCTCGTCGATCAGCTTGTCGAGGGAGCGGATCTCCCGCATCGTGGGCTCCTCGACCTCCTCGACGCGGACGCCACAGACGACCCCGGTGATCAGATCCCGCGCGGGGTTGAGCGCTGGTGCCTGCGCCAGGAACGTCTCGCAGTCGGTCTTCGCCTCCAGCTGCTTGTCGAGCCCCGCCTGCGTGTAGCCGGTCAGCCACCGGATGATCTCGTCGACCTCCGCCTTCGTGCGCCCCTTCTTCTCCGCCTTGGCGACGTAGTGGGGATAGACGCTCGCGAAGCTCGTGGTGTAGATCCGGTGCTTGGTCTGACTCACGCGCCCAATCGTCGCATGCGGGCGGAGGGACTCGAACCCCCACGGCTTGCGCCACCAGCTCCTAAGGCTGGCGTGTCTACCAATTCCACCACGCCCGCAGCGCCCGGATCCGGTGTGCTGCGGCGACCCGGATCCGCGAGCGATTGTATGGTCCGCATTCATGGCTGAGCCCGAGAAGGTCTTGGAGCACCCCAACCGCGAGACCGCGGCGTCGAAGTCCACGCGCGTGATCGTCGTGGCGCTGCTGCTGATCTCGGTCTTCCTGGTGGCCGTCATCACCGTCGGCGGCTGGGACGTCCTGACGGGCGGGCGCAACCTGCAGATCGTCTACATCGCCGTCTACCTGCTGCTCGCGTACTACGTGACGCAGTGGCGCAGCGGCATGCTGCCGCTGACCGCGGCGCTGGCCGCGATCCTCGGGATCTTCGCCGCGATCGGCGCGCCGGCGTGGTTCGCGCGCGACGCCGACGGGTTCACCGACCCGGCGTTGAGCGCCGGCCTGCT
>SXGQ01755194.1_pt1 | contig 11055 bp, 6 predicted proteins | sample 3178371 | NCBI WGS metagenome assembly SXGQ01 (sample SAMN11356859, study PRJNA531348) | freshwater metagenome | isolation source: freshwater sample F1-20 | place: China: Fuxian Lake, Yuxi | collected 2017-12-25 | reverse complement strand
GCGACTTCTTCGGCGCCGCCTTGGTCGAGGTCGAGGTTCAGCAGCTTCGCGTTGCGGGCGACGATCGTCAGCAACTGCGCGCGCGTGTAGTAGTCGAGACGCGTCTGGAGGGTGAAGCGGCTCCGCAGGGGCGCGGTCAGAAGGCCCGTGCGCGTGGTGGCGCCGACCAAGGTGAACTTCGGCAGGTCTAGGCGGACGCTGCGTGCGTTCGGCCCTTGGTCGATCATGATGTCGATGCGGAAGTCCTCCATGGCGGAGTACAGGAATTCTTCGACCGTCTTGGGGATCCGGTGGATCTCGTCTATGAAAAGCAGTTCGCCTTCTTGCAGGCTCGTGAGCAGACCGGCGAGGTCGGAGGCCTTTTCGACGACGGGTCCGGAAGTCACGCGGATCGGCCGCCCCATCTCCTCGGCGAGGATCATCGCCAGCGTGGTCTTGCCGAGGCCGGGCGGGCCATGGAGCAGGATGTGCTCTAGCGTCCGACCTTCGCGGCGGGCGGCCCCGACCATGACGCGGAGACGCTCGACGGTGCGGGGTTGCCCGACGAAATCGGCGAGGGAAGGCGGGCGCAGCGCTTGGTCGAGCGGGCGGTTGGGCGCGCTCACCGCGGCCTTGCCGGCGGCGGGTTGGGTCGATTCCGGATCATCCTTGGCGCGGGCCATGGCGGTAACGTGTCGGGTCGGGAAGCGAAGGCAACCCTCAGTCCTCGGCAAAGCCTTTGGGCATCGCGGAAGCGGGGAGCCGTTCGATCTGGGCGCCGAGGGAGCGGAGGCGTTCCTCGAAGCGTTCGTAGCCCCGGTCGAGGTGATAGAGGCGTTGGACCCACGTTTCGCCCTTGGCCGTCAGGGCGGCGAGGATGAGGGCGGCGGAAGCCCGAAGGTCTGAGGCCATCACAGGCGCGCCGGAGAGCGGGCGGTCGCCGTACACCGCGGCGGTGGCGCCATCGATGGCGATTTCCGCGCCCATGCGTTGGAGTTCCGCCGCATGCATGAAGCGGTGCGGGTAAACTTTTTCCGTGACCGTGCTGCGGCCGTCGACCAGTAATTGAAGAGCCATGAACTGGGCTTGGAGGTCGGTGGGAAAACCTGGGTAGGGTTCGGTGATGATGTCGACCGCGCGCGTGGGGCGGCCGAAAGCGCGGATGAAGCCCGGGCCGGTTTCGACGCCGACGCCGGCTTCACGCAGTTTGTCGAGGAAGCTGCCGAGGTGGGCGGCTTCGGCCCCGGTCACCGTGACGTCGCCGCCGGTGATGGCGCCCGCCACAAGGTAGGTTCCCGCTTCGATGCGGTCGGGGATGACGGTATGCTCGGTCCCGCGGAGCCGATCGACGCCCTTGACGGTGATGACCTCGGTGCCGTGGCCGCGGATATCCGCCCCCATCTTCAGGAGCAGTTCGCAGAGGTCGACGACCTCGGGTTCGCGGGCGGAGCATTCGATGCGCGTCTCGCCGGGCGTGAGCGACGCGGCCATCACGAGATTGGCTGTTCCAAGCACCGTGCTGCCCATGGGGCCGCCCATGAACACCAAACTCCCGCGGGCGCGGGTCGCATCGACGGAAACCACGCCTCCTTCGACCGTCACGACGCAGCCGAGCGCTTCGAGTCCTTTCAGGTGAAGGTCAATCGGGCGCGGGCCGATGACGCAACCCCCGGGGATGGCCATCTCCGCTTGGTGCAGACGGCCCACCAGGGCACCGAGCAGGCAGACGGAAGCGCGCATCTTCCGCACGAGGTCGTAAGGCGTGCGGTGGGTGATTTCCTGGGCATGAATCACCCACGTGCCCGGCACCGGGTTCGTCACCGTCGCGCCTTGGTGACGGAGGATCTCAGCCATGAAGCGCACATCGCTGAGGTCGGGCACATTGCGCAGCGTCACCGCTTCCGAGGTGAGCAGGGCGGCGGCCAGCAACGGCAGCGCGGCATTCTTGGCCCCGGCGGCTTGGACCGTCCCGCTCAAGCGGTGGCCTCCGACGATGCGTGCGACTTCGAGCATGATGCAGAAAAGGAGCGGGGGCGCCGTTAAGCGCCCCCGTTTCGTTTAGCCTTCGCGAGGGCCTCGGCGGTCGCCTTGACCTCGGCGGAAATCGCCGCCGCGGCCACGGCCGCCGCGATCGCCACCGCGGCCACCACGGTCGCCCCGACCACGACCACCACGGTCGCCGCCGCGGTCACCGCGATGTTCGCCACGGAAACCACCGCGGTCGCCGCGGTGTTCGCCGCGGGCTTGTTCGCCACCGGCGGTCGGCACGAAGACCGCCTTGGTCGGGATACCGAACAAGGTGGCGAGCTTGCGCTTCAGCGTCGCCCAGAAACCAATCGGTGCCTGGACGGGGATGACGACGGGTTCAATCTGGATGCGCGGGCGGTCTTCGCGACGCGGGCGGTCTTCGCGACGCGGACGGTCGCCTTCGGTGCGCGGGCGGTCGCCTTCGGCGCGGGGTTCGCGCGGTTCGCGGCGCGGGCCGGGAGCCCCTTCAGGGCGCGGTTCACGCGGTTCGCGACGCGGGCGGTCGCTGGGGATGCCAGGCTGGCGGCCTTCTTCGGAAGCGGCGCCTTCGGGACGGTCTTCACGACGCGGACGGTCTTCACGACGCGGACGGTCTTCGCGACGCGGGCGGTCGCCTTCGGCGCGCGGTTCGCGACGTTCGGGCCGCGGCTGGCTTTGGGCCGGCTGCTTGGCGAGTTCCCCCGAGAGGTTCTCGGAGACTTCGGCCGGATTGGCGATCACGCCGATCGACGGGCGGGCGTTCTCGCCCTTGCCGCCAGGGGCGACATTCTGCGGGACGCCACGACGACCGAACTGCTTCGGGGCGACGATGGTACCGGGCTTGGCGGCGGGTTCGCTGGAAGCGCCGATCACGGAAAGGGGAGGAAGCTCCGCGTGAGCGGATTCCAGCTTGGATTCGGTGATGCGAGGCGCCGGGGCGGCGGGGGTCGTGTTCTGCTCCGCCGTAGGGGCGGGGGTGTGGGTGGACGTGTCGTCCTGCCCGGGGTTTTCTTGGCTCATGGTTTCTCTTGGTGTGGCGACCGGATGTTCGGTCGCCTGGTGAAGGCCGTTTCCGCCGTTGTGGCAGAAAGGCCGGGTCTCCGGAAAATCCCCGTCGCTTCGAAGGAAGGCGGGGAGGTCCGGTTGGTAGCCGAGACGGGTGTCTCAGAACCGTTGTGAATAAAACATCCCTTCCAAGTTAACAATAAGAAAGTCCCCGCCCGCCCGGAAAAGGTGAAACTATGTTCACCCAAGCGATCACCTGGCCAAGGCCTGGGCCCAATCGCCAGTTAGCGGGCTTCGTCCGTGAACCGTTGTTCCCGAATCAGGATGATTTTGACCGTTCCTTGGTAGGAAAGCTTTTCCTCGATGGCGATGCGCAGGCGGCGGAGCAGCTCGGTCGCGCCAAAATCATCCACCATGCCCGGGTCGACGATGACCCGGAGTTCCCGGCCGGATTGGAAGGCGTAGGCCTCCCGGATACCTTCGAAACCGAGGGCGAGGGTTTCCAGATGCTTGACCCGCTGGACATAGCTTTCGAGCGTCGAGGAGCGGGCCCCGGGCCGCGAGCCCGAGGCGGCGTCGGCGATCATGACCAAGGGCGCGTAAAGGCTTTCGGCTTCGACTTCGCGGTGGTGGGCGGCGACGGCATTGACCACGCGCGGTTCTTCGCCCAAGCGGCGGAGCAGGGCGGCGCCGATGAGGGCATGGCTGCCGCCATCCTCAGCTTCCATGGCTTTACCTAAATCATGCAGGAGACCGGCGCGCTTGGCCGGAATCGGGTCGAGTCCCAGTTCACCGGCCAACACCGCGCAGAGTTGCGCGACCTCGATGGAATGCGCGAGGGTGTTCTGGTTGGAGGACAGGCGGAAATGGAGGCGGCCCAGCAGTTCCTCCACGCGACCATCCATGGGTGGGAGGCCCAGGTCGCGGACGGCGTCGCGGCCGAGGCGTTGGGCGTGGCGGACGACTTCGTCGGAAGCTTTGCGGACGAGGTCTTCGATGAGGCTCGGCGCGACATTTCCGTTCTTGATGATGCGGTCGAGGGCGATGCGCGCGATTTCCCGGCGCACGGGGTCGAAGCATGAAACCAGCACCATCCCGGGGGTTTCGTCGATCATCAGCGTCGCGCCCGTGGCTTGTTCGAACGTGCGGATGTTGCGGCCCTCGCGGCCGATGAGACGGCCCTTCATGTCTTCGGAGGGGATGTCGACGGACACGGCCGTCGCGTCCTGCGTCGTCTGCGTCGTCAGCCGCTGCATGGCCGCGAGCAGGATGCGGCGGGCGTCGTCGGCCACGTCCTGCTCGGGCCGGTCGAGCACCTCGTGGCGCAGGCGGCGGGCTTCGGCTTCGTACTGCTTCTGCAGGTCGGCCATCGCTTGCCGCTTGGCGTCTTCCGGCGTGAGCCCGGATAGTCGGAGCGTTTCCTTGGAGAGGAAGTCGCGTTGGCGGAGGCTAGCGGCCTTGAGGCTTTCGGCGGCCTGGGTTTCGGCCTTCGCTTCCGCAAGCAGTCGGTGTGCCTCGCGTTGCTCGTCTTGGGCTTGGGCGTGGAGCTCGGCGGCTTCAACCGTCGCCTCGCGGCGCGCCAGTTCGATTTCGTTCTTCAGGCGCGTCTCCCGGAGGGCACCCAAGGTCGATTCGCGCCATTTGGCGACCGCGTAGGCGACGATGGCGCCCGACGAGAACGCCACGGCGGCAAGGATACTTTGGTCGGCGGCCTCGGCCATGGTTACGGTGCGGGCGGTACGCCCACGGCCCGTTACCCTTGCGTGCAGTCTCTTGTCCGCAAGCCCTTTCGGGAGGTTCGCCTTGCACCTTGGGGTTTTGGCGGTTGTTTGGGAGGTATGTCACTCCGTACCCAAGAAGAAGGCTCTGCGGCCTCCCTCTGGTGGGATAAATTTGCCAATTTCTCTTGGCGGACCGACTGGACGCAGGTGGTGGTGATCGCCCTCTTAAGTACGCTGGGGGTCATCGCGATCGATTCGGCAGGGAGCTATCGGCAGACGTCCTATGCCCGGTCCCAGGTCGTTTTCCTGGTGGTGGGGTGGGTCGCCTACTGGGTGGTGTCCTCCTTGGATTATCGTCGGCTCCGGGTCCATGCCCGCATGATCTATATCGTGGGGATTTTGCTGCTCTTGCCGGTGGCGGCCAGCGCCCTGCTCAAGGAAGATATCGGGGCTTTCATCCGGAGCATCAATGGGGCCAGGCGTTGGATGGATTTCGGGCCTTTTTCGATTCAGCCCTCCGAATTCGCCAAGGTTACCGCCCTGGTCTTCATCGCGGCTCTGCTGGCGCGGGACCCCATCGGTTCTTTGCGGGCGACCTGGCTGACCGTCCTCAAGGTCGCAGGGGCCGCCCTGCTGCCCTTTGGCTTGATTTTTGTGCAACCTGACCTAGGGTCGGCTCTCATCTACCTGCCGCTGTCATTCGCCCTCCTATTCGTCGCCGGCCTGAGTTCCAGGTTCTTCATGGTGGCGGGGTTAGCGTCGCTGCTCTTGGTGGCGGTTGTCGCGGTAGACCTCGTCGAATACGCCGGTAAAGTGTCGGAATATTCCAAGGCGAATCCGGAGGATCGCGACCCCGCCAAGGCCGTCCGCGGCAAGCACGAAGCCACCGCTTGGTTCGTCCTGCTGAAGGATTACCAGCGCGAGCGCTTGATGTCCTTCGTGGCCCCCACGGTCGTCGACCCCAAAGGCCTCGGCGCCACCTGGAACGTTAAGCAGGCTGTCATCGCGGTGGGCCGAGGTGGCATGACGGGGCAGGGCGTCGGCAAGGGCACGCAAGCTCGTTTCGGTTACCTGCCGGAAGCGGCCGCGCACAATGATTTCATCTTTTCGGGCATGGCCGAAGAAATCGGGTTCACGGGCGGCCTCATGGTGATCTCCGCGTTCGCCTTGCTCTTCTGGCGCGTCGTCCGGACCGCGGTCCGCGCGGCCGACCGTTTTGGTTCCCTCTTGGCCCTCGGTGCGGCCGCCATCCTGGGCACGCACGTCGTGATCAACCTCGGGATGAATATCGATTTGATGCCCGTTACGGGCGTTCCACTGCCTTTCCTCAGCTACGGGGGGTCTTTCGTGCTCAGCTGCTTCCTGCTCCTTGGATTAGTCCAGAGCGTCCACCGGCATTCGGCTGGTGGCGGCGAACATGAAGGCTCTCCGGCAACCGGCCTTACCGCCTAATTCCGAGATGTCCGAAAATACCGAACCCGAAGATCACACCGAAGATTCCCCCGAAGAAGGCACGCCGCCGTCGACCGGGGTGGATCAGCAGAAGCTCGCCGAAGAGGCGGCGCGCCGCCGCAAGGAACTCCCGTTGCTGCAACGGATCGTCAAGCACTTCTCCAAGGACCGCAACACGTACCGCGAGCTTGTCATCAACGCCGAGACGTTGGAGAAGCGTGTCGCGCTCCTGACGAACGGCGTCCTCGACAAGTTCGAGATCGAGCACAAGGGCGAGAACCGCATGGTCGGCGCGATCTTCAAGGGCCGCGTCCAGAACCTGGAGTCCGGCCTCAAGGCCGCCTTCGTCGACATCGGCCAGCCGAAGAACGCCTTCCTGCACTACTGGGACATGCTCCCGGCGGCCAACGATTCGCAGGTGGAGTTCATCCGCGACAACGAATCCGCCGAGCAGAAGCAGCGCAAGGCCCGCTATCAGGCCAAGGACATCCCGCAGCTCTTTCCCGGCGGCTCCGACATCGTCATCCAGGTGGTCAAGGACCAGATCGGCACCAAGGGCCCGCGCTCGACGACGAACATCGCCCTGCCCGGTCGCTACCTCGTCTTGATGCCGTTCAGCGGTGCTTGCGGCGTCTCCCGCAAGATCGAAGACAACGCCGAACGCGACCGTCTCAAGGACATCCTGCGTTCGCTGACCATTCCCGAAGGCATGGGGGTGATCATCCGCACCGCCGGCGAGGGCAAGCAGGCCCGCTGGTTCGTGCGCGACCTGCACATGCTGCTCAAGCGCTGGCAGGCCATCGTCGAAAAGATCAACGCACCCGACCGCAAGCCCGTGCTCCTGTACCAAGAGCCCGGCCTGATCGAGCGTACGGTCCGCGACTTCCTGACCGAGGAGGTCGACCGCATCCTCGTCGACAACCCCGGCGACTTCAAGTTGGTCCAGGACCTCGTCGGGGAGATTTCCCCACGCTCCCGTTCCCGCGTCGAACACTACAGCGACCCCATCCCGGTTTTTGAACGCTACAACATCGAGCGTCAAATCGAGCAGCTCTTCCAGCGGCGCGTCCCGCTCCCGAGCGGCGGCGAAATCGTCATCGACGAAACCGAGGCCCTCACGGCCATCGACGTCAATACCGGCTCCCACCGCGGCAAGGAGGGCAAGGACGGCAGCTTCATCACCCAGGCCAACTTGGAGGCCGTGACCGAGGCCGCCCGCCAGATCCAGCTCCGCAACTTGGGCGGCCTCATCATGATCGACACGATCGACATGAAGAACGCCAAGGACCGCAAGAAGGTCTTCGATACCTTGCGCGAAGCGATGGAGAACGACCGCGCGAAGCACCAGATCTTGCCGATCTCGCAGCTCGGCGTCCTGCAGATGACCCGCCAGCGTCACACCGAGTCGAACACGACCTCGATGTACACGGCGTGCCCGCATTGCCAAGGCCGTGGCATCGTCAAGAACCCGCGCACCGTCTCCGTGGAGGTCCAGCGCAAGCTCTTGGGCTTGATCCGTCGCCTCCGCACCGAGCGCAAGGTCGCCGGCGAGATCGTCATCCGCATCGTCCTGCACCCCATCAACCTCGACCGCATCAAGCTCGAGGATAAGGAGTTCTTCATCGACCTTGAGAAGTCGTGCAACGTCCGTCTCCTCTTCAAGCACGACGCCACGTTCCACGTGGAGACGTTCAAGTTGATGGATGAGGCGGGCAACGATTTCCGCTGAGCCGGCGCCGTACGGGTCATCAGACGCCCCGGCGGGCCCGGTGGGCCAGGAGCCGCAGTCCATTGAGGCAGACGATCACCGTGCTGCCTTCGTGGACGGCCACGCCCAAGGAGAGCGGGGCCCCTTTGAAGATGACGACGGCGGCCATGGTGAAAGCGGCGCCGACCGAAATCGCGATGTTCATGCGGATCGCCCGCCGGGCGGCTTGGCTGAGGTCGATGGCCGTCAGCAGCCGTTCGATGCGGTCATCCGTCAGGACGACGTCGCTGGACTCCAGGGCGGCGTCGCTCCCCCGTCCGCCCATCCCGATGGCGACGTCGGCGGCGGCGAGGCTCGGGGCATCGTTGACGCCGTCCCCGACCATCGCGACGACATGGCCTTCGGCTGAAAGTTTGCGGATGGCCTGCATCTTCGCGTCCGGGGTTAGGCCCGCACGGTAGCTTTGGATGCCCACCTGCTCGGCCGCGATGGCCGCCGCTTCTTCGCGGTCACCGGTCAGCATGACCGTGCGGATGCCTTGGTGGTGCAGGGCGGCGAGGGTAGGGGCGCTGGCCGGGCGGATGGCGTCGACAAGCGTCGCCCGGACTTGGACGGAGCCGTCGGAAGCCCAGACCTCGCTGACGATGGCGCCAGCGGCCACGGGTGCACCCGGGAGGTCATGCCCGCCGACGAATTCACGGGAGCCCACGCTCCAGCGGGTGCCGCCGACCGTGCCGGCGATGCCTTGGCCGGGTGAGTTGGAGAGCCCGGTGACCGCTTGGGTGGTCGCGCCTTCGTCTTGGCAGGCTTTGACGATGCCGAGGGCGAAGGGGTGCGTCGAGTTCGCCTCGATGGAGAGCAGGGCACTCAGGGCTTTTCGGCGATCCGCGCTCGCGGGGAAGACCTCCAAGGCGGCGACGGCTGGCTCTCCGGCCGTCAAGGTACCCGTCTTGTCGAAACAGACGCAGTCCACGTCCGCCAAGCGCTCCACCGCCGCCCCTCCTCGGAAGAGGATGCCATGGCGGGCGCCGCTGGCAATGGCGGCGAGGACCGCGGAAGGCACGGAGAGCACTAAGGCGCAGGGGCTGAGCACGACCAGCAAGGTCATGGCCCGGTAGAGGGCCGAGTCTTCGGTGCCCATCGCGGCGCGCCCCAGCAGGAGTTGCAGGCCGAAGAAGGCCGCCGAGGCGCCCAAGGTGAAGAGGGCGTAGGTGTCGCCCCAGCGGTCGATGGCGCGTTGGGCCGGGGCCTTGCTCTCTTGCGCCTCGCGAATGAGGGCGACGATGCGGTGGAGGGCGCTATCCTTCTCCGCTTTCGCGACGCGGACCACGAGCCGTCCCCACCCGTTCAGGGTTCCGCTGGAGACGCTCGCCCCCGCGCGCTTCTCGACGGGCTTGGCTTCCCCGGTGAGGTTGGATTCGTCGATGCCGCTCTCGCCTTCCAGGACCATCCCGTCGGCGGGAACCAGTTCGCCGGGCAGCACCAGCACGACCTGCTCCGGCTGCAGGGCGGAGACCGCGACAACCCGCTCGAGGCCGTCCGGACCCAGTAAACGGGCCTGTTTCGGGGCTTTATCGAGGAGCGCGTCGATGGCTCCCCGCGTCCGATCCATCGCGTAGTGCTCGATCGCTCCGGCGGTGCTGAAGAGGAAGAGGAGGAGGACACCCTCCTCCGGGTGGCCGACGCTCCAGGCGCCACCGGCGGCGAGCAACATGAGCAGATGGACGTCGATGCGTCGTTCGCGGAGCGCCGCCAAGGCATCGACGGCGGCATCCCAGCCGCCTGCGAGGCAGGCGAACGCGAGGAGCGTCGGAGCGCACCAAGCCCACTGGCCGGTCGGCGCCAAAAAGTGTCCGCACGCGAGCGCCGCGAGACCCAAAACTCCGCAGGTAGTCGCCAAGGCCGCAATTTTTTTCCATTCGCCGGGAGCTTCGTCGTGCATCGGATTCTTCTACGCTCGGAATTTACGCGCGTCAATCTTGCTACGATGAATACGAGGTAAAATCGATGTAGTGAATCTGCGTTTACGATTTCAGCGCGGATGAACTCGCGAGCTCCGAAAGTCGTTCGACGTCGATCGCAAAAATTCCTCTTGCGCAGTCGCGACAAATGCCTACACCTTAACCCAGAGTTAACCGCAACGTGACGAACCGAACCGAAACCCCAAGCGAAAGCCTAATCACCGTGTCGCTTCCCCCGAAGCTCCATTCTGATGCGGTCGCCTTTCAGCATCGGGCCGGTCTCGCGACTCTCAGTGAAGTCATCCGTCATGCTCTCGACTGCTATGACGATGCTCGTCCGGCCCTCGAGTCTACTCGATCCCGCCAAGTTTCTTTCCGCGTACCGTCGGAGCTCCGTACTCGCATCACCCGTCAGGCGCGCAACGCCCGGGTAAGCGTGGGGCGAATCGTCAGGGTGGCGCTTCAGGCGCTGCCCTCTAACCCAACAACGATCCCAAATAAGGAAAAAACTATGGCAAAGAAAAAGGCTGCTGCTAAGAAGAGCGCCAAGAAGGCCACCAAAGCTAAGAAGAAGTAATTCTTCCTAGTCTTTTCCGTCCCTCGGGGCGGATGGCGCCGGCACTCCCGGTTATAACAAGGACCCTCGAAAGAGGGTCCTTTTCTGTTTATGGGCTTCGTGGCGGTGTTGGCTTGAAAATACGCCTCCGCAGTCTTTCTTCCCCCTACTAACCCTTCCCAATGAGCACCCCTCCTGCCAACGCCGGCCGCATCACCATTGCCCACGGCAAACTGACGGTCCCTGATCGCCCGATCATCCCCTTCATCGAAGGCGATGGCACGGGTCCCGACATCTGGCGCGCTTCGGTCCGCGTCCTCGATGCGGCGGTCGCCAAGGCTTACGCCGGCAAGCGTCAGATCCAGTGGCTCGAAGTCCTCGCGGGCGAGAAGGCCTACAACAGGACGCAGAACTGGCTCCCGGAGGAGACCCTCACCGCTTTCCGTGATTACCTCGTCGGCATCAAAGGTCCCCTCACGACGCCGACCGGTGGCGGCATCCGCTCCTTGAACGTCGCCCTACGCCAGCAGCTCGACCTCTACGTCTGCCTCCGTCCGGTGCAGTGGTTCACCGGCGTGCCTTCCCCGGTCAAGAACCCGGGTAAGGTCGATATGGTCATCTTCCGCGAGACCACCGAAGACATCTACGCGGGCATCGATTTCGAGG
>SXGQ01749641.1_pt1 | contig 11056 bp, 11 predicted proteins | sample 3178371 | NCBI WGS metagenome assembly SXGQ01 (sample SAMN11356859, study PRJNA531348) | freshwater metagenome | isolation source: freshwater sample F1-20 | place: China: Fuxian Lake, Yuxi | collected 2017-12-25 | reverse complement strand
GCGACGAGCACGGCGGCGAGGAACAGGTCTTTGGGCTTCATGAGCGGGCGCGGGACAGGGCAGGCCGCAAGCGCCGCCCCGATGGCGTCAGCCGCCCGCAGGACCGCGCCGAGGTCGGGGGCGTGGTCCGGAGCGACGGGCGTCGGGACCGCGATGACGAAGGTCTCACATCCTTGCAACTGCAACGGATCAGACGTGACCGCGAGGCGCCCCGCGGCGACCTCCGCGAGCGGGCTCTCGGGCTCGCTCGGCGGGGCCACGTCAGGCAGGGCCGTGCCGCCCGAGACGGCCGCGCGCAACCGCGCCACGCGCGCGACCGAGACATCGAAACCGACCGTCACGTGACCTGCGCGGGCGAAGGCTGCTGCGAGCGGCAGGCCCACGTAGCCGAGGCCGAGCACCGCGATCGCGGGGCCCGTCGGGCGCGCCGCGGTGTCCCGGCCCGTCACCACCTCAGCCCTGTCCGCCCATCTGCTCGAGCTCGTCGGCGCCTGGCAGAAGGGACAGGTCGGGGACGACGATGATCTCGATGCGACGGTTCTGCGCCTTGCCATCCTTGGTCGTGTTGTCGGCCCGGGGACGGAACTCCCCAGCGCTCGACGCCGAGATGCGGCCAGGCGTCATGCCGCCCTCGATCATCGCGTAGAGGACCGAGTTCGCGCGGGCGTAGGCGAGCTCCCAGTTCGACGGGAAGGTGGACGTGCGGATCGGCACGTTGTCCGTGTGTCCCTCGACCTGGAACTCACGGTCGGGCAGGCCCGCGAGCACCTGCGCGACCTCGATGACCGCGCGACGCCCCTCGTCGGACAGCGTCGCCGAGCCCGACGGGAACAGGATGTCGGTCGCGAGCTCGACCACCATCTTGCCGCCGTTCATGCGCACGCGCAGCTTGCCCGAGTCGATGAGGCCCTTGAAGCGCGCGATGAGCGTCTTGAACTCGGCGATGCGTGCGTCCACCTGCGCCTTGCGCGCCTGCAACTCCTTCAGCGCCTTCTGCAGCTCGGCCTCGGTCGCCTTCATGCGGCTCTGGTCCTTGGCGAGCGCGACCTTCTCGGCGTTCAGGCTATCGATGAGGCCCTGCAGGCGCTTCTCCTCGACGGCGAAGCGATCGCGCTCCTGGCGCAGCTTGTCCTGTTCGGCCTTCAGCGCCTCCTCGAGCTTCGCGAAGCTTGCCTCGTGCTGCGCGTCGCGCGCCTGGGACTCCGCGCGGAAGGCGTCGAAGTCACGTTGCAGCGCCTCGTGCTTGCGCTTGGTGACACAGCCGCCCAAGGCGAGCGCTGTGAGGGTGAGAGCGACGAGGTGACGGCGGATATTCATCGGTGGGACCTCCTGAAGGCGTCTTGGATGCAAGTCATTACGCAAATGCCCGGGTGTCAGAGCCCGTCAAGGGTGCGCGTGCGCGGCGTCGCCTCGAGCCGCTCGACCGCCCTGCAGGCGCGCAGATCACGGTTGCCAGCGCCCGACGAGGCGGTGCAGACGCGCCGGTAGAGGCGCCTCGCCTCGGCGAGCTCGTCCTCGGTCGGGGATGCGTTGGCAGGCCCACCTTCGAGGGAGACGGCGAGCTGGAGGCAGCCCTCGATGTGGCCGCTGTCGCAGGCCCCACGCAGCAGGGCGCGCGCGAGCGTCAGGTCGGACGGCACCCCGAGGCCGGTCTCGAGACAGATGGCGTAGTTGATGCATGCGGCCTGGACCGCCGGGTCGGCTGACCCTGCAGAAACCACGTCCCCAGCGCCTGCGGCACGGCCCGCCCGGGCACAGGTCGCGCGCCAGAAGGCGGCCGCACGCTCGGGCTCGGTCTTGAGCTGCCCGCCCGAGAGGCCCGCCTCCGGGTGCGAGACGAGCAGCGCAGCGAGGTTCTCGCAGGCGCCTGGGTGGCGCGCGGCGCAGGCGGTCTCGTAGAGGCGTCGGGCCCGCGCGGGGTCCTGCTCGACGCCAATCCCGTAATGGAGGACGTAGGCGAGGCTCGCGCAGCCGCCCGGGTCGCCACCCTCACACCCCTTCTCGTAGAGGCGCACGGCCCGCGGCTCGTCGCGCGGCACGACCTCGCCGCGATGGAAGGCGAGCCCAAGGTTCGAGCACCCCGCGGCGGCGCTGGCATCACACGCGCGGCGAAAGAAACGGAGCGCGACGGCCGGGTCCGCGGGCCCCTCGATGCCCTGGTCGAACATCAGCCCGGCCTCGAGGCACCCGACCCCGTCGCCCATGCGGCAGGCCCGGTCGAATCGGCCGACAGCACCGCGCCGATCGGGCGGAGTCACCCCGAGCGCCAGCTTGCCCCGCGCCGTGCAGGCGAGCGCCACCCCGCCCTCGCAGGCCGCCTCGCACCGCGCGACCCGCGTCGGCGCGTCGAGATCCGCCCTCCGACAGTCGCCCGCCGCCTGCCATCCAACCTGTGCCTCGCGCGTCCGCCCCGGCCACCCACAGCTCGCGGCAGCGAAGGCCAGCGCGACCAGGGCGACCCCGGCGGGCAGGCGCGAACCAGGCTGTCGAAGGCGGCGAGACATGTGGCGAGGGCGCTCCCCGGAGGTGGTCGCCACCTCCGCCGGGGTCTTTAGCAGGAAGCCCCGCCACACGCCACTTTAGCCCGCCGTGACATCCTCGACGACCCCCGCCGCCAGCCGCGTGGCCCCGGCCGCATCCAGCCACGACGCGCCCCCCGCCGCCGCCGCTTCGAAGGCGAGCAGGGCCTCGAAGAAACGCCCGCGCGCCGCCTCGACCGTGAGCCGCGAGAGGCGCTGCTGAGGGCCAGCGGCGTCCCAGGCCGCGAGGAAGACCCGCCAGCGTGCCCGCTCCTCCGCGGCCTCTGCATGGGCCTCCCGCAGCGGGCGGAGATCGACGCGCTCGGGCACCCAGGCGTCTGGCGGACAGACGTCGGACGGGGTCCCGACGACCACCCCGAACCGGGTCGCATCACTTGGATAGAGGCGGCAGACGGCGGGACGGACCGCGTGGACCCCGCAGCGATTGAGGCCTGGCCCGAGGTGCATCAGGAAGACGCAGCGCCGCAAGCCGCCCTCCCCCGTGCCAAGGAGCGTGCGCCGGAGACGCAGCTCGCGGGTCTCGAGCCCGCCGAGGCGCACCCCGTCGAGGCCGATGGCGTCGGCGCGCACGGGCGCCAGCTCGGCAAAGTGGGCGGGCGGGAGCCCGAGGTGGGCGACGAGGCGCGCGACGTCCGGTCCGGTGAGCTCGGGGTCAAAGACGGTGCAGCAGCGCGCTGTCGCGCAGGTCGCGCAAGGCGACGCGCTCACCGCGCGCTCCGAGGGCTCGGCCAGAGGTCGGCGAAGGTGTCGATAAGATGCCCAAAGAGCACCTCCTCAGGCATGCGATACGGTCCTGCGTCCAGGGCCTCGTGCCAGCGGGCCGCCGCCGCGCGCGAGGCCCCCTCCGACGGGTCGAGATGGACGCCGCGTGGCCCACCACAGGCCTCAGGCGCGAGGGCTCCGAGTCCGCAGGCGGTGCGCGCGCCATGCAGCGGGAGCGCGAAGACACACGCGGCGCTGCCCGATGGCCCGACCTTGCGCAGCGTCAGCCCGCAGACCGGGGCGCCAGGCTCCGGGGCGAGGCGAAAGCCTGTCCCACCCGCCGCTCGACCGAGGGTCACGAAGGACGCGAGGGGGGCGCCGAGCGTTCGCGCGATGCGGACGGCCTCATCGGGGCGCAGGTCGCAGGGGACCTCCGCACAGACCGAACGCTCGCCCAGGGCCGCCTCCAAAGCCGTCCTCAGGCCGGCTGCCAGAGCCCGACCGGGGCGCCCGACGGTTCGATGACGATGGCGCGGCGGCCCCCTTGCACCGGGGCGGGGTCCTCGAAGTGGTAGCCGCCAAGCCCACGCACCCGTCCGAGTGCGGCGTCGAGGTCGGACACGCGCAGGAACGGCAGCCAGAGCGGCGGCATCGGCGCCCCGGGCGGCAGGGCGCGGATGAGGCCAAGGACCTCCCCGCCCGCTCGCACGCGCGCGGCGCGCCCTTCGCCAGCGCGGACCTCGGCTGGCTCGATCTCCCAGCCGAGCTCGGCGTAGAAGGTCACGGCGGCCTCGACGTCCGAGGTGAGCAGCTCGTACCAGGCGGGCGCCCCCTCCGCCTCGGGCGGGGCCTCGAGCCCGGCCTCGAGCGGCACGAGGGCGAGGATGGCGCCGTGCGGGTCGGCGATGAGGCACGTGTCGGTGACCTCGGGCGGGGCGCCGACGTCGTCCTCCGAGAGGCCCTCGGGGAGCTCGGCGACATCGGCCGGGCTCATGAGGACCACACCTCCCGCCTCGGCGGCCCGGTCTGCGAGCTCGCGCGGGGCGGCGACCGCGGTGTGCACGACCCAGTGGCTACGCACGTCGGGCCCGGCCACGACGCCCGCGAGCCCGATGACCGGCTCCTCGACCGCGCGCGGCGCGAGGGCGAGCAACGGCACCGGCTCATCCTCGGCCACGACTTCGAGGCCGAGCAGCGCCGTCAGGAATGGCACGGCGCGCCCCAGATCGGTCGAGAGCAGCTCGAGGTGGACGAAACGGCCTTCGCTGGACATGCAGCACTCCTCGATGCGACGGATGGTGGGGTGAGTCTTAGCCCGACAGGGCTGGGACGACAAGGCCCGCAGCGTCGTCGGATCGCGGACGCTGCGGGCGGACTGGGGACCGCGCGCGCCCCCGAGGCGACTGACGCAGCGCGACAGGCTGGGCATGGCGCCCCGCCCGGTGTAGTCAGCCCGCCGCGGACCGGGACGGGACCGCGGAAGGACGGAGACGCATGCTCAAGTGGAACCTGCTCGCCGAGACGCGGACCCCCGACGGCTGCCGCCTCGGACTCTTCGAACACGACAGCGAATACGTCCTGCGCGTCGACGGTCGCGAGCTGATGTCGAACCGCCGCCACGCCTCCGAGCTGCGGCTTGGGGTCATCGGTGGCCTCGCCGCGGCCTCGCCAGGGCGCCGCGTGCTGATCGGCGGCCTCGGCCTCGGCTTCACGCTGCGCGGCGTGCTCGCCCACGCGGCCCCTGACACCGAGGTCGTCGTCGCAGAGCTGATGCCTGAAATCATCACCTGGAATGCGCGATCGGACTGGCCTCTGGCCGCTGACGCCCTCGCGGACCCCCGGACGCGCGTGGCCCTCGGTGACGTCGGCGCGCGGATCGCCGAGGCCGCTGACGGCGCTGTCCCGCGCTACGACGCGATCCTGCTCGACGCCGACAACGGTACGACGCCGATGATGACCGAGGGCAACCGGGCCCTCTACCGCACGGACGGTGTCCGCCGCGCGCGGGCCGCGCTGAACCCGGGGGGGCTCATCGCCTACTGGTCCGCGGTCCCCGAGCCCGCCTTCGAGAAGCTCCTGCGACGCGAGGGGCTCAAGGTCGAGACCGAGTTCGTGCGCGCTTGGGGCACGGGAGGACCGCGTCACGCCATCATGATTGCACGTCGAGGGGGCGCGAGCGGCCCGCCGACTCTGGCCCATCCGGGCTCGCGCTCAGCAGGCTCGCGGCCTCGCGGAAGCCGGTGACGGTGTCACAAAGGGCCTTGGACCACTCGAGCGCACGGCGCGTGACCGTCGGCGCAGGCGACCGGAAGCCGGCACTCGCACAGGCCTCCTGACGCGGGTTGCAGTTGTCGACGAGCCCCCAGACGCCGTCGAACCGATAGGCGTCGCCGAGAAACCAGATGCATCGCACCGTAATCCGGTCCACGTGCATCACGCAGACCGAGGTCCGCACGGTGTATCGGCCGTCACGCTCCTCGCGGCGGAGCCAGACGGCCTCCCCCGCGGGGTCCTCGAGCACCTCGAGGGTCCGGCCGAGCCGCTGCTCGACGTGGCGTTGCAGGCACTGGGCGAGCCAGCGCCGATGGCTGGGCGTGACCGGATGCGACATGGGACCCCCGTGTGTCGTTGGACGGTTGGCGTTGGACGCCATACGGGAGACGACGCGTTCGCCCAGCGGGATCGGACAGCGGGCCGATGAAAAAACGGCGCCCGACCCTCAGTCCGCCGCCTCGAGCCCGCGGACCCAGCCTGCGAAGCGCTCGGCCAGCGCCTCGAAGCCACCCGCGTCGGTGTCGCCGATGACCGACTGCCCGTGGATGACGCGCACCCGGGCGTCGAGGTCCACCCGGCCCTCGAAGGGCGCCCCAGCGACACCGCGCTCCCAGCTGCGGCGGGCCTCATCCCGGGCCGCGCCGAGGTCCCGGTTCGCCTCGGCGACGAGCGCGTCGGGCGACAGCGGCCGCCCCGTCAGCGCGACGAGGGTCTCGTCGTGGCTCGCCTTGTTCCCCGGGGCCCAGCAGGCCGCTGCGAGGTCTGGCCCGACGCGCGGGTTGTCGGTCAGGTGCCCGTCACGGCGCACGAAGAAGTCACGGACCTGGGCGACCGCCATCTCGGCGAGCACATAAGCGTGATAATACGCACTTGATTCCGATGAGATGAGGTGCGGCACGGCGAGAATCGGCCGCGCGGACGCATCGAGACCCTGAACCTCGCGTTCGACCTCGCGCAGCGCGCCGAGGACGCGCTCGGGGGTCCGCTCCGCCTCAGGCAGCTCGTAGAGCAGGCGCTCACCCATCGGCACGGTGATGAGGCGGCGGACGTCCCAGCCTCGGAACGGCTGCTCCTCTTCGACCTGGCGCAGCACGAGCGACAGCGGCAAGGGCGAGCCGGCATGATCCTGCGCATAACGAGCGCGCCAGTCTGCGTCGTCGATCAGCGAGTCGAGGAACATCGACTGCGTCTCGGCGAGGGCGACGCTCGTCGGCGGGTACTCGTTGCTGAAGCACGGAGCGCCCGCCGTGATGTTCGCGAAGTGGGCCGCGTGGCCACCCTCGTGAAACAGCGTCGTCATCGCGACCCGGCCGCTCCCGACCGCCCGCGGCACCGCGTTCGCCGTGAAGTTGATGCGCGCGGGCTGCCAGACGCCCCCGTCGAACCAGGTCGGCCCCGGCCCGTGCATGAAGCCGTTCTCGTACTTGCCGGGCCGATCGACGAGATCGAGCGTGAGCGTCGCGCCGCGGAAGCGAACGCCGAGCCCCGCGAAGCTGCGCCCCCAGCGCGAGAGGGCCTCGGCGAACGGGAAGTGCGGGTCGAGCTCGCGCGACAGCCCGCCCGCCCGCAGGAAGCCGAAGCTGTGCGCGGTCAGGGCCTCGCGCCCGTGCGTCGCGGCGAAGCTGTCGAGCGCGCGCCGCGTGCTGTCCGCGGTCGCCGCGAGGAAGGCCTCGAGACGGCCGAAGACCTCGCGCTTGCGGAGGCGCTCGGCGACATGGACCTTCCAGTCGTAGTAGTCCTCGTAGCCAAGCAGCCGGCCGAGCCGGTTGCGCAGGCCGACGATCTCGAGGAAGCCGAGATCGAGGACGCTCCGCTCGATCGCGTACAGGCCTTCGAGCGCGGCCTTCCGCACCGCCGCGTCCGGGTCATTCGCGATGAGCAGCGCGAGCCGGTTCGTGGAGGCCGCGACGAAGGCCCCCGTCCTCGGGTCGACCAAGCCCGTCGCGAGCGCTGCGCGACGCCGGCCGAGCTCCGACTCGCGCGTGAGGATTTCCGCGGCGAGATCGCGCGCTTCGGCCGAGGCGATGGTGTGGCAGGCGAAGAGGCGGGCCCAGCCGTCGAGCTCGTCGCGCGCCACCGCGGGCGTCTCGGGCGGGGCCTCGCGCAGCGCCTGCTGGAGTGCCACCAGACGCTCCGGGTCCTGAAGGAAGGCCTGAAGGGCGGCGTCGGCCTGCGCAAGCGCGTCGACGGCGGCCGCGCGGTCGCGGGCGAGCCCCATCTTCACCTCCCAGAAGAGGTCTTCCTTGCGGGTGTGCAGCGACAGCCAGGTGCGGCGGGTGGCGGTGACGAGCGCGGAGACGGACATGCGGCGGAGCTCCCTCGACGCTCGCGGTTCCGAGCGCCAGGAACAGCCTGCGCGCGCTGCGACGAACGTCAAGCGGTGCTTCATCAACCACACTTTTTTTCCAGGCTTCTGCCTGTAAAAAACTTCCTGGGGCCGCAGCGTGCCGGTCGGCGCCGCGGATTGGGAAGTTGCCCCGGAGGTCCGGGGGTGGCATCGTAACCCCTCCTGCATGGCCCGCCACCTGGGAGCGCTCCGGATGAAGACCGTCCTGACCTACGGCACGTTCGACCTCTTCCACATCGGACACCTCCGGATCCTCGAGCGGGCCCGCGCGCTCGGCGACCGCCTCGTGGTCGGCGTGTCCACCGATGCGTTCAATGCCACGAAGGGCAAGGCCTGCGTCATCCCGTACGCCCACCGGCGCGACATCGTCGCTGGCCTGCGCTGCGTCGACGTCGCGTTCGCCGAGGACACCTGGGACCAGAAGGTCGACGACGTCGGGCGCTTCGGCGTCGACGTCTTCACGATGGGCGACGACTGGGTGGGCCGCTTCGATTTCCTGAAGCCCCACTGCGACGTCGTCTACCTGTCACGGACGCCGGACATCTCGACCACGATCCTGAAAGCCGACCTGACGCCCGAGACCCGGGCCCACCTCGTGCGCATCTCGGATGAGGCCTGACCCTTTCGCACGTCTTCGCGGTTCGGGTTTGCTTCACAGCCACACCGACTTGGGCTAGGTTCCGAACGTCACGCAACGGGAGTCGCCTTGCAGTCCGCTGTCACCGTCGCCGAGCTCCTCGAGGCCCTTGAGCTCAAGCACCTCGAGCCGAATTTCCGCAACGTCGGCCTTGATGGCGCGGCGCTGCTCGACGCGACGGACGACTCGCTCGCCGCGATCGGCATCGCGAAGCCCGAGGAGCGGGCCGAGCTGCTGTGGGCGATCGACCGCCTGCGCGAAGCACCCGCCCCAGCACCCGATCCAGCGACCATCGACCCGGTGGCTCAGGCCCTCGGACGTCTGCGCGAGCTGAAGCAGATGCTCGACGCGGGCCTCATGGACGAGGCCGAGTTCCGGCTGATGAAGTCGCGCGTCCTGCTGCGCGCGCAGCCGAACGTGGACGCCGCGCGCGCAGACCGAGTGGCGGCCGTGAAGTTTGCGAAAGAGCAGGCCAGAGCGCGCAAGGGGCGAGAGCGGGACCCGAACGCGGTCCAGATCCACCGCGGGACCGCGATCTTCCTCGCGGTGGCACTCGGCCCCATCGGGGCTGACCGGTTCTACGCAGGCCACTTCCTGCTTGGCTTCTTCAAGCTCGCGGTGAGCTTCATCTGGATCTACCTCGCGACCTCGGTCGTCTACTCGACGTCGCGCCCCCCGGGCTTCGGCTATCACGAGACCCGCCTCATCGCGACGAGCATCTTCGCGTGGGTCGCCTGGTGCTGGTACGTCCTCGACGTCGTCTTCGTCGCTTCGGGGCACGCCCGGGTCTCTGGCGGCGTGCGCGAAGACGGCAAGGGACGCCCGATCGAGTGGGTCTGAGAGGCGCCTGCGTCAGCCCCTCGGCGGCCTGACAGGCGGCTTCGCTGGCACGCGCGCGGCTTCAGGGAGCCGTGTCGCCGTCCTTCCCGCGGTGGGCCTTCCGCCAGGCCCACGGAGGCGTCGGCGCGGTGTCGGCCCAGAGACCGAGCTGGCCCTCGCGCGCCGCGTCTTCGGCCGCCGCGAGCGCTGCGTCTTGCGAGAAGCGCTTGTAGTGCCAGGCGAAGCCCGCAGCCACCAGCCGTGCGTTCAGGCTCGGCCCGCCTGACTTCGGCACGAGCTCGACGATGGCGCGCCCGTAGCGGTCGGTGTCTGTCGTCGTGACGATGACGGGCCCCTCATCGATGAGCGCCGCGAGGAAGGCGCGCGCCTCGGGACCGTGGGGCTGAAGCTTCTCGGGCGCGTCGACCCCCGCGAGGCGGCCCGAGAGCGCGACACCCGCGCAATCAAAGCGGATCGTGTCGCCGTCGAGGACTGCCGTCACGGTCTCGGTCGGAGGGCAGCCTCCTTGGGCCGCGACCTTGTGCTGGCGCTGCAACCAGACGCCAAAGGCCACGAACGCGATCAGCGCGACGCCGAGCCACGTCCACCAACCCGACCGTCCTGTGTCCTTGCGGGCCCTTCGGCGCCAGACCATCGCTCAGCCTTTGCGGGCTGGAGCCTTGTTGGCGGCGCGCCACGCAGTGTATTCTTCCCAGCTGCCACGATAGTCGAAGACCACGCCGCCGTCGAGATGCCAGACGCGGGTCGCGACCGTCGACAGCAGGTCCTCGTCGTGGGTCACGAGAAAGAGCGTGCCCTCATACTTTTCAAGGGCCTGTCCAAGCGCGATGACCGCCTCGAGGTCGAGATGGTTCGTGGGCTCGTCGAGCAGCAGGACGTTCGGCTTCTCGAGCATCAGCTTGCTGAACATGAGCCGCGCAGACTCGCCGCCCGACAGCGCGTCGGTCACCTTGAAGGCGTCGTCGCCGCGGAAGAGCATCTGGCCGAGGATGCCGCGGATGTCCTCGTTGCCAGCCTGCGGGTCGAGATCGCGCAGCCAGTCGAAGGACTTGATCCCCTTCGGGATCTGCGGCCGGTAATCTTGCGCGAAATAGCCGAGCTGCGTCTCGTGCCCCCAGCGGACCGTGCCGCCGATCGCGGCCACGAGCGGCGCCCCTGCGGCGGGCGTTCCGTGCACGATGGCCTCGAGCAGCGTCGTCTTGCCAGCCCCGTTGCGACCGACGATGGCCACCCTGTCACCGCGCCCGACCGTCGTCGAGAACGGCTTCAGCACGGGCGAATCGCCATACGCGGTGGTCAGCTTCTCGAGCTCGAGGGCGACCTTGCCCGACGGACGCTTGGGCTCGAAGCGGATGAAGGGCCGCTGGATGTTGCTGCGCGCGAGCTCGGTCGGGGCGAGGCGCTCGACCTCCTTCTTGCGGGAGGCGACCTGGGTGCTGCGCGTACCGGCCGCGAAGCGGGCGATGAAGTCGTTGAGCTGTGCTATCTTCTTCTCGCGCTGCGCGTTCTCGGACTCGATGCGCGACCGGACCTGCGTCTTCTGCACGACCATGTCGTCGTAGCCGCCCGTGTACTGGATGATGGTCTGGTAATCGATGTCGGCGATGTGGGTGCAGACCGCGTTCAGGAAGTGGCGGTCGTGCGAGATGACGAGGACCGTCCCCTCGTAGTGGACGAGGAAGTCCGACAGCCAGTGGATCGAGTCGAGGTCGAGGT
>SXGQ01602973.1_pt1 | contig 11056 bp, 9 predicted proteins | sample 3178371 | NCBI WGS metagenome assembly SXGQ01 (sample SAMN11356859, study PRJNA531348) | freshwater metagenome | isolation source: freshwater sample F1-20 | place: China: Fuxian Lake, Yuxi | collected 2017-12-25 | reverse complement strand
CGCCGCGGCGGCTGCCGCGATATCCTCGGCGGCCATGCGGAGCGGGCGATTGATCCGCACCACAATATCCGCGCCATTCTGCCGCGCACTGGCCGCGGCAGCCGCAAGCCCGGCCCGCGCGCGGGCCTTGGCATCGGGCGCCACGCCATCTTCCAAATCAAGAATAATGGCATCCGCGCCGCGTTCATGCGCCTTGGCGACAAAGCGTTCCTCGCTGGCTGGCACGTAAAGCAAAGAACGCCAATTCGGCAGGTCGCGGTTCATGGCAAAATCTCCGATCCCGGCACAATGCCCTTGGGCAGGCTGGCGGCGTGGCGCGCAATCTCTCCGGGGCGGGCCAGCCAAATCTTATCGCGCTGCGTCAAAATATGCTGCATGGCGCGGCGGAAGGGGCGGAGCCGAAAGGGCTGACCGATGATGAAAGGGTGCAGCACAATGGAACAGACAAGCGGCATATCGCGCGACCGATCCAGCATTTCATCGAATTGATCCACCACCATATCGGCGAAATCCCGCGCTGCCTGCTGGCGGAAAATCGCAACAGGGCTGTCATTCACTTCAACCGAATAGGGCACGGAAAGCATCGGCCCGGCGCGTGTTGTCATCCAGAAAGGCTGGTCATCCGCCGGCCAATCCATGACATAGCTGAAGCCTTCTTCCTTAAGCAGATCAAGCGTTGTCGCGGATTGCGTGATGTAAGGGCCAAGCCAACCATCCGGCGCCTTGCCGGTATGGCGAATGATCGCCTCCCGGCTTTCGGCAATCAGCCGGCGTTCGTCATCTTCAAACAGGATATCCTGGCGTTCCGCATTGGTGCGGCCATGGCCGATGAATTCATCGCCGCGCTTTATGAGCGCCGGTGCGATTTCCGGGCAGGTATCCAGAACCAGCCCATTCACATTATGCGCACAAGGCAGGCCATATTCATCGAACATCGCCAGCATGTTCCAAAGCCCAACGCGATTGCCGTAATCCCGCCAGGCGTAATTGCGCTGGGATTGCGGCGCGGCGGCGCCGGTACTGTCGCTGCCAAGCCCAGCGCGAAAGGCGAAGGCTTCGATATTGTTGCACAGCACCACCGCCAACCGCGCCCCATTGGGCCATTCATAGGTGGGGCGATGGGGAATGGCGCTATGCTGATAGCGCCCATGTGTTGGCAGTTTCATGGCCGGTCTCCGGTAATCTGATCGGGACGCTAAGGCCGCGGCAGGGCTCCGTCAAAGCCGCCCCACCCCCTTTGCAGGGCCGCCCCGCCATGCGCTACTCTTTCCTTGAAAAGTGGAGGAATGGCGTATGCCAGACGGCAGCACAACGGACCGGATCGCCTATTCGGCGCCGATCGGCGATGAGGTGAAAACCACCACCTGCTATATGTGCGCCTGTCGCTGCGGCATTCGCGTGCATCTGAAGGATGGGCGGGTGCGCTATATTGAAGGCAATCCCGATCATCCGGTGAATAAGGGCGTGCTCTGCGGCAAGGGCAGCGCCGGTATCATGACGCAATATAGCCCCGCCCGCTTGCAGGCACCGCTGAAGCGGATCGGGCCGCGCGGTTCTGGCGAATATGCTGAGATTTCCTGGGATGAGGCGATGGATATCGCCACCAATGCGCTGAAGAAAGTACGTGAAACAGACCCGAAGCGGCTAGCTTTCTTCACCGGGCGCGACCAGTCCCAATCGCTGACAGGTTTTGGGCCGCGCAATTCGGCACGCCCAATTTCGCGGCGCATGGCGGCTTTTGTTCCGTCAATATGGCGGCCGGCGGGCTTTACACCATTGGCGGGTCCTTCTGGGAATTTGGCGAACCTGATTGGGAACGTGCGAAATATCTGCTGATCCTAGGTGTCGCTGAGGATCATGATTCGAACCCGATCAAGACAGGCCTTGCCGCGCTGAAGCAGCGCAACGCGAAGGTGGTTTCGGTCAATCCCGTGCGTACTGGCTATTCCGCCGTGGCCGATGAATGGGTGGGCATCCGCCCCGGCACGGATGGGCTTTTCGTCATGGCGCTGATCCATGAATTGCTGCGCCATGATTGGGTGGATTCCGAATTCCTGGTGCGCCACACTAATGCGCATTGGCTGGTGGTGCGCAATCCGGGCGGCGCGGATGATGGGCTTTTCGTGCGTGATGCGGATGGCAAGCCGCAAGCCTGGGATCGCGCGCGCGGTGCCATGGATGCAGCCGCCGCTGATCTTTCCCCCGTGCTGGTCGGTGATTTCACCCTGCCGGATGGCCGCATAGCGCGCCCAGTGTTTCACTTGATGGCGGAACGCTATCTGGGCGCTGAATATGCGCCGGAAGCGGTCGCGGAACGCTGCGGCTTGGATGCGGAACGCATTCGCCGCATCGCGGCCGAGATGGCCGATGTCGCCTTCAACCAAACCATTACGCTTGATCAGCCCTGGACCGATACGCTGGGCCGTCGGCATGAGAAAATGATGGGCCGGCCTGTTGCGCTGCATGCGATGCGTGGCATCAGCGCGCATTCCAACGGCTTTCATACCTGCCGTGCTTTGCACATTCTGCAAATGCTGCTGGGCGCCATCGATACGCCAGGTTCCTGGCGTTACAAGGCGCCCTTCCCACGCCCCATCCCGCCCGGCCCCGGCCCCGCGGGCAAGAATTCTAAGCCCAATACGCCGCTTGCTGGCAATATTCTGTCCTTTACCCATGGGCCGGATGATTTGCTGGTGAATGATGATGGATCACCCATCCGCATTGACCATTCCTTTTCCTGGGAAGCGCCGCTTGGTCTACATGGCATGATGCATACCGTGATCGGCAATGCAGCGAAGGGTGACCCGTACAAGATTGATGTGCTGTTCATGTTCATGGCGAATATGGCCTGGAACAGCGCGATGAATCCGCTGGAGACGATTGAATGCCTCACGGCCAAGGATGAAAGCGGCGAATACGTCATCCCAACCGTGATCTATTCCGATGCGTTTTTCAGCGAAACCGTGCCCTATGCGGATCTGATTCTGCCGGACACGACCTATCTGGAACGCTGGGATTGCATTTCCATTCTGGATCGCCCGATTGGGTCTTCTCATGGTCCCGGTGATGCCATTCGTCAGCCCATCCTGAAGCCTGATCGTGATGTGCGCCCCTTCCAGGATGTATTGATTGAATTGGGCGCGCGGCTTGGCCTGCCCGCCTTCACCAAGGAAGATGGCAGCCCGCGCTTCAAGGATTACGCGGATTACATCGTCAATCACGAACGCATGCCGGGCGTTGGCCCGCTTGCCGGTTGGCGTGGTGAGGATGGCAGCGCGAAGGGTGTCGGCAAGCCCAACCCTGATCAATTGCAGCGCTATATCGAAAATGGCTGCTTCTGGCGGCATAATTTCTCCGCCGAGGAAAGCTATTTCAAGCATTCCAACAAGCTCTATCTGGAAAACGCCAAGTCGATGGGTCTGATTGGCAAATCCGATCAGATTGTCTTGCAAATCTGGTCAGAGCCTTTGCAGAAATTCCGCCTGGCTGCGGAAGGCCATGGCCCGAAGCAACCGCCGGAAGCCTTGCGTGAACGCGTGCGCAGCTACTGCGACCCGCTGCCTTTCTGGTATGCGCCGCTGGAGCAAGTTGCTCATGATGTCTCAGGCTTTCCTTTCTCGGCCGTCACGCAGCGCCCCATGGCGATGTATCATTCCTGGGGGTCGATGAATGCGTGGTTGCGGCAAATCCATGGCGCCAATCGCCTGTATATGAGCCGCGCAAAAGGCGAAGCCATGGGCATTGCCCAGGATGATTGGGTATGGGTTGAAAGCCGCAATGGCCGTGTGAAGGGGCAAGTGACGCTGATGGAAGGCGTCAATCCCGACACCGTTTGGACCTGGAACGCCATTGGCAAACGCGCCGGCGCCTGGATGTTGAGCCCTGATGCGGCAGAAGCGCAGCGTGGCTTTTTGCTGAACCACGTGATCAGCGAATGGCTTCCCGCGCAAACCGGCCCGCGTCTTGCCAATGCTGATCCCATCACGGGCCAGGCCGCTTGGTATGATTTGCGCGTGAATATCAAGAAATGCGCGAGGGGTGAGGAAGGCATTACCGCGCCCCATCCAAGCACGCTGACGCCGCCACCCAATATGCCCGAACCGCCAGATATTCTGCGCTTCAATGCAGGAGATAAAAAGCCATGACATCCCTGCCCTCACCCGCACCGGGCGCCAAAAAGCTCGGCCTTGTGATCGATCTGGATACCTGTGTCGGCTGCCATGCCTGTGCGACGAATTGCAAGGAATGGAACACCAGCGGCCATATGGCGCCCTTGCCCGATCAGCACCCTTATTCCGCCGCGCAGGAAGGCGTTTGGTTCAACCGCGTGCATGCCTATGAAGCCGGTGATGGTGATGAAGGGCGCACGGTGCATTTCCCGCGTTCGTGCCTCCATTGCGAAACGCCGGCCTGTGTCACGGTTTGCCCGACGGGCGCATCTTACAAGCGTGCTGAAGATGGCATTGTGCTGGTCAATACCGATATGTGCATCGGCTGCCAGCTTTGCGCCTGGGCCTGCCCCTATGGTGCGCGCGAATTGGATGAAGACCAGGGTGTGATGAAGAAATGCACGCTCTGCGTTGACCGCATCTACAACGAAACCATCCCAGAAGACCGCCGCGTGCCGGCCTGCGTTTCCACCTGCCCCGCCAATGCACGGCATTTCGGTGATCTTGGCGATCCAAACAGCGATGTTTCCAAGCTTGTTGCCGAACGCGGCGGGTATGAGCTGATGCCGGAGATGGGCTACCAGCCCGTCAATCGCTATTTGCCGCCGCGCAATGCATCAAGCCAGGTAAAGACAGCGCCGAAGGAAGCGGGGCCTTTGCCCAGCCAAATCACCAACCCGCTGCTGCGTTGGATGGATAAGGTGCTGTCGCGATGAAACCTGCCCCTTCCATCATTTTCTTCACTGTCGCTTCCGGCGCAGGATATGGCTTGTTGTTTTGGCTTGGCGTGCTGAAACCGCTCGGCCTTCTGCCGGCGAGTAACTTCTTTGGCACCAACGCCGCCATCATCGCCCTTGCGCTCATTACCGCTGGGCTATGTTCATCGCTGCTGCATCTGGGCAGGCCGGAACGCGCCTGGCGCGCGCTCAGCCAATGGCGGACGTCTTGGCTCTCGCGCGAAGGTGTCGCGGCAATGCTGACCTTTCTGCCCGCCACAGTGTTTCTGATCGCGCTCGCGCATGGCGAAAACGCCCTGATGGTTCCATCGGGTTTGCTGTCAGCCGTTGGCGCTGCTGTCACGGTTTATTGCACGGGGATGATCTATGCGTCGCTGAAGCCCATCAAGGAATGGCATCACCCTATGGTGGCGCCGGGCTATTTGCTGTTCGCGAGTTTCTCTGGCGCGTCCTTGCTCGCCATGCTCGCCATCTTCTGGGGCGGTGGCTTTTTCCCCGCGCTGGTGGCGGCGGCACTCGGCATGGCAGCGCTCATGTTCAAGCGCGCCTATTGGGCGAGTGTGGATACCACACCCGCAGGCAGCACGCGCGAAACTGCCACGGGCCTTGGCTTCATCGGCAAGGTGCGCCCGCTGGAAAGCCCGCATACGGAAGCCAATTACCTGCTGCGGGAGATGGTGTTTCGCGTGGGGCGCGTGCATGCGGCGAAGCTGCGTGTCATCGCGCTATTGCTCGGCTTTGCCATGCCCGCGCTGCTGTTTTGCCTTGCCATTATCCTGGGCGGTGGCGCGGCCATGGCCCTTGGCTTGCTGGCCGCCGCCAGCGCGCTTGCTGGCCTGATGGTCGAACGCTGGCTGATCTTCGCTGAGGCGACGCATACGGTGGCGCTATATTACCCGACGCAGCGCTGAGACCCCTCAGCGCATCCGCCAAAGCCTTCCGATCATAGGCCACAACAGCCCGATAGCGGTGATGGAAAGCAGCGTCATCGCAATCGGCCGCGTGGCGAATTGGCCGACATCATCGCCAAAGATGATCAGCGATTGCTTGAGCGTTTCTTCCATCTTGCCCCCCAGTACCAGCCCCATAATTAAGGGCGCAGGCGAAAACCCGGTCCGGCGAAACAGAAAACCCACCACGCCCGCCACAAGCATGATGACAACATCGCCCATGGATTGATCCGGCCCATAGGCGCCGATGATGGAAAGCACGAATACCGAAGGCCAAAGGATCGCCGGCGGCACAAGTGAAATCCGCGCAAAGAACTTCGCCATATAAAGGCCAAGCCCAAGATAGAACAGATTGGCCGCAAGCATTGAAGCGAATACCGCGTAAAGCAAAGTTGGCTGCTCCGTGAACAGATGCGGCCCAGGCCGTACCCCCTGCACAATCAGCGCGGCCAAAATAATCGCCGTTGTCGCACTGCCAGGTATGCCCAAGGCAAGCGTCGGTACCATGGAGCCGCCCACCGCGGCGTTATTCGCAGCCTCAGGCCCCGCAACACCTTCAATGCTGCCCTTGCCGAATTCCTCCTTATGCTTGGACCAACGGCGGGTTTCATTGTAGCCAATCAGCGCTGCCGTTGTGGCACCAAGCGCCGGCAAGGCACCAATGAAGGTGCCAATCCCGCTGCCAATCCAGATGGCGCGGTTGCATTTGCGAAACTCCGCCATGCCCGGCACACGTGCCGCATCCATGGCGATGATCTTCGCTTTCTCCGCGCGGCGCACCACCTGATCGAGCATTTCGCCCACCGCAAAAAGCCCGATCAACACAGGAACAAATTTGATCCCATCGGCCAGTTCATCAATGCCGAAGGCGAAGCGCTCAATCCCCGTGGTCAGATCCATGCCCACCGTCGCGATCAGGACACCAAGTGCGGCGGCGATCAGATTCTTGACCGCGCTATCCCCGCCAATCGCCGCGCACATGGAAAGCCCGAATACGGCCAGCGCGAAATATTCCGGCGGCCCAAAAGAATAGGCCGCGCGCGCCAATAAGGGTGCGGCAATGATCAGCACAATGATCGAGAATATGCCCCCAATCGCTGAAGAAACCGCGGACATGCCAAGTGCCAGACCCGCCTGGCCCTTTTCCGCCATCTTATAGCCTTCAAGCGCAGTTGCGCTGGCCGAAGGATCACCTGGCGCATTCACCATAATGGCGGTGATGGACCCACCAAAATTCGCCGCGCAATAAATCGCCCCCAGAAAACAAATCGCCGGAATCGGTCCCATAGCGATTGTCATGGGCAGCATCAGCGCGATGGTGGTGCTGCCCGAAATCCCCGGCAGTGCGCCGACAAAAATCCCAAGCACGGTGCCAAGAAACACCATGAACATGACCCAGGGATCAATCAGAATCGCAAGCCCACCCAAAAACCCTTCCATCAGTCAAAATCCCAGCATGGTGACAAGCCAGCCCTTGGGCAGGGTCAGGCGAAAGATCTTCACGAAGATCAGCCAAATGGCGATGCCCATGCCAACTGCAGAAAGCACCAGCGTGCGCCAGGGCGTATCGCCCCAAAGCAGCCCCGCCAGCATCAGGAAAATCGGGATCGCCGGGATCATGCCAATCACCTCAACCAGCGGCAAAAACCCGAGGCAGATCGCAAAAATAAGCCAAGCACGGGATGAAATGCGCGGCGCCTCCTCCTCACTTGCGGGGGATGCCGCAGTCAGGCCCAGGATTAGCGCCAGCAGCAAAAGAATGGCCGATACCAGGCGCGGAAACTCCACCGCGCCAAGCCCCGGCAGACCAGGCGGTCCAGGATCAAAGGTGAAGGTCGCGGCAATGGCAGCGAAGGCCACCGCTGCGATACTGGCAGCGATGGCGTGATTCGGATTGCGCGCAGGGCGCATCAGCGCAGCAAGCCAAGCGCCTGCAACACTTCCCGCCCGCTTTCATGGAAGGACTGAAGCTGTGCACCCCAGACAGCGCGGCCCACCACGCTATCGGGCGATTGGCCCGTGTTTTCCAGATACGCCTTGAAGATCGGGCCAGACATGGCGCGCAATAAACCTTGTTCCAACCGTGCCACGCGATCTTCTGGCGTGCCCCGCAGCACACAAAAGCCACGCACGGTGGAAGCAACGCAATCAATGCCGGCCTCCTTAGCTGTCGGCAAGTCCGGAAAGCCGGGCAACCGCTTTTCGGAAAGTGCGAGCAGCGGGCGCAATTCACCAGACCGGAGTTGTGCTTCCGCTTCCGCAGGATTGACCAGGGCTGAATCGGTATTGCCGCCCACCAGGTTGATCACAATCTCCCCGCCGCCACGGAAGGGCACCAGGGTTGGCTGCTGCATGCCGGCCGCGCGACCGAAGGAAAAGATCGCAATATGATCAACGCCGCCCACATGGGTGCCACCAAAGCGGAGCGAACGCTGCTTGCCCGCCGCAACCAGATCAGCCGCGGTACGGAAGGGGCTTTCGCGCCGCACCAGCACAAGCTGCGGATCATCGGTCGCACGCACCAGCGGCACAAGTTCTGGAAACTGCGGCACATTACGATTGCGCAGCTGGGTGAGCAAATGGGTCTGCGTCACCAGAATAATCGTATGCCCATCCGCAGGCTTGGATGCCAGATATTGCAGCGCCTGCGCACCACTGCCGGCCGTGCGATTGACAACAACGAATTCCTGTTTGAATTCGCTTGGCGCCTGCACCATCATCATGCGTGCGGTGATATCCGTACCACCACCAACGCCGGCATGCGTCACCACTTCAATGATGCGTTCGGGAAAACTGCCCTGCGCGCGGCCGAGACTTGGCGCGGCCAGAATGGCACCCGCCCCGAATCCAAGCCGTGCCAATGTGCGACGTTTCACGGTAAAAGACATTAAGCGCTCCTCCAGCTTTGGGTGCCTGTTGCCATCGGCCTCCCTTTCACAGGAGTCTAGCGCTGATGCCAATACTGTCCAAGGGGTTGGCTTGCGCCCTGCCCCACGCCAAGACATGCTTGCCCCATCAGCAAGGAGCCCTGAGCCATGATTGCACGTCGCCCATTGCTTGCCGCCACGGCCGCCGCACTCGCCGCGCCGCGTTTTGCTACCGGCCAAACCGCCGCGCGTACGCTGCGCTTCATCCCGCAAAGCAACCTCTCCAGCATGGACCCGGTCTGGAGCACGGCTGTCATCGTCCGCAATCACGGCCTCATGGTCTATGATACCTTGTTCGGCCTTGGGGCGGATTTTCGTCCAAAGCATCAGATGCTGGCAGGGCATGAGGTTTCCGCCGATGGCCTGACCTGGACCATGACACTCCGCCCCGGGCTTCGCTTTCATGACAATGAACCGGTGCGCGCGCGCGATTGCATCGCCTCCATCATGCGCTGGTCAAAGCGCGATGTGCTTGGACAGCGGCTTGGCGTGCTGCTGAATGAAATGCGCGCCTTGGATGACAACCGCTTTGAAATTCGCCTGAAGCAGCCTTGGGCGGGCTTGGCTTGGGCGCTCGGCAAGCCATCGGCCAGCATTTGCGCCATCATGCCCGAACGCATCGCGGAAACAGATGCCTTCCAGCAAATTCGGGATTTCACCGGCAGCGGGCCCTTCCGTTTCCGCCAGGATCTGTTCCGGTCTGGCGACATCGCTGTCTATGACCGTTTTGAAGCCTATCAGACGCGCCAGGAAGCGTCTGACTTCATGGCGGGTGGCAAGCCCGTGCATTTTGATCGGGTCGAATGGCGCATCATGCCTGATCCTTCCACTGCATCGGCCGCACTGCAAAACAATGAAGCCGATTGGTGGGAACAGCCGCATGCGGATTTGCTGCCGCTGTTGCGCCGGCATCGGGATATTATGGTGGACCGCATCAATAGCGCGGGTAATCTTGGCGTGCTGCGCTTCAATTTCCTCCATCCGCCTTTTGACAATGTCGCGGTGCGTCGCGCGCTTTTGCCCGCGATTGACCAGCGCGTTTTCATGGATGGGTCCATCGGCACGGATCAAACCCTGTCCCATGTGCCGGCCGGCGTCTTCACGCCAGGTACACCGCTTGCCAATGATGCCGGGCTTGAAGTGCTGACCGGCCCGCGCAGCCTTGATGCGGCGCGCGCTGCCCTTACTGCTTCTGGTTACAAAAATGAACGCGTGGTGATGATGTCGGCCACCGATCTGCCGGTCTTGCAAAACCTGGCTGTAGTGGCCGCAGATTTGATGAAGCGCATCGGCTTCAATGTGGATTTCATTTCCATGGATTGGGGCACGCAAATCCAGCGCCGCACCAATCGCGGCCCGGTGGACCAAGGCGGCTGGAGCGCCTTTTGCACCACCTGGGAAGGCCTGGATGTCTCGGTGCCCGGCAGCCACATGCCCATTCGCGGCAATGGCGCCAATGCCTGGTCCGGTTGGCCCAGCATGCCGAAGCTTGAGGAATTGCGCGATGCCTGGTTTGCCGCGCCTGATCTGGCGACCGAAAAACGCATCGCCGAGGATATCCAGCGTGTCGTTTGGCAGGAAGTGCCCTTCATTCCGCTTGGTCTGGTGCTGCCGCCGCAAGCCTATCGGCGCAGCATTCGCGATGTCGTCAAAGGCGGACCTGCTCTATTCTGGGGTGTGAAGCGCGCATGAGAAGGCTTGGCATTCAGGCAGCGATATTGGCGCTGGTGATAGCGCCAATGGCAGCCCATGCGGCCGAAACGGCGCGACCAAACCCAAAACTGCCTGAGGCCGTGACTGCCGCGCCGTTGGTACCGAAAGCCACCACCCCCGAAGCGCGCATGAGCTACGCCTGCGTGTTCGGCCAAGCCGGTGGGGCGGCGCTTTCGCTCATGCTTGGCTCTGGGAATGTGTGGGGTGCGCTTGCCGATGCCGCTTTGGGGCGCCCACCCAGCGCCGAACAACGCGCCCTCTGCGCGCTGGGAGAGGCGCTGGCGCCGCATGTCGCCGCCGCAACCGAAGTCGCCGCGGAGGAGTTATTGGCTGGCGCGCAGCGTCAGGCAGAAGCGGCAAAGGATATGATGGCCAAAAGCAGCAAACAGATGCGGCAGGCGTGGGGGAGGCTTGGGGACATCACGGCGAAAAACAGCGCCCGTGCCAGCAGTGATCTTGCGCGCGTTTGTGAAGGCCACACGAATTGCACTTGGCTGCGCGATACAGCGGCCGCCAACTGGTCACGCCTTTGGCCGATCCGCTGACCGAAAACTCGGCTT
>SXGQ01812870.1_pt1 | contig 11057 bp, 17 predicted proteins | sample 3178371 | NCBI WGS metagenome assembly SXGQ01 (sample SAMN11356859, study PRJNA531348) | freshwater metagenome | isolation source: freshwater sample F1-20 | place: China: Fuxian Lake, Yuxi | collected 2017-12-25 | reverse complement strand
GCAGCACGACCACCTAAGCGTGATCGTGGAGAAGCTGGCGCCGGGGGGCTGCTGGTTGCAGTTGGTGAGCCTCAGCTGAGCTGAGGCCCGGGCCGGTTCACCAGCGGTTGCCGCCACCGCCACCACCGCCGCCACTGGGGCGCGGCTCGGCCTTGTTCACGCGGATGCTGCGGCCCATCCACTCCACGTTCTGGAGGTCGTCGATGGCCTTGGTTTCCTCGGCATCGCTGGACATGTCCACAAAGGCGAAGCCCCGCTTGCGGCCGGTTTCGCGATCGAGGGGCAGGGTGCACTTTTTGACGGTGCCGTATTCCCCGAACAGGTGTTGGACATCCTCAGCCTCCGCATCGAAGGAGAGATTGCCGACGTAGATCGTCATAAAAACAATGGAATGAATCTGTATCCGATTCTTCGAATAATCCTGAGAAAGTCGCTGGCCGAAGTGGAGAAATCCGGTGGAGCTCGCCCCGATGGGAAGAAACCCGCTGAAGAGTGATCGTTGAATCAATCCCAGCCTAGGCCACGGTTGGCCCAATGCCCGCAGGTGGGCCATAAAAAAGCCCCGCTGCCGCGAAGCTCGGGTCTCTCAGGATCGCCGGCCAGGAGCCTCTGGCGATCACTTCCATTCTTCGTTGCGGCGGGGCGTCGGCGGAAGACCCCCTACATCACCACAGATTTACGCAGGCCAGGCTTCAGAAGCGCGCCATGGCCGCCACCTTGGCGAGCTTGTCGGCATCGAGGCCGTTGAGTTCATCCAGCTGCAGCAGCCCTTCCTTCACCAGGCTGGCGAACACAAACAGGATGCCCTCGAGGCGGAAGGCAAAGCGGCCTTCGATGGTGTGGCGCTCAATGCTCAGAAAATCGTGGAATTGCCAGATCGATTCCGCCGAACTCAGGCCATTGGCGCGGCTTTGCAGGGTGGTGATCAGCTGGGCGATGGCACGGCCGTAGGCCTGCTCAAAGGCCCGCTCGGCGATCACCTGCTCGGTGTCTGTCCATCCCTCCACCGCCTGCTGCACCATCACCACCCCACCTGTTGTGTTTGACGCTACTCGTGTTGTCAGATGCGCGCGAGGGGCCGCCGTTGGCGCCGCAGGGCGGGCAGCTCAAACCAGGCCAGATCGGGGCGGTCGTGGTGTTCCCGGTGGTAGCCGAAGTGAAAGCAGGCCAGCAGCGACAGCCAGGCGGGCCAATCGAGGCTGGCGGGGCCGCCGGCGGCGCCGGCGCTGCGCTGGCGGCGGTGGGGCAGGTAGGTGCCGAACAGGAACAGCTGCAGCGAGCTCAGCAGCAGCGGCAGGGTGCAGAACAGCAGCAGATTCAGCCCGGCGCCGCTGTGGACCAGCCCGGCGAATCCCAGCAACACGGCCCAGCCTCCCAGCAACCGCGCCATCTGACCCGCGCTGAGGTAGCCCGCCATGAAGCGCCGATACCAGCGCAGCGGCCCGGCGCTGGGATCGGGGTGGAAGTCCGGGTCGGCGGGGCTCGCGGTGTGGCGGTGGTGGCGCCGGTGGTTGCGCCGGCAGCCGCCATAGGCCAGGCCCGCATAGAGCCCCAGGGCGCAGGCGCCGAGCCGGTGGTTCCAGCGGGGGCTGCGGGGCAACAGCACGCCGTGCATGGCGTCGTGCCCCACGATGAACAGGCCCGTGTGCAACAGGGTGCGCAGCAGCACCGCCGCGGCGATGGCCCACCAGGGCCACGGCCCCAGGGGGGCCAGCAGCAGGGCGAGGGTGGAGGCTCCCCAGCCCAGCAGCAACAGCAGCGCCAGCCCCAAACCCGGGGCGGGGTTCAGCGGGCGAATTTGAGCAGCTCCGCCGGGGAGGCCAGCAGGTCGATCGCCACGAAATAGATCTTGCCCTCGGGGTTGAGCAGGAAGCGCCAGGCCACGTTCATGCCGATGCCGGCACCAAACCAGGGGGTTTGCACCTTGCCGGTCACCTTGATCTGGGTGAAGTCGCCGTCGGTGGGTTCGGCGTAACCGCGCTCGGGCAGCAGCTGCAGGTTTTGGCAGTCCTCACGGAAGAAGCGCAGGATCGCCTCGGTGCCCACGATCGGCTTCTGGAACGGCGGCTGCAGGGCGCCGTCGGCCAGGAACAACTGGATCAGGTTGTCGAAGTCGTTGGCGTTGAGCAGATCCATGTAGCTGTTCACGGTGGGGTTGATCACCCCCTCGATGAACACCTTCTTGCGCTGCTCCTCCGGGGTGGGGGGTGTCACGGGCTCCATCACCCGCTGGCCTTCCCCCTTGGCGGGGTCGAAGCCCATGTCCACCACGAAGTTGCGCAGCAGGGTGATCTGCTGGCCCTGCTCCACGTCCTGCACGGAGCGCAGCACGGCGGAGGCGTTGGCGGAGAGCTGGTAGCCCTCAGGAATGGGGGCCACGCTGCCGGCGGCCATCCACTGGCCCAGCTGATACCAGAAGCCCAGCTTGATGTTCACCGACCAGTTGGAATAGGCCCGGCCGATGGGGGTGTCGGCGCGGTTGGCCAAGTCGCACATCACCTGGCTCTGGCGGGTGAAATCCATCGCCTTGATCTCGTTGAGCACCGCCTCGGCGAACTGCATGCGGGCGGCCGCGGGGGCGGCGATGGTGATGGTGCGGCCCATCTCGAGGTAGGCGTACCAGATCAGGGCCAGCTGGTCTTCCGCGCTGAGCAGCTTGAAGCGGGCCGTGATGGCGGGCACCACGTCGGCGGAGCGGGTGTCCGGAAAGATCTGCGTGGCCCGGTCGAGCGTGAACATGCGAGCCAACCCCAATTGTTAAGGAATTTTTCAGACCCTAGCACGTGGCCGGTGGCTTGATGGACAAAAAAGCAGTTTTGGTGTATTGCGATGCACCGTTGCGGCTAGCGGTCCGGCGCTGGCCGGGTCCCGGGCCCGAGCCCTGGCCCCCGGGCCTCAGTCGAGCTCCCAGGCGCCGAGGCGCTCCAGCCAGGCCTCCGATTGCTGGGGGCTCCAGCCGTGGTCGGCTTCGAGCACATCGGCGATGGTGATCAGCAGGTCGAACAGCGCGGGCTCAGGGTTTGGGGTGCACTGGGCCTGCCGCTGGAGGCGCTGCCCCAGGGCGAGCAGCTCCAGCTCCGCCAGCCAGGCCCCCTGTTCAAAGGCGGCGCGGGCGTGGTCGTGGTTGGGGGTGGGCATGGGTGCGCAGCGGTGACCCCATAGGGTTCCGAGGACGCATCAGCGGCCCACCGCAACCCCCATGCCCCGCCCCCACCAACCCCTGCTGCTGCAGCTGTTGCACGGGCTCACCGCCCTGGTGGTGCCGCTGGCCTGGTTGAGCGGCCTGGTGGTTTACAGCCAGTACGACGGCCGTTGGGGTCGCCTGCCGTTCACCCTGCCCGGCGACTGGGTGGATGTGCACGGCAGCTTCGGGGCCCTGCTGTGGCCCGTGGCGCTGCTGTTTGGCGTCTATGCCTTTGGGCCGGGCCGCTGGCGCCTGCGCCAGTGGGGCAATGCCCTGCCCCTGCTGGCTCTAGCCCTGGCGTTGGGCAGCGGCAAGGCCATGCAGGAGGACTGGCTGCGCCAGGGCCAGCTGCATCACCTCGCCTACAGCCTGCATCTGACGGCCTGGCTGCTGCTGGCCCTGGCGGTGGCGGTGCATCTGGTGACACTGCTGCGGCGCGGCGGCTGGCCCCTGCTGCTCTCGATGCTTAAACGGTGAATTCGCTGTTGTAAGCCTCTTCGCCGTGGGCGTTGATGTCGAGCCCCTGCTGCTCTTCGTTGCCGCTCACCCGCAGGGGTAGCACCGTTTTCACCAGCTGCAGCACCGCATAGGTGCCCACCCCCACCCACAGGGCGGTGAAGCCGGCGGCCTTGAGCTGGATCAGCAGTTGGCTGGGATTACCGGCCAGCAGCCCATCGGAGCCGGCTGGGTTCACGGCCTTGAGGGCCAGCACGCCGGTGAGCAGGATCCCCAGCAGGCCGGCCACGCCGTGCACCGGCAGCACATCGAGGCTGTCGTCGAGGCGGGAGCGGTTTTTGAGTTGCAGGGCGGTGTTGCATACGATCGCCGCCGCAAAGCCGATCAGCAGGGCGCCGATTGGGCTCACATAGCCCGCGGCGGGGGTGATCGCCACCAGGCCTGCCACCGCTCCAGTGGCTACGCCCACGGCGGTGGGTTTGCCCCGTTGCAGCGTTTCGATCAGCATCCAGCCCAGGGCCGCCGCGGCACCGGCGCTGTTGGTGGTGAGGCAGGCCAGGGAGGCCAGGTTGCCCGCCACCAGACCGCTGCCGCCGTTGAAGCCAAACCAGCCAAACCAGAGCAGCCCGGCCCCCAGCAGGATGAAGGGCACGTTGTGGGGCGGCGCCACCTGCGCCGGGTGATGGCGGCGGCCTCCCACCACGGCGGCGGCTACGGCGGCCCCCACACCGGAGGCCATCTCCACCACCAGGCCACCGGCGAAGTCGAGGGCGCCGAGGCCATCGGGCCCCAGGAAGCCGCCGGGCCCCCACACCATGTGGGCCAGGGGCAGGTAGATCACCGTGCTCCAGAGCAGCACAAACAGCAGCCAGGCGCGGAAGTTCATCCGCTCCACCACCGCGCCGGAGATCAGGGCCGGCGTGATGATCGCGAAGGTGAGCTGGAAGAAGGCCACGGCGCCATGGCTGAGCTGCCCGTCGCCGTAGGGGGCCGACCAGTTGCTCAGGCCCGCCCACTCCAGCCCGCCGATGAACGGGGCCAGGGCCCCCTGGCCGGGGGAGAAGGCCAGGCTGTAGCCGAACAGCACCCACAACACGCTCACCAGCCCCATGGCGGCGAAGCTCATCACCATCGTGTTGAGCACGTTGCGGCTGCGCACGAAGCCCGCATAAAAGAGGGCCAGCGCCGGCGTCATCATCAGCACCAGGGCGGCGCTGAGTAGCACGAAGCCGTTGTTGGCGCTGCTGAGGGCCGTATCAGCGGCGAACAGACAGAGTTGCATCGGAGCTGCCGCAGGCTGGGGGCACCCTGCTGAGCGCCCCCGCGGAGCTCTGGTAGCAACCGCTACGAAAGCTGCGGAAGTGGTTGCAACTGATACATGCGGGCCTCAGCCCTCGTGGGGCAGGGGCGCCGGCCGCAGGCCGCAGGCGCGGCGGCAGTCGAGCCAGGTGGCCAGGGGCACCCGCAGCTGATCGGCGATCTGGTGGTCGCTGAGGCCGAGGCTCCGGGCGCGGCGGGAGCGGATCCACAGCTCCCGCAGGCTGTGGCTGATGCGCAGGGCGAAGCCGGTGTCGCGCAGGTGGTGCAGCAGCTCCCCCTTCACCTTGGCCACCAGGTAGCTGGAGGGGCGATGGCCGCGGCGGGCGTCAAAGCCGATGGCCCCCTTGCAGAGGCCCTCATAGGCGGGGCTGAGCAACTCCTCCACCGGCAGCCCCCAGTGGCGCGCGAAGCGCTGGGCCTGCTGGTGGGCCAGCCCCAGGTGGCGGCAGGCGAAGGCCCGCTGCTGGGTGGTCATCGGGCGGCGGCGGGGTGGGTGCGGGCGCCGGCGGCGGGAGGGGCGGTGCATGGCACAGGGGGCAAAGAGCTCTGTGCTAGCCGGGGTTTTGCCCCCCTGTCAGGGGGAAGAGAGTCTGAGTTTTCAGGGGTGACGCCCGGGGCCGCGGCGGCTGAGAACGCCGGCGCCAGCAGGGGCATGCCACGGCCGTGGCCGCCGCAGGGCCACACCCGTGGCGGGCCCTGGGCCACGGCGGTGGCCCCCCTGAAGCCACGGCCGTGGGCGGGTTGGGGCGGCGCCTGCGGGCCACAACCGGAGCAGTGATCCCCTCCGCTGATGCCCCCATCCGTGTTGCTCACCCACCACCACCGCGGCGCCATGGCGATCGCCGCCGAGCGCGGCTTCTGGATGCCCCTGGCGCTGGAGCGCGCCTGGTTGCCGCAGCTGCGCTTCCTCACGGCCCTGAGCCGCGGCCAGGGCAGCATCGCCCTGTTGCTGGAGATCAGCGGCTTTGAGCCGTGGCGCCAGCGGGGCTGCGGTGAGCTGTGGTTGCCGTTGCTGGGCCAACGGCTCACCCTGCCGTCGCCCGTGCCGCTGGGCAACCGCCGGCGGCTGCGGGGCTGGCTGCCGCAGCGGCGGCAGGAGCGGGTGGTGGTGCCGCTGTTGGCGCTGCTGGCGGCGCCGCGACTCAGTGATCTGGCGCCCTAGCCCGCCGTGGGGGCCACCAGGTCGGGGGCCCGCAGCAGCCCCTGCGCCAGGGCCCAGGCCAGCAGGCCCCGCTGGTCGGCCACGCCGGCCTTGCGGTAGAGCTGGCTGCGTTGGCGGCGCACCGTGTCGCAGCGCACCTGGCGCAGGGCTGCGATCTCGTGGGTGCTGCGGCCGCGGGCCAGGGCCAGCAGCAGCTCCTGCTCCGCGGCCCGCAGGGCCGGCGGCTGGGGTGAGCCGCCGCGGTGACGGGGGCCCTGGCGCAGGCGCCGATCAAAGGCCGGGTCGATGCAGGGGCGGCCGGCCACCAGATCCAGCACCGCCCGCAGCCCCAGGCCACTGCCGCCGCTTTCCAGGCTGAGCAGGGCGTCGGCCCCGTGGCTCCAGAGGTGCTGCAGCCGGGGGGTGGGGATGGCTTTGGGCAGGTAGATCAGCCCGCGCACACGGCCGATGCCCGGCTGGCTGCGCAGCTGTTCCAGCAGCAGGTCGGCGCCGCCATCGGGGAGGTCGTCGTCGGCGATCAGCAGCAGCTGCGGGATGGGCTCGGGCAGCTGGGCCAGCAGGTCGGCGATGGAGCGGCTCACCAGGGCCTGCTCCAGCAGCAGGGTGGTGATCACCTGCACCTGGGCGTTGGCGCTGCAGAGGGCGATGGTCCAGCCCTGGCAGGCCTCCAGCACCTGGCGGTGCAGGGGTTGGTGGTGGCCGTAGAGCGGGGCCGGCGCCATGGCCTCAGCGGGCTGTTTGCTCCGAGGCCAGGATCGTTTCCAGCACCTCACCGCTGTAGCCCGACACGATGCGGTAGTCGTGGCCGTTGCAGATCGATTTGGCCCGGGCTGTTTTGTGGGCCTGCCAACTGGCATGGCGCACGATTTCATCCACCCACGTGTCTGTGGAGGTGTCGTAGCGCTGAATGATGATCATGTTGCGCCTACCGGGATGGCTGAATCGTCCCGGTTGTGATCAACAACGCCAACAAACTGCAGATCGGGTTCGGGATTGCCGACGGCGCTGACGCCCTTGAAGCTGTGTTGCGGATGGGATGACAGCCCCAGCGCCCCTCAGCAGGCTGAATTCCCAACACGGATCACCATGCAGTTTGGATGGGGCTCCAGCACGTCGCCACCGCGGCTCTATCGCCTGATCGACGGCTGCTGTGAACCCCACCGCCAGCTGGATGGGCCCTACGCCAGCCTCGAGGAGGCGATCGCCGATGCGGTGGAGTGGCTGGAGCAGGGCTGGGCGGAGGCGGGCCTCGATTCGCTGCTGGCACTGATCGGCGTGGAGGTGTGCGCCGCCAATGGCGATTGGCGCACCTGCCGTTTGCCGATGCCGCTGCTCACGCCGCTGCTGTGCCCGCTGCCCGTGCCGGTGCGGGCGGCCCTCAGCTGAGCTCGAGCCACCAGCCGCTGCCGGGGCCTTCCACCATCCAGCGGCGGCCCCAGTTGCGGCTGGAGTAGGGCAGGGCGCGGCCGGCGCTGGCGGCGGTGCTGCGGTAGCCGCCGCCCACCAGGTTGGCGTCACCGTTGGGGTCGTGCATCAGCAGGGTGCCGGCGGCGGGGTCGGCGCCGATCACCAGGCTCCAGTGGCCGCCGCCGCGGGGGGCGTCGACGGGCCCATGGTGCAGCCAGCCCACGGGGCAGGGGATGCCGCGCTGCAGCTGGGCGAGCAGTTGCTCGAGGTGGCCGTCCTGGCGGAAGCGGGCGGTGATGCCCAGCCCCGCCAGGGCCGCCACCTGGGCGTGGGGCTCGGTGCTGTCGCCGTGGCGTTGCACCAGGGCCAGGTAGCGGTCATCGGCCTGGCCGGGGCCCGCCAGGCAGCCGGGCCGCAGGAAGGCGGCGGCCATGGCGCAGCTGGAGGAGAAGCACATGCGCGGCCCCTGGGGGGTGGCGCTGTCGTTTTGGCTGAAGTAGGGCACCGCCAGGGCGAGGGGTGCGGTGATCGGGGCCGGCATCGCTGCAGGGCAAGGAACCCTGAAGGGTTCCGGCCGGCCGCCACGGCCAGGGGGGCAGGGCCCCGGAACCCTTGGGGGTTGTTGCCGCCGAGGGCATGGATTCCAAACGACTGGTGGTGTGGATCTCCGCGGGGATCCTGGTGTTTCAGGGCGGGGCGCTGGCGGTGGACCTGCTCAATTGCATGACCGTCACCTGGCTGGTGGTGCAGCGGCGCGGGCCCCTGGATCCGGAGCAGTCGTTCTGCGTGCGGCCCCAGGGGCGCATCGATGCGGCGGTGGCCCAGGGGCTGAGCGTGCTGGCGGGGTTGGCGTTGGGCAGTTCAGCCGCGGGCCAGGGCCGCGACCGGCTCTGAGGCCACGGTGGTGAGCTGGCCGCCGCGCTCATCCCAGAGGATGTAGTCGAAGCAGCTGGGGATGTCGCGCAGGCGCAGCCGGGTGACGCCCTTCAGCAGGTGGGCGTTGCGGCGCTGGCAGGCCTGCAGGCGGTAGTTGGGGATCGCCTCGCAGAGGTGATGGATGGCGTGGCAGCCGATGTCGGCGGAAAACCAATTCAGCACCGCCGGCAGTTCCAGGTCGCTGGTGCCCTGCATGGCCCCATCCATGGCATTCCAGTTGTGGTTGGAGTGGGCGTAGGAGCCGGGGAAGTTGTGCTGCACAAAGAAGATGCAGATGAAGATCGCCGCGCCGCAGGCCATCACCGGGCTGTAGATCAGCCAGAAGGCCTTGGCGCCGATCCAGCTGCTGAGCAGCAGCCAGCTGCCCACCACCGCCAGGTTGTTGAGCAGCAGGTCGCGGCCCTCCTCGGGGCTATGCCACCAGCGGCTCTTGTGGCTGGCCACGATCTGGGCCCAGCTGGGGCGGGGGCTCTGGCGCAGCTGGCGCCAGGCGTGGGGCAGGAAGCCGCTGAGGCCCCCCAGCAGTTCCACCCGCGGTTTGATCACCAGGTAGAAGAAGCCGCCGGGGAACAGCATCAGCGGGTGGCGCAGCACCCGGTAGAGGGTTTTGCCGCCCTCGCTGTAACCGGCATAGGTGTCGGCGCTCACCAGGGCCGAGGGGCCCTTGTAGCGCTCCCAATTGCCGTTGTGGCGGTGGTGATAGGCGTGCCCGCGCGACCAGGGCAGTTGGGGAATGCCGGCCACGATGCCCAGCAGGAAGCCCACCCAGCGGTTGGTGTGGCGGTTGCGGAACAGCGAGTAGTGGCTGCAGTCGTGCATCAGTGAGAAGACGCGCGCCAGGAACAGCACCATCAGCACCAGCGCCGGCAGCAGCAGCCACCAGCTGCCCTGGGAGAGGGCCCGCACCGCCAGCCACCACAGCAGGCCGTAGGGCACCAGGGTGTTGACGATCTGCCAGGTGGCGATGGCATCGGAGCTGCCCATGAAGGGCTTCAGCTCGAAGTCACTGCGCTGCAGCGGGGTTGTGGCCGTAGGAGAAGACGTTTGCAGAAAAAAGGGGAAGCGCGATCGCCTGATGTTGTGTTGACCCTAGGAGCCGCAGGTTTGCGTTGTGCGTGCAGGCTTTCGGTTTTCTTCTGTTGACCGCCCCAATCGCTGCCATACAACTCAGCGGTACGGCGTCAAACCCGCATGCATCACCTTTATCGATTGCGCTCAGGTTTTGTGGCCCGTTTTGATGTGGACCCCGCCCGCATTGAGCACCAAACCGTCACCAGCCTGTCCGGGGAAACCCACCATGTGCTGAACAGCGGTGAGGCGGAGCGGCGCCTGTTTGTGCTGCAGTGCGAATACCTGAACGACAAATACGACGAGCGGCTGGCGGCCTGAGGGGCCGCGGCGCTGTCGGGCCCCTGGTCAGGGTTAGTCAGACCCCGCACACCGGCCCCCGCAGGCCCCCCGCAGGCCAACCCCAGGCCCCCCTGCCGTTGCGGTGCAGGCCTTGAATGGGGCGTTGGCCTCCCCGGGATGACGCACCCCCCCAACCCCCACCCCCACCGGCACGGCTCCCGCGGCAACGGCGCCGCCTTCCGCTGGAGCATTGCCCTCAACAGCGGCCTCACCGCCCTGCAGCTGCTGATCGGCCTGGCCTTTGGCTCGCTGGCGCTGATCGGCGATGCCCTGCACAACCTCGGCGATGTGCTGGGGCTGGTGTTGGGCTGGGGGGCGGAGCGGCTGAGCCAACGCCCCGCCGCCGGCCGCTTCACCTATGGCTACGGGCGCAGCACCCAGATGGCCTCGCTGCTCAATGGGCTGCTGATCTTTTCGGCGGGCGTGGTGGTGGTGGTGGAGGCGGTGCAGCGGTTGCAGGAGCCGGTGCCGGTGGTGGCCGGGCCGGTGGCCTGGGCGGCGGCGGCGGGCATCGCCATCAACCTGCTGTCGGCACGGTTGTTTGGCCACAGCCACCAGCACGATCTCAACCGGCGGGCGGCGGTGCTGCACCTGCTCACCGATGCGGCGGTGTCGGTGGCAGTGTTGCTCAGTGCCCTGGCGGTGGCGGCGACCGGCTGGCTGTGGCTGGATGCGCTCACCGCCATCGGCGTCGGGCTGGTGGTGCTGGCCAGTGCCCTGGGGCTGCTGCGGGAAGCGCTGGCCCTGAGCCTGGATGCGGCGCCGCGCCAGATCAACCTGCAGGCGGTGGAGGCGGCGCTGCTGGAGCTGCCCGGGGTGGAGGCGGTGGAGCACCTGCACGTGTGGGGGTTGAGCACCTCCCGCACGGCCCTCACCACCCACCTGTGGATCAGCGCCGGCGCCGCCGGCGATGGGGTGTTGGAGGCGGCCAGGGCCCGGTTGGAGGCCCTGGGGATCGGCCACAGCACGATTCAGCTGGAGCGCCGCCAGGCGCCTGGGTAGTGTTCGGGGCCACCTGCGTCCGCAGCGTGAACCCCGCATCCGAACCCCTGCTAGATGCGGTGGACCACCTCTGCCATCAGGTGGAGGGCGACCCGGCGTTGCAGAGCGCTTTTTACGCCGCCACCACCCCGGAGGCGATTGTGGCCCTCACGGTGGAGAGGGGGATTTTCATCGGCGTCG
>SXGQ01725141.1_pt1 | contig 11057 bp, 23 predicted proteins | sample 3178371 | NCBI WGS metagenome assembly SXGQ01 (sample SAMN11356859, study PRJNA531348) | freshwater metagenome | isolation source: freshwater sample F1-20 | place: China: Fuxian Lake, Yuxi | collected 2017-12-25 | reverse complement strand
GGCAGCATGAGGATCGAGGATTTCTTCCTGGTGGCTGGCGCGGCGATCTTCGGCGGCGCGTTCCTGGTGGCGGTGCTACTCGCTCTGTGCGCGCTGGCATCGGCTGTTAACGGCAAGCTGCGGGAGCGTGGGGACAGGGCGGCTATGCGGCGGTATGTGGAGCGGCGGTACGACCCGAGCCAGTGGGGCGGCGGTGCGGCGTTGCTCGTGGGCGGATTCGCCATCTGTTATTTCCTTGCGAGGTTATCGGCATGAGTAAGGCACCAGCTCCAACGAAGGGCGTAAAACCGATGTTCGCCGGAGTCGCCGGGGTCGTGATTGAGAGCGTTCCGGAGGATGTGGTTTTCGGGGAGCGGAAGAGGAAATGTTCACCCTACGATCCCCTGTTGCTGCAATTGCAGGCCGCGGGGCCAGGCAAGTTCTTGCGATTTGACGATCTCCGCGCCCGCCCGTCTCTGATTGTGCGGGCCAAGAAGCTCGGCATCCGGGTTCTGTTCGGTGAGAAAGGGGAGCAACTCTTTGTGTGCCTGGCTAAGGCCGATCTCACGACGGCCGGGGTTGCCGACGAGCAGCCGCGGGTCACGGTAAGCGATATCGTCATCGCCGCGTTGAAGGTTGGGCGTTCGACTGCGGGGGAGATTGTAACTTGGGCGCGGTCGAACGGCGCGCCTGGTGTGGGCATCTCGCAGGTGGACGGGCTGCTGAGCAATCTCGCTAGGGCTGGGAAGGTAAAGCTCAGGCCGCTGCGGTCCGGAGCCTCGGATGCGCCTGATCGCTGGAGTCTGGCATGAACGCCCACGTGCAGGAACCGTTTCGCTCGACACTGAGCGCGATCTGGGGCGCGTACCAGACGGCAGTGAGCGGCGATTTGAATCCGATGCCGAAGTGCCCGGAGTGCAACCGGGAAACGGCTACGGAGGTGCGTTGCGAGGAATGCCGCCGCCACGTGTGCGACGAGTGCGCTCTGGTGCATGAGGATATCGCGACGTGCCGCCCGTGCGTGCCCGCCGTTATCGCCGAGTGCGACGAGCAGATCAGAGACCTCCGCGACGGGTTCGGGCAGGTCATGTCCACCGAAGCGCGGCGGTCGAGGCTGGCGGATATCAGGGGGCTGTTGAGGCATCGGGACGCACTGCTGGCGTTCGGGGGGGGGTAGCGAATGAGCACTGAACTCGCCCGCGTCGAAAGCGTTCCGCAACTGTCTCCCGATCAGGTTCAACTACTGAAAGACACCGTCTGCAAGGGAGCGACACACGACGAACTACGGCTGTTTATGCAGGTTTGCGCGTCGAAGCGGCTGGACCCATTTTCGCGCCAGATTCACGCGGTAAAACGCCCGCAGCGGATGGACGATGGCTCTTACCGGGACTCCATGACGTTCCAGACTGGCATTGATGGCTACCGTCTAATTGCGGAGCGTAGCGGGAAATACGCCGGTCAGGACCAGCCGATGTGGTGCGGGCCGGATGGAGTATGGAAGGAAGTGTGGACCGACAAAGCGCCGCCGGTCGCCGCCCGCGCCGCCGTCTACCGCGTCGGGTTCGTGCAGCCGCTGGTACGTATTGCGCGCTGGTCAGCATACGTACAGACAAAGCGCGACGGCACGCCTAACCAGATGTGGAGCAAGATGGGGCCGGAGCAACTGCACAAATGCGCCGAGGCCATCGCGCACCGCGCCGCATTTCCCGAGGAACTGGCCGGCCTGTACACAAACGAAGAGATGGCACACGCCGACAGTCGCGAGGACAAGATTCAGGCCGCGCAGGATGTTGCCGCCGCGAAGCTGGCAGCACTCAAGGGCGACGTGATTGACGTTGAGATGGAGCAGCCATTGTTGCCGCCACCAGCCGACGAAGCCGCCTCGGAGCCGGACAAGTTCAAGATGCTCGAAGCGTTCGCCGCAATCAAGAAGGAGTTTCAGAAGTTCGGCGCGGAAGAGGCGTACTACGAAGTTCTTCAGGCGAACGGCTTCGCTAAGTCCAATCTCATCAAGCCCGCGTCACGTGGGAAGCAGATTTACAGGGCAATGGCGAAGCGCCTGATCGAGATCAAATCGGCCGCGGAACCGCAAGACGAACAGTTCGCCGCACTCGTGACGATGTTCGGCGCGGACCGCGTTATCGACTGCATCGCGCGCGAGTTCGGCGTGACGATGTGGGATGAAATCCCGGCGCGGAATCGCGATAGGGCGTTCGAGCGCGTCAAGGAACTACTGGCGTGAGCCTTCAATTCCTTACCCCGGTGAAACCGCACGCCCTCTACATGAGGCGCGCTAGAGCGGCACGCAAGGAGCTGGCGCTGCGGGCGTATCTACCCAAACGGTTCAAGGTGCTCTCGGTGGAAGAGGTGGCATTTGAAGCAGGGTTGCCGCTGTCGCCGCCGTCCTCACTCGCCTGGATCAATAGCCCATATATGAGACACGTTTCCGCCGATCTTAGTCGGAAGGGGCATATCCCTGGTGGGACTACTTGGCACGCTGCACCGTTGGTAATGACGGCGGGCGGGAAATGACGATCCTCGCGATTGACCCAGGCCCCACTGAAAGCGGGTGGGTGAAGATGGACGAAAACTACCGGGTAATCGGTAGCGGCGTCATGGCCAACGAGGACATGCTCGGCCACGTCTGCGGTGCCGCGCTGTTCGACGACGCGCCCCGGCTGGTGATCGAGCAGATAGCCAGTTTCGGCATGGCCGTGGGAGCAGAAACGTTCGATACGTGCGTCTGGACCGGGCGCTTCATGCAGGTGTGTGCAACTGAGACAGGGAGCGACAAAGCCATCACGCGGATACCTCGCGTGCCGATCAAGGTCCATCTGTGCGGCACCGCGAAGGCGAAGGACCCGAACGTTCGGCAAGCACTGATCGACCGTTACGGCGGCTCCGACGCGATCCGAAAGCATCGCCCTGCGAAGCGCAACCGCAAGGGTGAGGTGACCAGCCCCGAAGTCGAACCGGGCGCACTGGCTGGCGTGTCGGCGCACGCATGGGCGGCGCTGGCGGTCGCCGTTGTGTATCTGGACCGGGTAAAGGCGGGAATGGTATGAGCGTATACACCGAATCTGACCGACTGCACGCGCGCGCCCTTGGTGTCGAACTGATCCCGCACTGCAAGATGTGCGCGGCGCACGAAGTCAGGGAAGCGCAACAGCGAATCGAGATCGCCGAGAGCGCGGAACTGGCCGACGAGCTGGCTGCTGACCTGTCGGCGGCAAAGCGGGAAGCTGACCTGTACCGGCAGAAATTCTACTTGGCGCTGGCCTGTCTGGCGGGCGTGTTTGTCATGGTGATGGCGGGGTGGGTGCGGTGACAATCAACTGCAAGGCCGACCTGAACCGGCTGGTGGCGGAAACGGTATGGGATCAACGATGAGCGCAATCACGGCAGATGCTGTCGCAAGGGACGAACTACTAGCAAAGTTGCGTGTACTGGGGAAGCGCATGAAGGAATATCCGATCATGTTTTCGGACTCGATGGTGCCGGCGATCCTCGATGGGAGAAAGACCGTCACGCGGCGGATAGTGCGGTCGCTGCCGAGCGAGTACTATCAAGTCGTCCAGTCCAGCGCGGGGTGGTGGGGATTTTTCACTGGGGATGAAATGTCTGGACATCATGCTTATGCCATGGTCAAATGCCCGTTCGGAGTGCCCGGCGACCGCCTTTGGGTTCGGGAAGCGTGGCGCACGGGGAAAGCCGCTGACAGGTTTCCTCCCCGAACGCTGAACACGTGCGACCCGATCCAGTACGCCGCCGATAACGCAACCATCAACCTGAACACGCTCCCCGACTTCGGCGGCTGGTCGGACAGATTGCGCTCCCCGCTTCACATGCCCCGTTGGGCTTCGCGCCTGACGCTGGAGGTTGTCAGCGTGCGGGCGGAGCGGCTGCATGAGGTCACGGAAGAGGATGCCGAGCGAGAGGGGATCGACGACTCAGACGCAATGATCGGGCAGGTTTCACACCCCTACGTGACCGCGTTCGCCTCGCTATGGGAGTCGATCAACGGCCATGGATCGTGGGCGCAAAACCCGTGGGTCTGGCGGATTGAGTTTCGGGTGGTGCCAGCATGACGCCATCAAATCTTGACATGATCCTGCTGTGGGTCTTGCGGCTGTCACAAATGGCGCTGCTGGCGTATTTCCTGCACCGAGATTTCAAGGGCGGCTTGGCCTTTGGGTTTTGTTCTGTGTTGCTGGCTGTTTGGGAAGTAATGGACAGAGTGAGGCCGAAATGACAGCAAATATCCTCGAACGAGAGCGGTTGACCATCATTGAGGCTGCGGCGGTGGCGAACCTCTCGAAGTCCACCATCCTGCGCGCCGTGAACGGGCAACTGCCGAACACGCCGAAACTTATGGCTAGCCGCGTCGGAACGCGAATCCTTATCAAACTGGAAACCCTGCGGCGCTGGCTGGACGCCCTTGAATCATGAGCCGCCCTCCACATCAACACGCCCGGGTCGAGAAGATCAACGGCGTCTGGTATGGCTGCCGGTACCGGGACGCTGATGGCGTGCGGAAGTCCGCGCCCAAGTTGCCGGCCGCAAAGAACAAGACCGAGGCGCTGGCCATGATGACGGAGATTCTTGTTCCCGTCAACGCCTTGCGGCGCGAGGCGACACCTGGGGCAGCAATGACGCTCGGTGCCTTCGTGGACCGCATTTACATCCCTTTCCGCCGCCGCCAGTGGAAGGCGTCAACCACCATCACCACTGAGCACCGCATCCGCCAGCACATCATCGGCGGTGCGTTGGGTTCGGTCGCACTGAAGGACCTGACGCGCGAGGCGCTTCAGGCCTTTCTGGACAGCAAACAAATGCTGTCTCATTCGATGGTGAGCCACCTTCGCTGGGACCTCCGCGCGATCTGCAGGATGGCCGCTGAGGACGGTTTGCTGCCTCGCGATCACTCGGGATCTATGTTCACGCCGGATACTGCCGAAACGGCAGACCGAAAGATTTTGACGGTGGCGCAGATCACCACCCTGATAGCGGCGCTTCCACTGCGCGAACGGCTGTTTTGCCGGTTCGCTCTGTTCGCCGGGATGCGGCCCGGGGAGATTGCCGGACTGCGCTGGAATTCGTTCGATGGCGCGTTGGCCACCATTGACCAGCGCATCTACAAGGGCACCGCGGATCGCCCGAAAGGGAAGCGGGGCCGGAACACTTCACGAGTGGCGGCGTTGTCGTCTGCGCTGATTGCTGATCTTGCCCGGTGGCGGGAGCAATCCATGATCGCCGGTGATGCCTACGTGTTTCCGAGCCAGGCGCTAAAGACTCCGGTGCAGTACGGGAACATGCTGTCCGGTTTCATTCAGCCCGCCTTGAAAAGTGCGGGGCTGGATTGGGTGACGTTCCAGGTGATGCGCCGAACATGGTCCAGCCTGAGCAAAGCCGCCGGTGCTGACCAGCAGGCCGTCGCCGACCAGCTCGGCCACACCGTGAGAGTGGACCTTGCCGACTATTCGCAATCGCCGTTGGCGGAGCGGCTGGCGGCGGTCGAAGCTTTTGAAAGGTACGTGCAATGAGCCCCGTCCAAAACCAGTCCAAAACTCAAGGTGGCGTTCAGAAATCCAGCATTTTAGGGGGTGCTGAAAGCACGATTGGAAGCGGGAGAAGCAATGGAATCAACAACAGTTCAGCTTCCCAAGCTGAACGTCGCGGGTTCGATCCCCGTCTCCCGCTCCATCTTATCAACCACTTACAGCCGCCGTCCGGCGTGCTGAGTCCAAAACCAGTCCAAAACCTGCCGGAGGTGTCCCGGTGAACATATTCCTTCCCGAGCGCGTCGGCACTGTTCAAATTCTGCGCCCCGGTCTGCTGCCCGCGATCCACCGAAGGCAAAATGATCCCGCCATCCGTCGCGTCTTTCGGGAGGCACTGGAGGCTTCCGGCGTCGAAATAGAGGCGTTGTTGTGCGGACGGTGGGAGCGTAGGGCAACCCAGGCAGCGCGCCAGATCGCACGCGCGATGAGAGACGCGGGGGCGACGGTGGAAGCCATCGGGCGACGTCTGAACCGCCACCACACCACAATTTCCCATCTACTCCAGCACCCGGGCAGACAACCGCAAGCGAAGAAGCCGCCGGCGGATCGACGGGAGTATTTCCGGGCGAGATGGCGCGCCCGATTGGAAGCGTCAAGGGCAATGGAATCAGCAGTGGGGGGGGGCCGATGAACAGGCCACGTCCGATCTACGAGATCACCTGCCCGTACTGCGGGGCCGTGCGGTCGTCGGAGTTGGAGACCGTGCGGTGCGAAGGGTGCAATAAGGTCTACCAGGTTGAGTGGCCTGGGCGGCTGAGCGACAGGGACACGGGGGGAAAATGCCAAGCCGGATAGTGAGAGAGGGAATTATCAGCAGCCCGCGCGTGAACCAGTTGTCCATGGGCGCTGAGGTGCTGTATCGCAGGTTGATGACCGTCGCGGATGATTACGGACGGTTTTACGCCTCAGCCGGTACCCTGCGAGGGGCGTGCTGGCCGATCTGCCCGGGCAAAGTGTCGGAGTCGGACATTGCCGAATGGCTAACGGAATGTGCCTCTGGAGACGATCCGCTGGTCGTGGTGTACGTCGTGGACGGTTGCGAGTACCTGGAAATCCAAAATTTCGGCCAACAGACGCGCGGGAAGTCTAAGTTCCCCGAAATCAAATGCTTAGCAAATGCTAAGCAAATGCTAAGCACTTGCGAAGCACTTGCTCAACCTAGTCGTATTCGTATTTCGGATTCGTATTGCGTGAGTCGTGATGCGGAGGCGGCGCGCGCTCCGATCCCGATCAGCCGTCAGACTCCAGCCGGAAACGAACCGCTACCCGACGACGCCGAAATGCGCATTCGCAAACTCGCCGATGACCAGCCGGACCCGCAAGAGTTTGAAACCGGTGTTCGGTTGGCTATCCAGGAGCTTCTGAGCGCCGTCAACCCGGCGAAAACACTGGCCACGATGGAGGCCAATCTTCCGGCCTGGTGGGAGGCTATGCGGGACGGCAGAGTGCGCATGAAGCCGATGCGGTGGGTGATCTACGAACGCGACTATCTGCGCCGTCCGCGGGAGCCGACCGAGCGGAAGACTGCGGCCAGAGACCCGATAGCAGAGCGCCACGCGGCGCGCAGAGCGGAACTCATGAGGGATTGAAAATGCAAGACTTACGTTCATTTTGCGTCGATCAAATACAGCGGTTGAGCGTCTTCCCGCGGTTCGATTTTATCGGCACGGAAGGGCAGCGCGTGCTGCGAGACTGGCTCGAAAGGCGCGGCGACGACACGCCGGAAACACGCGCCGGTATCGCCCGGTTGATTGACACCGCGATCGAACTGGACCAGTTACCGACACCTGCGGACCTGTCGCGCATCTGGCAAGAGCAGCACCCGCCGCGGGCCACCGCCAGCTACTCCTGCGAGTACTGCCAGGGTTCCGGCTGGGAGATCGTGGAGCGCGGAGGCGTCAGCGGAGCGCTCCGCTGTCGGTGCGGTGGCGTCCCGGTTGCGGACCCGAGCGTTGCGTTCGTCGGGGTTGCTGCGTGAGCGAGAGGACGCGGTTAGAATGCGCTGGCTTTGAATTGGCCCGATGGCTGAAGGAGTGCTCCGACGACCTGGAATCCGAAGTGACCACCCGCTACGGTGGATTCACTACGGTTTTCACGGAAACCGACAAGCTACGGATAGCCCGCGATCTTCACCCGGTGCATGAGGCTCGGGCGGCATTGGCGGCGTGGGAGCGTGCGAAGTGAACCAATGCCAGTTCCCCGGCTGTCAAATGCCCGCCGTCGCCCAATGCGAATGTTGCCTTACCCCCGCGCCCTATTTTTGCGACGAACACGGCACCCTCGGGGGCGACCGCGAAACGGAGTATGGGGAACGCGCAGTGCCGTCGCAATGCTGGATATGCGATCCCAGGAAGGCGTTAATGGGGGAAGTGCGATGACAGGAGTGACGCGCCACGACATTCTAAACCTCGGAGCCGGGGTCCAGTCAACCGCGCTATACCTGATGTTTCTGCGCGGCCAAATAACGCCGCAGATCGAATGCGCGATTTTCGCCGACACGCAGGATGAGCCGGGAGCCGAGCAGCGGCGACTAGGGATGCCGGACCCGGAAGGGTCAGTCTATGCACATTTGGACTGGCTCATGTCGCTGAATGGACCGCCGATACTGGTCCGCACCATCGGGCAGTTGAGCGCCGATCTTATGCGCGGCGAGAACTCGACGAAACAGCGGTTCGCCTCTATCCCGGTATTCACTCAATCGCCGACTGCCAGCACCGGACAAGCCAGGCGGCAATGCTCGGCGGAATACAAGATTAACGTCATAAACCAAGCCATCCGCCGGGAAATATGCGGCGCTGAACGTGGCCGATCTATCGGCAGGGAACACGAGGTCATCCAGTACATCGGCATTTCCGCCGACGAGGCAAGTAGAGCGGTTCGCGTCATGCGGAACGCTGTTCCGGTATCTGCCAGGGCCCGCGCCGCCCGATGGAACTATCAAGACCTGCTGGCCTTCTTCGCCTCCCGTAATTGGCGGTTCTGCTTCCCGTTGGTGGATCACGGCGTTTCCCGCGCGGACTGCGTGAAATACCTCAGCGGAATCGTGCCGCATGTAACGCCTCGGTCTGCCTGTACGTTCTGCCCGTACCACGATGACGCCGAATGGAACCGGCTGAAACAGGACGACCCAATCGGGTTCGGCAGAGCCGTAGATGTGGACGCTGCGCTGCGCCAACCAGGCGTAATTGTAAATCGCAACATGGACCAGCCCATGTATTTGCATCGGTCCTGCGTGCCACTGGATCAGGTAGTATTCCGACAACAAGCAAGACCGGACCCAACCGCGCAGTTTCAGTTGTTCCGCTCCAAATTCGCCGATGAATGTCTGGGAGTGTGTGGCGTATGAATCTTGACCACATCGGCGATTCCCTCGCCCGTGCCCGCGCCCTGTTCTCGGGCGTGAACACGATCCATTCCGACGCGCCGGTACCTGGAGAGGTGCGGTACCTGCCGCTGGTCGACCGGCCGGCACCGCGGGAGAAAAACGGACCCAAACCGGCTGGCGTGATCCACGACCACAACCGCGCAAGCCTTCCCGCACCGCAACGCGCGGCCATCTCGCGCCGGTTACAGGTAGAGTACCGCGGCGAACAGGCACCGCGTGTCGCTCACCCGGTGACGCCGAAGCCGTCATCAAAGCCGAAAGGCAAGCGACTCGGCGGCTCTCGGAGATCGGGAATAGTGCGGCGCGATCCAGCCGAATGCAACCACATGCACGAAGGCGCTCTGGCGTGGCATAAGGCGGGCAAGTGGCGAAGCGTTCAGCGGTATGCTTGCGCGTGTTGCGGAGCTACCGGCTACCGCACAGATGAAGGCGTCATCCAGGTGCGTCCCCGGGACGCGAAGAAATACGAGTCGAAGAACCCGGATATCGTCGCCGCGCGGGCTGCGTGCCCTCATCCACGCTGGCGCAAAGACGGCAAGGGCGCGGGCGGTCACCAGCGGGAGCGGTGCGCCGGTTGCGGATTGACCCGGAAGGCGGTTGGATAAATGTACCTGCTCGACGATAAATTGAGGGAGCTTTTGGCCGAGGCACAAGCCACGTTGCGAACGATGGAAGCACTGAGGCCTGACTATGCCAAGGATCAGCCGGAAACCGCGATGTCCCGGCGCTACGTAGAGATTGCCAGGGCCCTACGGTCCGCAATAGCGGAAGCGGACGGTATACGATGACCTGCCGGTGCTCTAGTTGCGTTCGCGGCCTAAAGATCGAAACCGCGCTGAAGTCTGGCACCCGCGAAGAACTCGCAGGATTGGTAGCTACGCTCCACAGCAGCCTGATGCACGCTCAGGGAGACCTCGGGCACCTCCGCGCCATTCTGGATGGCTCGTGGCCGTCATCGGTGGAGCGGTTGAGCGCGGCGCTTTCGGTGGCCGTGGTAAAGAGGCGCAATGCCGTTGTGCGTTGACCTTTTCTGTGGCCTCGGCGGTTGGGCGGAAGGATTTCTCGCTGAGGGTTACGACGTGATCGGCTTCGATATCACGCGCCACGTATACGGCGAAGAGAAGTACCCGGCGCAATTGGTTCTGCAGGACGTTCTGACCATAGACGGCGCGCAGCTCCGCAACGCGGATATCATCGTCGCCAGCCCGCCCTGCCAGCAGTACAGTTGGCTGGCGATGCCTTGGAGCAGGTCGAAAACGGACGGATCGCAATCGGCCAAGGCGCTCCGACACAAGTGGGAAACGGAAGGCCCGGACAACCGGTTATTTGACGCCTGTTTCCGAATTCAACGGGAAGCCAGCGAGGCGGCAGGGCGACCTATCCCGATGGTGGTGGAGAACGTCCGCGGCGCTCAGGAGTGGGTAGGGAGACCGGCTAAGGCCCGATATGGGAGCTTCTATTTGTGGGGCGACGTGGAGCAGGTTGGCAATAGGATTCAGGCTGGCGCGGATATCGGCGTGTTTGGTCGCGGGTTAAATGTCGATATTGGCGTGAAGATCGGCGGCGCGAAGGGTGGCTGGTTCGGCGATTACAAAACCAGAGAAGGGCGCGGATTGAGCGAGATATCGTGCAATTCCTCTAAATCCGCCGCCCGAAAGCGCGCCTCGGCCATGATCGCCAAAATCCCTCTAGAACTGGCGCGGTACGTCGCCCAGGCGTACTATCCCGAAACCGGGCCAGCCTCGCCCGTGGCCCTGCGGCGCTCCTGATTCGCCCTTCGGCGCTCAGCGCAACAGGCGGGGGCGTGTGTCGGCGTCATCCGCGTGGTGCCGTCAGCGTGCCACGTGACGCACTGACGGCCTTTCTTCGCACCGCAGCGCGGGCAGTCGATTTGAGCGATTGCGTTGACCTCCCGCTTATCCGGCATCGGGAACCTCCGGACAGACGTGGTGAACCTTCCGCGCCGTGTAGCGCGTGAACTGCCCGCACTCGCACCGCGCCGACTTCGCACCTGCCGGCCGTCCGGCACCTGGCATGGCGCCGCCGACTGGCTTTCTTCGCCGCGCTCCGATGATTCGCGCCGCCGCCGAAACGATGAATTCCTCGGTGACGGTATGGCCGCAGGGTAATGT
>SXGQ01447328.1_pt1 | contig 11057 bp, 12 predicted proteins | sample 3178371 | NCBI WGS metagenome assembly SXGQ01 (sample SAMN11356859, study PRJNA531348) | freshwater metagenome | isolation source: freshwater sample F1-20 | place: China: Fuxian Lake, Yuxi | collected 2017-12-25 | reverse complement strand
TTATATTTTAATTTAGTATGCTGGGTTTTTTCTACTATCCTTTTCCAATGGGTTTGAAATTCTACCAATGTAAGATCTTTGTCTGTGGTATTATGATACATTTCGGGACAATACATACAATCAAAATTGCACCTAAGACCAATATTCCAATTCACAGTGAACGTGGGATTGGTTGGTTTTATAGCAATAATTTTTTTATCTGCGAGGTTCATTCTAATCCCAAAATTGACGGATTCCTACGTAGATAATCCATGCGGAAATAATTCCAAACATTATACAGTTCATCGCTGTTATATTGATTTATTAAAACTTTAAGATCAGACAGATATTTAATATCATTGGCCACTGCCCTGTACTTCTCTGGTAAGGTATTATTGTCATAGACATAAGGACATACCTTATAGTCATTGAGATCTAAAAAGGTCGGTATCAGGCGCTCAATCAAGAATGTGAACATGGGTAATGAATTATCGTGTGCATAATTGCTGAGGCCTTGTCCAAACACCTGGTGCTTAAACTCTTGGTCTTTATCAGCCTCTGTAAACAACTGGCGGCTAAATGCCATGAATTCACTCCAAAATCTCTGATTTCCCACCACATAATTAGCAAAAACTGTGCGATTCCTGTCTAATAATGTTGACAGCACATCTACATCTTCGTATCCTAGTTTCGCGAAGAAACTGTTGCCTGTAGCACTGATACCAGGGTGATGGATATCTCCTTGTTCCCAACTGTTGGCAAACAGTGCTTCATTGGCGATACAGGGATTAAACAGATAAACATCATATCCTGGATTGGTATTGATATGGGCAAGTGCCTGTTCAGCTGACAGATTAGTTTTTTCTTTAAACTTCCAGCTGACGAACCCCCAATAGTCTAAGTTCTCTTTGACGATATTATCATGCTCTCGATTCCATACGTCCCATTCGCGCAGTTCTGGACGAGGATTCTCTGTGTTATCCAATGGAGTAAATAAAGGGTCACACTGATCCTTTAATTCTGGTTTAAAGTATATTTGAAAGATTTTTGTGCGTGTTGACATAAAATTTTATTTCCTTTGAAATGTTTCTGGCTCGGGGGATAAATTCATTTTCCAATCTATAAGTTAGTGTTTCACTATTGGTTATGTGATGGAATCCGCGATTTAGTTGACGATCCACTAGTGGGATCTGCGTCTGTATCTGTAGTTTACGTGCTAGTTGCCCTTCATCAAACGGACACCAACCATAGTAAAAAGTCACCAACTTATCCGTGTTATATGTGTTCCAATGTCGTCCTGGTGCCATGCAGGCCTGTGTTGATTCTGCAGGGTAATGGACTGGTATGTTATGAAGGCTACGGCTACGGCGCTCAAAAAAGTTCTGTGCGTTATCACTGAACATAAACCCATCTGTCTTTTGTTCATATAGGGGAAGATCGTATGTGACTGTTTGCTGTCTATCGCAGTCAACGAAAAACACGCTAGGTACTAGCAGTTGGCGAGGAGTATCATCTAATATTGAATAATCACCAATCAATTGTTCAGTAACATTTAAACAGATTTTCCAACCTTCAATACCTGCTTCAATATCATTGACTTCTGTGTCAATTGTATCGGCTTGGAAATCTGGATTCCGACTGGTCACTATGTCCCATGTTGGACAAATTTCCTTAATTATATCAACTGAGCTGTCTGTGCTGTGATAGTCAATCATTATGCCATGATCAAATATCTGCCGATGATGGTTAAGGAACCACGGTAGCATGTAAGCTTCATTATAAAAATGACATAATAAAGTCTTGTTCATTCTACGATCCTTGGTGGCGGTTGTAGCAGTTTAGATTGTTTAACCACTTTGCCTTCGTAGGGCACTGCCAGTTCCGCTATAATTTCATTTACACTAGGTTGCTCAACTGAAGTCGAAGGTTTTTGCTTGTCAAGGAAATTTTTTTGTGCTTGATATATACCGTCGACTATCTCTTTTAAATTTCCACATAGTGGCTGTTGATCATTCCTATATTGAGCAAATATAACATCTTCGGCGTGCCTGTGTATACCTCTATTTTTTTCCTCATCGCTGACTTTATCTTTGATCTGGGCTTTCCTTTTGATTCCAGATTCACTGATGTCTGCCCAGCCATAATAAAATATCACCAGATCATCAATTGATCGTTTGGTATTTGAAAAATGCCTACCACTTGTGTACTTTACAGGGTAGTTGTGTACACTCCTATTAAATCTAGCCATGCTCCCTCGTGATCGACATCCAGTACGTGGTGGATTAATTTCATTATACCCCCAATAGCGTTGCTCATGCAGGGGCACATCATGAGATAATGTTAACGGTCCTTTGATCTCATCTTCCATATCAACGAAAACATAGTTACCAATGAAATACTGTGTTGGCTCTTGCCTATCATCTAAATGACCGATATTTCCGTATAGGAATTCTGTGGTATTTAGGCACATGCGCCATCCTTCTAATCCCTTCTCAATATCCATGACTTCTTGATCTATAGGTGTGCTGTCAAAATATTTGTTGCGAGTATATCTAAGTTCCCAGTCCGGGCATATCTCACGTATGATCTCCATGCTACGATCGGTGCTGTGGTAATCTATCATGATGCCATGATCGAATATCTGTTTATGATGATTGAGCCACCAGGGTAGTAGATGTTCTTCGTTGTAGAAATGTGAAATAACGGTTTTCTTCATGCATTTATTTATAGAGCCTAAAATACACTGCTGATGCTACCACCGCGATTGGGTACAGAAAATGTTGGTACAGGTGCTGGTGGTGGTGGTTGTGTATTTTTAAATCTATGGGCTACTTTATCAGCATATAGATCTTTGGTCTTTTGGAAATATACTGAACTATTATCAATGGTAATTAATTCTGTATCTATACCATGGAATTCTCTGTAGTCAGCGATAGCACGTCTACAGTTAGGCAAACCATAGTCATCAACGATAACGTATCCGCCAACAGATAGTTTTGGATATAGATTTTCTAATGCTACTATAGTTGACTCATACATGTCGCCATCTAGTCTTAATAAGGCCAGTTTTTCTACTTCAAGCCCAGGTAGTGTGTCACTAAACCATCCTTTGACGAATTTAACCTGACTTGTTAAAAGATCATATCCTTCAAAGTTAGTTTGTACTTGTTCGAGGCCTACTGCTAAGAATGGTGCTGTATGATGGGTATCACCTCGATCAACTGGGTATTCATGTTCTTTAGGCGGTGGTAATCCCTCAAAGCTGTCACAGACGTAAACATCACGATCTGTGATACCGTAAGCACGTAGGATAGCACTCATGAAAATACAGCTACCACCTCGCCATACTCCCGTTTCAATAAAATCACCTGGTATATTGTTGTTGAAGATATCTTCAGCAAGTGTTTGTATGTTTTGTAATCTTTTATTGCCTGCCATAGACTGCGCGAGGATCGGCCAATCTTCACCTAGTTCTCTAGCTTCTTGATTAAATGGGACCTGCTGTCCACGACCTGCATCGAAACTAGGATCTCTATAGGTAAATCCAAGTATGGTCTTCCTTACTATATCTAAATACATCTGTCTTAATTCTTGTTCCATTTTATTCTACCTTTATTGTTGGAAAATATTTAATAAAAACGTCACTGGCAACATCTCGATTGGCTTTGATCTTCCCTTTTATCTCTTTGAAAAAATTCCAAGCTAATGGAACGAATGCTATAGGTCGTTCTCTTAGGTCTTCCAATATTTCAATACTTACGATAGGTATGTTCATGCCTGGAGTGTATAAGCCCTGTTTGAGTGGATTGTCGTCGATAATATAATCTAATGAGGTTTGACCAAAGTTGAGCAAAGTCATACCTTTGGCCGCAGCACCATAACCGACTATGACGTAATCGAGTTCTTTGTAATATGTGATCGTTGCATTTAAATCTTCTACTACTGTGTGGCAATCTTCAGCATAGGCTAGATAGGTATTCATATCTTGCAGTCCTTGTTCACGCTCTTGATCTAATTGTAATTGTACACTTGGTCTTGCTCCAGAGTTTTTTGACATGACGAATACGTAGCTATTGCCATGTATAGGAGTTTTTTGTATGTCGATAATATGTAATCCAGCACGTGCGGCCAATGCCGACATTGAACTTGAATTAAAGAAACTTAGATGTTCATGATAGATAGTATCAAACTCATTGTTCATGATCATATCTGCTTGGCTGGTTTGAATGAACAATCTGCTGCGATCATGCATGATCTCTTTACACTGTCTCAAGAACTCTAAAGGATAACTGTTATGTGCAAAAACATTTTGAGCGGTGATTATATCTAAATTTTTACTGCCATAATGATAAGAATATCTGTCAGTGAAATAGTCGCAGACCACATCATGATTAGCACTGCTCAACGGATGTAGATTCTCAGCAGGATCTATACCGTAGGTCTTTAATCCCAGTAATTTGAAACTATTAAGTTGACTACCATCGTTGCAGGCAATGTCCAATACAGTTGTTGGCAGAGTTTCGAAATATTCCAGTGTGTGTTTTGCAAACCAATCAAAATAGTCACGCAAGGTTTGACTGGTACCGCTGACATATAAGTAATTCTTAAACAGTAGATCTGGATTAACCGCATGGCTTAATTGTAGATGTGTGCAGTCTTCGCAGATGTTTAAACGCAATGGAAAATATGGTTCCGTTTCCTCTGCTGTTTTCTTGTAACTGTTGGCTAGCGGCTGTTCATTTAAGTCTAGGACTAATTTAAGTCTTTGACTGCCGCAGCATAGGCATTCTGTCAGTTGTTTAGCGTCTTCCATATAAGTCGTCTCGATCCCAATTATAAATTACGTATTTGTCTCTCCACTGTGGCAAACTTTCTCCATAGTGCTCTATCAATCCATTTAATATCGTATCGGGTGTTTCTGTAAAAGTAAAATCAAATGTTCGTTTAAATAATCCTGTATCTAATGCAAAGTCATAGGCATTAGCAGTATTGCCCTTGTCTACTATCTCAGCACCAAGTTTCCTACTAACAGCTTCAGCTATCTCACCGACTGTAGCATTAAAACTGCTGAGATTATAGATACCCGGCACTGGCTGTTCTATACAACGTTCTACGGCACGGCACAGATCCTCTATACCCAGCATAGCACGGCTGATATGTTTGTTACTGGCCTGTATGCCCCGATCATTCTGCACACTGTGATACATGCTGTTGATCATTACATCAACACGTAGATTAGCACTATATCCGTTAACTGTGCCAAAACGCAGACCTATCACACGCTTGCCTGTTAGGTTAGCAATCGTTGCCTGCTGATCTAATGCGTACTTGGTAACATCATAGTTGTTGACAGGTGTAAAGTGTGTGTTAGTTTCTCGATGTAGCTCACCAGGTCCACTGTTACCATATACACTAGCCGAACTGGCATATATAACCAATTGATCATCTAGTTTATCTAGTAGGTCAGTAAAGTTAGTGACATTGTTTAACCATGGTCCAGGCAATGCTCCATTGCAACTTGGCACACTGCTGTGTCCTGCAAGCACTATGACTACTTCAACCTCAGCTAATTCTTTCTTGGTCAGCTTATGGTAATCTCTGCGATCACTAGTCTCATCATGATTAAACCAACAGATATCGTTGGTTTTAACAAAGTGCCGTTCCCTCAAGACTTCTCTGAGCCTAGTTCCAATATAGCCCGCGCCACCTAGGATTAATATTTTTTTCATCAATCAATGATCATCATGCCGTTTGGTGCAATATTACCCTGCAAACCTACCGTGTCTAATTCAACTAACTTATCTTTAGGAATAAATTTACTCATCGCATGCTCATTGTCGATATATTTGTTTTGATTAAATAATCCCACCATGTTATCAATAATTTTATTATACATACTGATAGTATCAACTAATAGACTAGGGGTGAAGGACCATAGACGTGTTTGCAGTAGTGTGTTTACACCTGTGTCAGCGGGGTTGATCCAGCTGGGTTGAGCCTTTTTAAACACATATTTGTCCTTGGTTTCGGCATTGTCAAACTTAGCAATGTCAAACTTATCTGTGACCTGATAGCGACCGCTGAGCTTAAAAATACGATCAGCATCTTTAATTTCTTTCATCATGTCTTTATCGTTGCTGATATAAGTCAGGGCTTTCATGATACCTAATGCTTCCATGGCATTCTTACCAATGTCATAGTTCTGTACATTGTCATGGAAGTACTTGATGTCAGCATCGTCACTGTTGTCGATATAATAGTCGACTAGATCGATCAGTTCTTCAAACTCTGGACTAGTGTCATTCTGTACATCTGTTTTACTGTTGTCTACCAGGATAACCACTGCACCAGGAATATATTTTTTAGCACTCTTGGCTGTGTCTAGGGTCTGTTGGATACGCTGTGCGGAATCATAGATACCATAGTTAGTGTACACTGCTGAAGTTAATAACACGATGTTTTGCATAAGTGTCCTTTATTCGCAACGTAGCCAACGATCGTTTTTCAAGGTCCACTCGACTACTTCACCGATACGTTCTGTTAAACTAACCTTAGGTTCCCAACCTAAACTGCGCATGTAGTCACCGCTTAGGGCATAACGTAGGTCATGTCCTGGACGGCTGCTATGGAAGTCAACCATTTCGTACTTCAATTCTTTTCCTTGCGCATCAGCGATAATCTGTGCTAGTTGTAAGTTATTGATTTCTTGTTTGCCTACTAGATTAAACTTAGGACATTTAGCATCACCGTAGTCTGGTTCTAGTTTAGTTGAATCTAATCCCAGCAAGAACATCATGGCGTCTGCTACGTCTGCCGCATGGATGTAGAAACGGCTGCCTGGAATAGTCCTAGTGGCATCACTGTGGATGGTGATAGCATCACCATCGTTTACCTTACGGATACACATGGGGATAAACTTTTCTGGGTGTTGGCGTTGGCCAAACACATTCATGGTATGTGTGATATAGATAGGCATCTTGTAGGTATTTTCAAATGCCACTGCCAGTTCTTCACCTCCGGCTTTGGTTGCTGAGTATGGATTGCTTGAATTGTAGCGATCACGTTCAGCGTAGTTCACACCGTTTGGCGCTGGTCCAAATACTTCATCAGTTGAGAAGTAGATGAAGCGTTCTAGATTTTTACATTTGCGGGCGAACTCTAAGATATGTCCTGTGCCTACCACGTTGTCAAACACAAACTCCATTGGGAACTCGATGGAGCGATCCACATGGCTACCTGCGGCCAAGTGTAGGACATATTCAACATCACCAATGTCACGTATGACCATTGGATTTAGCTCAGCTTTGAGATCATGGAAGACTATCTTCACACGTTTTTTTGTCGCTGTATCAAAATCTGCCATCATATCTGACAAGCGATTTAGGTTACCCGAGAAGTCTAGTCTGTCTAAGCTGACCACATTCCAATCGGTATTTCTTAATATATTTTCAATAACGTGGTGTGCGATAAAACCCGCACCGCCAGTCACTAGAACGGTTTTTGACATTGATATACTCCAGTTTTCGTTGAATTTACTGCTATTCTGTATTTATTTTAACATAAAACTGCGGAAAAATTATGCTTCCTGTCTGTCTACTACTGTGCGAGCTACCTTGGTTTCTACGTATTCTTTGATAAAACGGATAGCTTTGCGACTAGTATCAAATACGTATTCACTGGTTTCATCTTCTTGGGTCAAGATCACTACGAATCCATTTGTCACTTTACGAATTTCAATTGAATCAAACATGTTTTTACTCCATAATTGTAGAATGTTACTGTAATAGTATAACATGATACGTTAAAATAGTCAAGAAAAAAGGCCACCTAAGTGACCTTTTTTGGTATTCTAATAATTAGAATTTAACTACATAACCTGCATTGTAACCAACAAAGTCACTAGCACCGTAGCTACGATCAACGCCTAATGTTAATGCTTGATCTTTAGCGATAGCGTATTCAGCACCAAATCGCACTGTGTTTGTTTTTTCATTGTATGTGTCATTGAACGCATCACGATAACGGTATCCTGCTCGAACTGCTAACGCATCTGTTAAACTGTATTTGATACCTGGCTCAACTGAGTAGTATGTATAGTCTTCAGTTGAAGTAGTCTTATAACCTAGACCTCCACGTGTGTATAATGACACAGCTGGAAGTAGATTATAAGAGTATGTAGCACCTGTTTCTAAACGTGTTGTGCTTACACCGTTGTCACCGTTTAGACGTTCAGTACGGAACTGTTCACCTAGGTCAATTGTTAGATTATCTAACACCTTGCGGCCAACAGTAAAGTTAACACCTTGACGATTAGTGTCTGCTTTGTTGTCAGCGATCGTGTCACGGAATGTGTATTGGATGTGTGCAAAGTTTTTGCCATCTTCAGCCAACGCTACTGTCCCAAATGATAGGCCAGCTATAAGTGTTGCGATTAAAGTTTTTTTCATTGTGTTTCCTCTGTTATTATTTGTTGCAAAAAAGCCACAGAATAAAATCTTGTTGCTTTTAAGCCACGTATTATTTATATACAGAAAGCGTAGGTTAAAATATTAGTTAATGATTGTTTAATAACGATAACTATCAGGTTTGTATGGACCGTCAACCGCAACGCCAATATACGTGGCTTGATCAGCGGTCAAGGCTGTCAATTCAGCACCAATCTTGGCTAAATGTAATTGGGCAACTTTTTCATCCAAATGTTTTGGCAATAGATATAAGTGTCCAATTTGATAATCTTCTGTGTTTGTAAACATTTCAATCTGTGCTAATACTTGGTTAGTAAATGAATTACTCATCACATAGCTTGGATGACCAGTAGCACAACCTAAGTTCACTAATCGACCTTTGGCAAGGATGATAATCTTATTGCCGTTTGGTAGTGTTACATGATCTACTTGTGGCTTGATTTCGTCCCATACCAGATCTTTTATACCAGCAATGTCAATCTCACTGTCAAAGTGACCAATGTTACAGACAATGCTGTTATGTTTCATCTTCAACATGTGCGCACAAGTGATAACATCAATATTTCCCGTAGCTGTTACGAATATGTCTGCTTTGTCTGCGGCATAGTCCATGGTAACTACCCGATAGCCTTCCATTGCAGCCTGTAATGCGCAGATAGGATCAATCTCAGTTACCCATACCTGCGCTGATAGTGCTCGCAATGCCGCGGCCGAACCTTTACCCACATCACCAAAGCCTGCCACAACTGCTACTTTGCCTGCTATCATCACATCAGTGGCACGCTTGATACCATCCACCAGGCTTTCACGACAACCATATAGATTATCAAATTTAGCTTTGGTCACGCTATCATTGACATTAATAGCACGTAGTCGGAACTTACCTGCTTTTATTGCCTCATTGATTTTGTGTATACCTGTGGTAGTTTCTTCTGTGACACCACGGATACCTTCTAACAAATCTGGATGTTTCTCATGGACCCACCAAGTAAGGTCATTCCCATCATCAAGTAACATATTTGGCCGCCAATCGTCGGGACCACTAACTGTCTGTTTAATGCACCACCAGTATTCTTCTTCTGTTTCACCTTTCCAAGCGAATACAGGTATGCCTCGATCAGCTAATGCGGCGGCAGCGTGATCCTGTGTTGAAAATATGTTACATGAGCTCCAGCGTACTTCAGCACCTAGTGCCACTAGTGTTTCTACTAGCACGGCTGTCTGTATGGTCATGTGCAATGATCCTGATATACGAGCACCTTTCAATGGTTGAGCTTCTTGATACTCGTCTCTGATAGCCATTAGTCCTGGCATTTCAGTTTCAGCAATGGCGATTTCTTTATGCCCCCATGCAGAAAGGCTAATATCTTTTACTTTGTAATCCATGTTACTCCTTTTTTAAATCAAGTCTTCGTAATATTTTACCAGTATTTGTAATAAATTTACCATCTGGTACATCTTTAAATATAGTACTGCCTGCCATAATCTTTGCATCATTACCAACTGTTAATATTTTATCAGCATACCCATTAACAATCTTTGATCCTGCACCAATCATAACATTATCACCAATATTAATAAATCCAGCAATAAAACTATACGGGGTCATAATTACATTTTCCCCTAATCGCACATCATGGGCAATAGCAGCACCGCTATCAAGGAAGCAAAAATCACCTATGTAAGATTTAGCTCTTACATAACAGTCTCTAGCAATAATCACGCTAGATCCAATATAAGTTTTAGGACTCACATACGAGGATGGGTGTATGAGGTTCGCTGTTGGTAAATTGCGTTCTTTAAATATTTTAATTCGGCGCTTTCTTAGATTATCTCCGTTGTGTTCAAAATTCTTTATATTAATATACCCAACATAATTAGAACTTAAAACAAAATTATACTTTTTAATATCGTCATCAGTAATTTCATCTTCATTGCCAATGAAAGGTATGTCATCTATTTGTTCAGTATTGCCATAGAAATATTTGTCAAATATTCCAGCTATTTCAACCCCCATAGCATCAGCAATATCAATCAAGGAATCAAGCCCTGACCTATATCCAACTAGTGCTATAGGCTTACTCATGTTAGATTTGGCACAGCTAGGTGATCATCTTGCTTATTTTTAATTACTACTGCCTGAATTTCATCAAACATAGCTTGACCTCTACGCACACTATTATAAGATAAAGGTGGGCGATCATTTACATTGCCGATATGTTTGATAATTTTTCCTGATATATCAAACTCGCCGGGTAGAATAGAATTGTTCCATAACCACGGACAGCTATGATGAGTGTTATGATAACCTTCCCCCATTAATATGAATTGCCATATATGGCTATTATATGTATAATCGTCACTCTTATAAATTCGCCAAGTATCAGAACGATATCCAAAACGTCCGGTGGTCGGTATATGTGCTATAACTGTGACCCAGCTAATACCAGTAAACACATATAAAACTGGTAAACAATAAAAATATCCAGCATAGATAGGATCTATTAGAAATAGTCCCAATGCATAAGCATAGATAACTTTATAATAGTTCTTATGAAACCATTTATGTCCTGGATCAATGGTTAAATCTTTAATTAACATGGGACTAATAGG
>SXGQ01382243.1_pt1 | contig 11057 bp, 7 predicted proteins | sample 3178371 | NCBI WGS metagenome assembly SXGQ01 (sample SAMN11356859, study PRJNA531348) | freshwater metagenome | isolation source: freshwater sample F1-20 | place: China: Fuxian Lake, Yuxi | collected 2017-12-25 | reverse complement strand
TGCCTGGCGTTCAAGCCTTGATTCAGGCAGGCGACTTAAACGGTCCCAATGAGATTGCCAATATGGCAGGCGACGAACCGATTCTTGCTCAGCACGAGGTCTCGTACGCAGGCCAAGTGGTCGCACTCGTCGCCGCTCGGAGCCATCGTGAAGCGTTGGCAGCCGCAGCCAAGGTGAATCTGCGCATCGAAGCGCTTCCAAGCGTTCTAAGTATTGAGCAGGCGATGGAAGCATGTGCATGGATCACACCGCCCGTGTTACTTGAGCGAGGCGATACCGATGGCGCAATGGCAAAGGCAGCACACCGACTCAAAGCACAACGCTGGATTGGTGGCCAGGAGCATTTTTACCTTGAGGGTCAGATCGCATATGCCATACCTGAGGAGCAGGGCGCGATGCTGGTCCACTCGAGCACCCAGCATCCAGGTGAAATGCAGCACTGGATCGCGCACGCGCTCGATTTGCCAGCACACCGTGTTCGCGTCTTGTGCAGAAGAATGGGCGGTGGATTCGGCGGCAAAGAGACCCAATCAGGACAAATCGCGGTCTGGGCGGCGGTCGCGGCAAAGCACCTAGGTTGTCCAGCCAAAATGCGCCTTGATCGTGACGACGATTTCAAGATCACCGGCAAGCGCCATCCTTTTCGAGTGCGTTACGAAGTCGGCTTTGATGACGAGGGTCGCTTGCTGGCACTCGATGCCGAACTCGCCTCCGATTGCGGCTTTTCTGCCGACTTGTCCATACCCGTCAATGAACGAGCGCTATTTCATGTAGACAATGCTTACTACTTGGAGTCTTTGCGTATTCGCTCTTATCGCTGCCGCACAAACAAGCAATCCAATACGGCCTTTCGCGGCTTTGGTGGCCCACAAGGCATGTATTTAATCGAAAGCGCTATAGGAGATGTCGCTCGCTATCTTGGTGAGGATGCGCTGCATATTCGCCTTCGTAATGTTTATGGGATCGCTCCAAGAAATACGACGCCTTACGGTATGACCGTTGAGGATGAGTTTATTGGTGATTTGATGCGTAAGCTTGCCCAGGATTGTCGATATGATTCGCGACGGCATGCGATCAAGACTGGCTGCTTGCCCCGCGGTATTGCCATCACGCCTGTCAAGTTCGGGATTAGTTTTAACGCCACGCATTTCAATCAAGCAGGTGCCTTGCTGCAATGGTTTACCGATGGCAGCTTGGCTTTACATCATGGTGGAACCGAAATGGGGCAGGGCCTGCACACTAAGCTCCTAGGTATTGTTGCTCGTGTCCTTGGTATTGACCCTGCACAAATTCGGGTTATGACGACCGATACCCATGCAATTGCCAATGCCTCAGCCACCGCAGCATCGGCTGGAAGCGATTTAAACGGGCGAGCCGCCGAGATGGCAGCTCATCGCTTGCGTGATCGATTGATTGATTACTGGTCTAAAGCCACAGGCGCACAACCAGCCTCGATGCGATTTGAACAAGGTCATTGTTATTGGACCGATCAAAAGAACATTACTCAGTCGATCTCCCTGCAAGGGCTTGTGAGCAAGGCTTATTTGGCAAGAGTTCAGTTATGGGCTGAGGGGTTTTACAGCACACCAAAGATTCACTTTGACCCAACGACAAGGCTGGGAAGACCGTTTTATTATTTCTCATGGGGCGCAGCTTGTACAGAGGTTGAAGTTGATCCGAGGACTGGTTGCTATCGCGTGCTTGCGGTTGACATACTTCATGATGTTGGCCATTCGCTTAACGAGCGCATTGATCGAGGTCAGGTGATCGGTGGATTCGTGCAAGGCATGGGTTGGCTAACCACAGAAGAGTTGCGTTGGGACGAGGATGGACGCCTTTTGACCCACGCACCATCAAGTTACAAGATTCCAACCGCCAGGGATTTGCCTGAGCATATGGCCTTGAACTTTTGGCCGATGCCTAACCGAGAAGACAATGTCGGTAGGTCAAAGGCCGTCGGCGAGCCGCCCCTGATGCTCGCGCTGTCAGTGATCGAAGCATTGCGTGATGCCGTGGCCAACATCAGGGCTGCTAGTCATACATCTCAATGGCCTCGCGGCGTCGAAGGACCGTTGGTTCATCTTGATGCGCCAGCAACGCCAGAGCGCGTGTTTTTTGCAATCAGACATCGTGCGGCGTGATATGAGTGCAGTCAGGGCTCAGGCTGAATCATGGTTTGCTGCTGGGCTCAGTGCGGTGATCATCGAATTGACTTCGGTTCGCGGCTCGGTGCCGCGTGAACAGGGCACGAGGATGCTGGTCAGTGTAGATGCCGCCCTCGGTACGATAGGGGGCGGTCGCCTTGAGTTTGAGGCCGTTGAGCAAGCGCGTGCCTTGTTGCGGGCAGGTGATCTAGCGCAGTTACCCCAGCAACGAACGATCGCACTAGGTCCATCACTTGGCCAATGCTGTGGCGGATCGGTCGATCTTACTTGGCTGGCTCTTGATTCGAATACGATAGCGATGTGGCCACCGAGCGCTTTTCGATTTGAGTTGCAAATCCATGGAGCAGGGCATGTGGGACAAGCACTGCTTCAAGCGCTTCATGGCGTACCCTGTTCCTTAACATGGGTTGACTCGCGTGAGGCGGCTTGGCCTGATCCTCTTCCCAGCCATCCGCTAACCCAACTTCAAACCGTTTACTCGGAAAGTCCTGAAGAAGTGATCCATCAGGCAGCTTCTGGCTCTTATGTTTTGATCGCCACCCACCGGCATGATGTCGATGAACGTATTGCGCAAGTGGCCTTAAAACGTGAAGATTTGGCTTGGGTGGGTATGATTGGGTCGAAAACCAAGCGTGCTCGTATCCTTTCGCGCTTGGAGCAAAGGGGCCTTGCGGCTAGCGCGCTCCAACGCCTCGTCAGTCCAATCGGCTTGAGTAACATCAAGGGTTTCGGCAGCAAGACGCCTGCTGTTATTGCCTTGTCGGTGGCTGCGCAGATTCTGCAAACCAGTTCGCAATCAGTTGGCGTTCATCTTCGCTAATACCCGTTGCGTTGTTAAAGGGCATTTGCCGTGTGATCACGACTTGTTGATAAATCGCCTCTCGTTGGCTAATGACCAGCGTGGGGTCATCGAGGCGTACCTGCTTGCTCGCTTGCGATGCCTGATGACAGCTCATGCATTTAAGTTGTACTAGATTCCAGACTGGTTCTGGTAGTGTAACGAGTTTTGGGGCGGCGACTTCCGGCTTGTGCGTGCTGAGCACAATCCCGCTCACCACGCAAAGGCTTGCGACTAACCACGGCCAGGGCCTTTGTTGGCCTTTATGCCTTTGTACAAACCAGAATCGAATCATTGCTCCGGCTGCCATCAGCAAACAAAGCAAGATCCAAGCATATTGCGCCTGATAAACACTTGGATAGTGGTTTGACAGCATGGCAAACAACACGGGCAGTGTGAAGTAGGTGTTGTGAACAGAGCGCTGTTTACCCCGCTTGCCATACATGCTGTCGGGAAGCTTGCCAGCGCGCATGGCCTCAATGACTTTGCGTTGGCCAGGTATGATGACCATCAAAACATTGGCACTCATAATGCTGGCGAGCATGGCTCCGATGATCAAAAAGGCAGCTCTGCTCGCAAACAGATGGCATGCCAGCCAACTGCTAAATACGATGAAACAAGTAATCAGCAAGCCCAGTAAACGCTCTTTAAACAATTGCTCGGCCGCATCATTGCCCATCCCCACCAATCGGCATAACAAATCGTAGACGAGCCAGCCAACGACAAAGAAGGATAAGGCAAGGGCTACAGCAACCCCAGGACTCCAAGCTTGAACCCTTGGGTCGATCAGATAGGTATTGGCTTGGAATAAATAGAGCGCTACGAAAAGTGCAAATCCTGAAAGCCAGGTGCTATAGCTTTCCCAGTAAAACCAGTGTAAGCGCTGGGGCAAACCGGCCGGAGCAAGCATATATTTTTGAGGGTTGTAGAAGCCGCCACCGTGAACAGCCCAAAGCTCGCCATCAACGCCTTTTCGCAATAGTTCGGGGTCGAGCGGCTTTTCGAGGTGATTATCGAGCCAAACGAAGTAAAACGATGCGCCAATCCAGGCAATACCAACGACCACATGGAGCGATCGCAACAGCAGTTGTAACCACTCCATCCACAGGCCTGCGCTGGGAAACCAGGCGCTCGAAAAAAATTCCACCATTACGAACCCCGATAAGTCGCATAGGACCAGGGTTTTACTAAAAGGGGAACATGGTAGGACTGTTTGGGATCGGTAATGCCAAATTCGATCGGAATTTGATCAAGAAACCGATGCACTCCATCCGTGCTTGCAGCCAGCTGCGCCATGTCCGGCTCGGCCTTCGCCGCGCTCGATTCGATGCTTGCCACGCCCGATGCGACCATCGCATCAGTCGATTGCCCGAGTAACGCTCGCTGCTTATCGAAGTACTGGCCGGCCTCAAAGCGCAGGCAGTAGCGACCTGCCTGAAGTGACGCGCCCTCAAGCAGCGGATGATCGACTCTGCCATCCTGATTCGTAATTGCCTTGGTTAAAACTAGCCAGCTTGCATCAGGCTGTTGGCGATAAAGCGTTACACGCATGCCGGCTGCGGGTTTGCCGCAACTGGTGTCCAAAACATGTGTACTAAGTTTTCCCATGGATTTTCATTACCTTGGCCAAAGTCACCCCAGAGGGATCTTATACTCCATCTTATGGATACTTGGATTGATACACTCAACAATGCCAGCGAAGCGGATGCGCTTGCGATGCTTGAGGGTCTGTACGAACACAGTCCTTGGGTCGCTCAAGGCAGCTTGTCGGGGCGACCCTTTCGCAGCCTCGCACATTTAAAGCGCACTTTCGTTGAAGTTGTGCACCATGCTGGTGAGCAAGCACAAACAGCCTTATTGTTAGCGCATCCAGAGTTAGCGGGAAAGGCTGCCATTGCGAAGGACTTAACGGCGTCATCGCTTGCCGAGCAGACAAGGTCTGGATTGCAGTCCTGCAGTCCGGAGGAATATGCAGCGTTCCATGAATTAAATCGGCAGTATCGTGAACGATTCGGCTGGCCCTTTATTCTTGCGATTGGTGGCCCGCAGGGGACAGGCCTAAGTCGTAAGCAAATTCTTGACACTTGGAAGCGACGACTCGGACATCACCCTGCTAGTGAGCGAGCCGAATGTTTGCGGCAAATCCATCGAATCGCCGAGTTACGTTTGCGAGAGCGTAGCAATGCCTATCCAGGCGATGGGAAGCAGGTCATGCAATGGGCCGATGATCTCGCAATTTATAATGATCCGGTTATCGAAGAGGGTGCCGGTTTGCAAGTCCTCTATTTGAGCGATGCACATCAAGCTTGCGCGCATGCACTCAGCCAATGGATGATCGATTGTGGATTCGATAGCGTTACAAGCGACGCAGTGGGCAATGTGATCGCAGTTTATGAGGGCGACGGTGATGGTATGTGTCCCACGCTGCTCACAGGCTCACATTTTGATACGGTACGTGGTGGCGGGCGATATGACGGACGACTCGGCATCTTTCTTGCCATGCAAGCCGTCGCGCGAAAAAAAGCTTTGGGCCAACGCTGGCCCTTTAAGTTTGAATTGATCGCCTTTGCTGAAGAAGAAGGTCAACGATTCCCCAGTAATTTTCTCTCTGCCAGTGCGCTTGTTGGACAATGGGACAATAAATGGCTTGATCTGGTTGATCAAGACGGTGTAAGACTGGCAGATCTGATGAGGCAACGCGGCATGGATCCCGACGCCTGCAGCAAAATCGGACGTCAATCATCCGATGCCTGCGGATTTATTGAGATTCACATCGAACAGGGGCCTGTCCTTCTTGAAGCGGATTTGCCGCTTGGCGTGGTGAGTTCGATCAACGGTTCCTCGCGTTGGTTCATTGAGTTTATGGGTACTGCTTCGCACGCGGGCACCACACCCATGGCGCTGCGGCAAGACGCCGCTTGCGGCGCTGCTGAATTTGCGCTTGCCGTCGAATCTCGCTGCGCATCAGAGCCTGGGTTAGTGGGTACGGTGGGTATGCTCGAGGTACCGAAGGGATCGATCAATGTCATCCCGGGGCGTTGTCGATTTTCGCTCGACCTCAGGGCCCCATACGATGAGCAGCGCGATCGTGCGCTGAGTGATCTGTTCGAGTCGATCGAGGCGATTTGTGCAAGGCGGGGTCTTCATTATGAGGCCAAGCAAGTCACGCTTGCTAACGCGTCGCCTTCTTCGCCGCACCTGCAGGCTCAGTGGGAGCGTGCCGTCGAACAATGTGGTTTGCCAATTTTTCGATTGCCGAGCGGTGCGGGGCATGATGCGATGAGGATGGCAGCGCTCTTTCCCCAGGCTATGCTTTTTGTCCGATGTGGTCATGGCGGTATTAGCCATAATCCGCTTGAATCGGTTACCGATGACGATACCCAGCTTGCTTTCGATGCGCTTTGGTCGTTTTTAGAAAATTTTTCACATGGCTAATGCCTTGCGCCTGTCTCTTCAAGCGATCAGCAAGTCCTACGGGAATCTACGTGCTAATGATAAGATCGATCTCGATATAGAGCCAGGCAGCATTCACGCCGTGCTTGGGGAAAACGGCGCAGGTAAATCGACGTTAATGAAGTTGATTTTCGGTTTACTGCAACCTGATGAAGGGCGTATTTTTCTTGATGGAAAGGAGGTGCGCTGGGAAAGCCCAGAGCATGCACGAGCGGCGGGCATCGCAATGGTTTTTCAACATTTTGCCCTTTTTGAATCATTAAGTGTTACAGAAAACGTCTGGCTCGGGATGGGCAAGTCATGGTCTTTAGGCGCTGTTGTTGAAGCACTCCAGGAATTGACGCAGCACTATGGCCTGTCTGTCGATCCCAATGCTTACGTGCATCGCCTCAGTGTGGGTGAGCGCCAGCGCGTTGAGATAGCTCGAGGCTTGCTCGCAAAACCGAGGGTCATGATTCTTGATGAGCCAACATCGGTACTTTCGCCCCAAGCTGCACAAGCCTTGTTTGCGATGATTCGCACCCTTGCTAACGAAGGTTGTAGCGTTATATATATTAGTCATAAACTACATGAAATCCGTGAGCTATGCGACGATTGCACGGTCTTGCGCCAAGGCAAGGTAACCGGTCGGGTTGATCCTCGTCAATGTAGCGATGAACAACTCAGTACACTGATGATCGGAAGCGCGCCCCCACCGCTCCTACGAGCCACACGGGGGCCGAGCGGTCCCATCCTTAGGCTAGATGCGGTATCGGTCCCAGCGCGCGATCAGGCTGGTGAGCATTTAAACGCTGTAAGTCTTGATTTGGCCTCGGGAGAAGTGCTTGGTATCGCAGGGGTATCCGGTAACGGTCAAGGTCTTTTGCTCGATCTGTTGTCGGGCGAGATAAATAGCGATGCAGCCTTGATGCGACGTATGAAGGGTCATATCTTCTTTGAAAGTCGAGCGATCGACGGCTTGGGCGTCAGCATGAGGCGCCGTTTAGGGATTATGGCGGTCCCTGCAGAGCGCTTGGGTCGTGCAACCGTGCCAGAACTTAGTCTTGCAGACAACATGTTCTTGGCCGAGTCAAAGCGTGCATGGCGGCTTGATCATCAAAGTCTTTATCAGTCAGCACAAGATGTTATCGACGCTTTTGCAGTGAAAGCCTCGAGCCCCAAGGCGCTTGCGAGTGATTTGTCAGGGGGTAATTTGCAAAAATTCATCATGGGCAGAGCCCTCGCGTTAAGGCCCAAGGTGCTTGTTGTTAGTCAGCCTACATGGGGTGTTGATGTTGGCGCAAGTGCTCAGATTCGCCAGCAGCTTCTAGCCCTACGAGATACGGGCACAGCGATTTTGGTCATCTCTGAGGAGCTCGATGAACTGTTTCAAATTGCAGACCGCATCCACGTCATGTACGCGGGATGTTTGTCAGCGCCTGTGAAGCGCGCAGACGCGACCGTTGAACTGATCGGACAATGGATGGGCGGTTCATGGCTATCGCACGAGCACGCAGCCCAAGCTGAGTCAGCGACGGTTCAATACCAAGGCTAGCAGGACTTGCGAAGCGTGATTCTCTATTTATGATTGTTCTAGAAAAACGTCAACACCCAAGTCTTTGGATGGGCTATTTATCGCCCCTCCTATCGATTGCACTAACGTTTGTGGTGGCTGCAATGGTTGTGGGTGCAATGGGGAAAGACCCCTTGCGGGTGCTTTCGCTTTTTACACTAGAGCCTTTGAATGGGAAGCGTGCCATCGGCGAGGTGATGCTCAAAGCGACACCACTCATTCTATGTAGCCTTGGTTTAGCTTTTTGCTTCCGCTCCAATGTATGGAATATCGGCGCAGAAGGGCAGTTCTTACTCGGTGCGATCGGGGCAGGGGGCATGGCCATGTGGCTGACCGAGACGGGCCTTACGGAGCCAGGATGGTTATGGGTCACGCAGGCCTTGTTGCTTGGTGCACTTGCCGGTGCGGCTTGGGCCGCCATTACCGCCTGGCTTCGTGATCGGGCGCATGCCAATGAGATTTTGGTCAGTCTCATGCTTGTTTATGTGGCCAATCTTTTACTCAGCTACCTGGTTTTTGGGCCTTGGAAGGACCCTAAAGGCTGGAATTTCCCTCAGACCTTGCGATTTGCAGACAGTTTGAGCATCGCAAGGCTTGGTGCTGGGATGCGTGTGCATTGGGGCTTTGTGGTGGCTGTCATCAGCGCTGGTATTATGGTATGGATTATGTATTTCACAGCACTAGGCGCTCGCCTAAGGGTGGGCGGGCTTGCACCGGGTGCTGCGCGATTTGCTGGATTTTCATCACGTGAATCGCTTTGGACCGTCTTGCTTTGCTCAGGAGCGTTTGCAGGATTGGCTGGCGCCATGGAAGTCCTCGGACCGATGGGTCAACTCACACCTCATGTTTCAACTGGTTATGGCTTTACAGCCATCATCGTCGCCTTTGTTGCTCGTTTGCATCCGTTGGCCTGCGTACTGGCAAGTTTTTTGCTTTCTATGATGATGATAGGCGGCGAGTTAGCTCAGTCGCGGGTTGGTTTGCCGGCCTCAGTTTCGAGTATGTTTCAAGGCGTTCTGCTCATGATGTTATTAACTTTTGATAGCTTGATTCAATACCGGATCAGGTGGCGTGGGCGACCCTCCAAGGAATTAGCAAAGCATGCATGAACTTGCGCTTTTGATTGCTGCTGGTATCGCCTCGGGTACCCCCTTGTTGCTTGCAGGTTTGGGCCTTTTGCTCAACGAACGAGCCGGTGTGGTCAACCTCGGTGCAGAGGGATTAATGCTGATTGCGGCGGTCACAGGATTTGGTCTTGCTTTTTATACCGGACAAACTTGGCTAGCGCTCTTGGGTGGTGCAGCGGCCGCCGCATTGTTTTCGGCGCTACTTGGCTGGATGGTGGTTTATCTCAATACAAATCAGTATGCGAGCGGTCTTGCATTGAGTCTGTTTGGCGCAGGCATCAGCGCTTTTGTCGGCGCCGCCTTGGTCGGAAAAAAGCTTGAGATCAATCTAAATCAAGGACTACCTCTTTTGGCTGATCTGCCCTTCGTGGGACCTGCTTTGTTTCAACAGCATCCGATGGTCTATCTAGCGGTGGCTTTGTGCCTTGGGATGGTACTTTTTCTATATCACAGTAAATCGGGCCGCTTGTTGCGTGGCATCGGTGAGTCGCCGGCATCGGCCCATGCGCTTGGCTTTCCGGTGCGACGGATTCGGTGGATTTCAGTCGTGGTGGGTGGTTCTTTCTGTGGACTTGCCGGTGCTTATTTATCGGTTGTCTATGCGCCACTTTGGGTCGAGGGCATGGTTGCAGGACGGGGTTGGATTGCTCTTGCGCTTACGGTGTTTGCAACCTGGCGGCCTTGGCGCGTACTCGTGGGCGCTTATCTTTTTGGCAGTGTGACCATGTTGCAGTTACATTTGCAAGCCATTGGGATTGAGATTCCCACACAATTCATGTCGATGCTGCCTTACCTCGCGACGATTCTTGTGCTGGCGTTGATTTCTCGCAATCCAAGCTGGATTCGCGCCAATATGCCTGCGTCCTTGGGCAAACCTTTTCACCCCGGGTAGTCGGGCGGTGATGGCATCATGTGCAGTCCTCCCAATATTCAATTCAAAACAAAGGAGTTTTTATGAAGTCGACTTCCAAGCGTATGTGGATGCGTGCTGGTTTTGCGGTGTTTGCACTATCTGCAAGCACCTTAATGGTCTCTTGTGGCAAGAAGGAAGAGCCCAAAGAGGTTGCTAAAGAGGCGCCTAAGGCTGAAGCGCCAAAGCCCGAACCGCTCAAAGTCGGCTTTATTTATGTCGGACCTGTCGGTGATGCAGGCTGGACCTTTGCGCACGACATGGCACGTAAAGCGATCGAAGAAAAATTTGGCGAAAAAATCAAAACCAGTTTTGTAGAAAAAGTACCCGAAGGTGCAGACGCCGAACGGGTGATTCGTGATCTGGTGGCTCAGGGCAATAAGCTTATTTTCGCAACTTCTTTCGGTTACGGCGACGCCATGGAGAAGGTTGCTAAGGACCATCCCGAGGTGAAGTTCGAACACGCAACCGGCTATAAGACGGCCGATAACCTTCGAGTCTATGAAGGGCGTTTTTATGAGGATGCTTATCTCGCTGGTGTGATTGCCGGCAAGATGACCAAAAGCAACATTCTTGGCTTTGTTGGCTCATTCCCCATCCCCGAGGTACTTCGAAATATCAATGCATACACCTTGGGTGCACAGAGTGTGAATCCCAAAATTCGTACCAAGGTCGTGTGGGTGAATACCTGGTTTGATCCCCCGAAAGAAAGCGAGGCTGCGCAGTCACTGATCAATCAAAAGGCTGATGTGCTTTTACAAAATACGGATTCAACCGCTGTGCTTCAGACCGCTGAGAAGAACGGTAAGTTTGCTTTCGGTTGGGATAGCGATATGAGTGCATTCGCGCCAAAAGCCCATCTTGCTTCGGCTGTGTTGACCTGGGCGCCTTATTATGAAAAAGCGGTCAACGATGTGCTTAACAACACCTGGAAAACCGAAATGACCAAGTGGGGCACCAAGGAAGGCATGAACGATCTCATCAAGATCAGTGATGCCGTACCTGAGGATGT
>SXGQ01556680.1_pt1 | contig 11058 bp, 8 predicted proteins | sample 3178371 | NCBI WGS metagenome assembly SXGQ01 (sample SAMN11356859, study PRJNA531348) | freshwater metagenome | isolation source: freshwater sample F1-20 | place: China: Fuxian Lake, Yuxi | collected 2017-12-25 | reverse complement strand
GGTGGCTTGCGCCACCGGCCTTCTTTTTGATTGAGTCGGCTAAGCCGAGATCAGCCTTTCTGAAGATCCTTCAACTGGTAGTTGATGGAGACCTTCGCACCGGCCTTCTTGTTCATCTCGGTATCGGGGAACAAGCATGCACTTGCAGCAGTCTGCTTGCCGGGAACGCCGACAAGGTCGGTGATGCCATTGGTTGGCGGGCACGGAGCCTGACCCTTCTGCCAGAACATATCCTTGGCCAACCATGGCTTACCTGGGCGTGTCGTGGCAGGAAGTCCAAAGCGGAAGTCGACGTCGCCCAAGGTACGAATTCCCTTGGCGATGTCTACACGCTTCGGGTTGTCACCTGCGGCCCAAATGCCTGCAGCGATGATTCGCAGAGCAGGGCAGACCGACGCGATCATGCCGATACGCACCGGGTTGTTGGCGAGCACAGTTGCTGTACCGTTAGCTGCGACGCCATAACCCTTGTTGTACTCATTGACACACATCTGGGTGAATGGGTCCAACTTCTTCAGCGACCTGTGTGGGCCAGCAAAGCCCCAGTCGAGGAAGCGGGTCTTCAGGTAGCCGAGGCAACCAGAAGAAGTAGTACCCTTACTGCACATTGTGTTGGCCTGTGTGTCACCAGCGGCGTTTGACAGACCGGTCGAATACGACACGCGGAAGTCGACACCAGCAGATGCCATTGCTTCCATCACCGGCAGAACTTCGCCAGAACCGACACCGATCGGGATGTATACGCCGTTGGTGGCGTCCATGCCTGCTGCCTTGAACTTCGCGGCGAGCTCTGGCTTGCCGGCGCACTGACCGGTGCCCTTGCCCGTGCACGTGATCTGAGCGAAGTGAACGTTCTGCGGCTTGATGCCGAGCTTCTTGAGTCGTGCTGTGATGAGTGGCTGGACACCTGCGGCGATGCCGTCTGTCTCAGGCGAGACGACACCGACGATGTCGGTCGTTTTGAGAGCCTTCATGTTGCCGAGCGAATCCATCAACGCGTTCACACTGACTTCTGCTGGGTACGAACCCATGGAGAAGTAGTTGCCGGTACGCATGAGTGCGAGTGATCCGCCTTCACTGGTGAGGAGCGGGACCTTGACGTCCTTCACGAGGAACTGCACGCCAGGGCCTGTCCAACCCGACGTGGTGTATGCCGCTGCAGGCTTGTGGTCGTCCCATAACTGCTGCGCCACCGCGTCACGCTGCGTAGCAACTGCTGGGTGGTAGCCCTTGTCGATAACGACAAGTTTGCGACCGCGAATACCACCACAGACATTGTTGATGATGTCGGTGAAGACACGCGTGGTCTCGACCATGTTGCCGTGGTCGACATAGATACCGAATGGAACCAACTTGTCGAGATCAGAACGGAGATGACCGATCTTGATTTCCGTGTCGGTGTATCCCATGCCCGGATTGGACTTGAGTGCCGACGTGGCCGCGTTGCCCTTCTTGACACAGAACTTATCTGCACTTGGCATAAACGGATTGGTGCGATTGACTGCTGAGACACGAGCTGCGCTCGCTCCAGTCAGTGACGTACCCACCGTCGTAGCCATTGTTGCTGCCGCTAGGAACGCGGCAACGTAACGTCGCTTCATGCGTGTTTCCCCCCTTAGGAACGTAGGTAGCACCCCCGGTGCCCCACAGGGAGAACCCTAGACGGTTCTAATGCACTCTTTCAATACCTCTTTGGCGGTCTTCTAGTATCGGGCGGAACCGGGAATGTACTTGCTGACTGCAAGTAGCCGGGCAAGAGGGGGAATTGTGGAAGGGACGGCACCTATTGGCGACATTGAGTCTCTGACGTCGCTGATCATCGAGGGCGAAGAAGAGCGCCGCGCGGCACAGCTACGCAGTGCCGCCATTGACGAGTCAGTAGTGACCGCGATGGAGGCTGTGTCGCTGAAGGAGGCCTTCGCTGCCGGCGGCAAGGCAACTCTTGCAGTGCTGCTGATTCTTCACATCGTCGAGCAGTTCGACCGCACGGCCCTCGCCGTGCTCGCCCCAGACATCCAGAAGGCGCTCAACATTTCCGACACCACTCTCATCGGCATACTCAGTTTTGCCGGCGTGATTATCGTTCTCGGAGCCATTCCGCTGGCGTGGCTCGCAGACCGATTCCGACGCACGCGAATCATGAACATCTCGGTCTGTTCGTCTACGTTGATGATCGCACTCACCGGACTTGTGCCGAATCCATTCCTAATGTTCTTGGCGCGCGCCGGAGTGGGTGCGACGTATTCGTACCAGTTGCCGTGCTTCAACTCACTTCTCGCTGACACATATCCCATCGCTTCCCGCTCGCGCATTTATGCAATCGACGGACTTGGTCGGCCCTTCGGACTTCTTGTCGGTCCACTTCTTGCCGGAGCACTCGCAAATTGGATCGGTGGTGATTCGGCGTGGCGATGGGTGATGGTGATCATCGCGATGATCATCGCTTTCGCAGGTGCGCTCACTTTCTTGGTGAAAGAGCCACCACGCGGGCAGTACGAGCAGAAGATGTTCGCGGGAACCACGTATGACCGTCCCGATGACATGCGCATCTCGATGGGCGCCGCCTTTGAGCGACTCAAGAAGATCCGCACCTTTTATTACTTATGTGTTGGAATCGGCGTACTCGGCTTCGCGCTAGTCGCCGTGCCGGTCCAGTTCTCGCTCCTGCTGGAGAATGCATACGAGTACGGTCCGTTCAAACGTGGTTGGGTGACCTCGCTGACGTGGGCACCGTCGCTGTTGGTTCTTCCATTCATCGGGTCGATATTCGACAAGATTTTCCGTCAGAACCCACGCAAGTTGATGAACATCACTGGAATGCTGGTGTTCGGTTACGGGTTCTTCACTCTGCTCGCCCTGCGGTTTGAGAACCCGGTCGTTCTCGTTGTGTTGCTCGGATGTGCAAATGCATTGACGTCTTCAGCATTCGCCTGCGTCGGGCCGATTGTCTCATCGGTCGCACCGCCTCAGATGCGGGCACAGGCCTTTGCTCTCGTTCCGATCTTCATCTTCCTTATCGGTGGTTTCTTCGGAGGTTTGCTCGCCGGTTCGCTTTCTGACTCATTCGGCGAGCGCACGTCGCTCACGGTCGTCGCTCCACCCGCTGGTCTCATCGGTGGTCTCATCATGATGTATGGAGCGAGGTTCATCCGGCGAGACATCGCGATGGCGGTGCTCGATGTGAAGCGTGAACATGCCGAGCTCATGAGGCTCGCTGCAATGGACCGTGAGAAGACTCCACTGCTTCAGGTGTCGAACGTCGATGTCAGTTATGGCACTGTGCAGATCTTGTTCGATGTCAGTTTCGAAGTACAGCGTGGCGAAGTGCTTGCACTCTTGGGAACGAATGGTGCAGGAAAGTCGACGTTGTTGCGTGCAATCTCCGGATTGACCCAACCCGACCGCGGTTTCATTCGTCTTGACGGTCGAGCGATCACATTTGCCGAAGCAGAGATGCGCGCCAAAGAGGGCGTCGTACAAGTTCGTGGCGGCATGGGCACCTTCCCGTCGCTCACTATCGAGGAGAACCTCAAGGCGTCGATGATGACCTTCGTCGACAGAGACCTTCAAAATGAGCGCATCGAACGGGTCTATTCGATCTTCCCGATTCTGCGAGACAAGCAAGGGCTGGAAGCGCGTTCGTTGTCCGGTGGCCAGCAACAGATGCTTGCGCTCGGCATGGCACTCGTGCACGACCCGAGGATTCTGCTCATCGACGAGTTGTCACTCGGTTTGGCTCCGATCGTTGTGCAAGAACTTCTTGAAATCGTTACGAACCTCAAGAATGCAGGCCTGACGATGGTGATTGTCGAGCAGTCTCTCAACGTTGCTCTCGCTTTCGCTGACCGCGCAGTGTTCCTTGAAAAGGGGCACGTGCGATTCGAAGGACCGGTAAAAGAATTAGCCGAACGTGGGGATCTTGTTCGTGCCGTGTTCCTCGGGGCGGATGGAGGCTGACATGCTCGCACTGGAATTCCTCATCCCTGGGACGGAGTGGTACATCCTTCCGGCAAACTTCGTCATCGGAGCAGTCGACGGTTTGCAAATCGCATTATTCGCGATCGGCTTGGTGCTCATGTACCGCGTCACGGGTGTCATCAACTTCGCTCATTTGGCGATCGGAGCATTCAACGGCGTCGTGATGGCGGTCACCGGCGCCATGTACGGCGTTCCGTATTGGTTATCATTGGCTCTCACGCTCTTGTCGGGTGCAATCTGCGGTCTCGCGACAGAATTTCTCTTGATTCGGAGAATCTTCAGGGCTCCGCGGTTGGTGCTTTTCATCGCGACCATCGGTATCGGGCAGTTGTTTCAGTTGTTCGCCGTCGAGATGCCGCGATTCCAGGTGCTCAAAGATTTTCCAGTCCCGTCGACAGGTGCATGGGACGTGAACGCCGACATCCGCCTTCGCGCCGCCGACATCGCGGTTCTCATCGTCGTGCCGATTCTGTTGGCAATGTTGTGGCTGGTCTTGAACCGCACTCGCCTTGGTCTGTTGTTGGCCGCCACCACTGACAACTCGGCCACGGCGCGACTTTACGGAATGAGTCCGAAGCTTGCGTCGACAATCACGTGGACCATCACTGGCTTCTTGGCGACGGTCGGAACCGTGTTGTACATCCCTGCGAGCAACACGTCAGTCGATGGAATTGTGAGTCTCGGCAGCCTCTCTGGGGTTCTTTTGTTCCAAGTGTTGGCTGCGTGCGTGTTCGGGAAATTCCGCTCGTATGTCCGCGTGATCATTGCGTCGGGGATCATCGGTGTCGTCTCATCAGTGATCAAGCTGAACTCGCTGAACCCCAACGGATTCATCGCCGTTCTGCTTCTTGCTGCGCTGCTTCTCGTTCTCATGCCGAAGAGGTGGGGTTTCGGTGCGCTGTCGCGCACGGAAAGCAAGTGGACTCTCGCGACACGTCCTTCCGAAGTGCCGGAACACCTGCGTTCAATCTGGTGGATTCGTCGTCTGCCACTTCTTGGGTACACACTCATTTTTGCCTTCCTCGCTGTCATTCCGCTCTTCACAAAGACATCGTTCGTGAGTGCCACGACACAGGTGTTGGCAGTCGCATTGATGTCGTTGTCTCTGTCGCTTCTCACCGGATGGGGTGGTTTGCTGTCGCTCGGACAAGCCGCTTTTGCCGGAATCGGTGGTCTGACCATGGTCGGCTTGATGCTCGGCCATCCGATTCCTTTCACTGATGCGTCCGTGAACCTCCATTGGGTTCCGGCTGTTCTCATCGGTGTGTTGGTCTCGGTTGTCTTCTCCGTCATTGTCGGTTTGCCGGCACTGCGCGTCCAGGGATTGATGCTCACCGTCGTGACACTGGGCTTCGCTGTGACGACGGGATATTGGTTGTTGCAGAAGGACTTCTTCATCGACGGCAGCCCAGCGACCCCGACCATCCAAGTGCCGGACTTGCAATCACAACTCAACCTGTTCGGGCTTGACCTGGTGGAGAAGCGACAGTTCTATTACGTCGCTCTTGCTGTTCTCGCACTTGCGTGCGTCGTCGTTGCGCATCTTCGCAAGACGGGAATCGGTCGAAACATCATCGCAGTGCGTGAGAACGAAGACATGGCTTCGACGACGACGGTCTCGCCGACGCGCATGAAATTGATTGCATTCGCGACCGCGGGTGGAATTGCTGGTCTTGGTGGAGCCGTTTACATGACGTCGGTGTCGAGCGTTCAGCCTGAGTTGGTGTTCTCCGCCGAGAAGTCGATCACCCTTATGGCTACATCCGTCATCGGAGGCCTCGGCACTGTGGGTGGCCCGATTCTCGGGGCATTGTGGACCGAAGCATTGCCGCGTGCGTTCAACAACAACGACACAATCGATTTGCTCACGTCGTCCATCGGTCTGCTCATCCTCGTCATGTACTTCCCAGGTGGGTTCATGCAGCTGGGCTACCAGCTGCGTGACGCGATTGTTGGTTGGGCTGGACGTCGGTATCCCGCCCCAGAACGTGAACGAGTCGCCGCATCAGCACGTTCACTTCCACATCGCGAGGCGATCGACATCACACCTGGGGTGCCGTTGTTGGTGGCCAACGACGTTCGTGTCACGTTCGGTGGCATCAACGCTGTCGGTGGCGTCTCGGTGACGGTCGGCCCGAACGAGATCGTCGGACTAATCGGTGCGAACGGCGCCGGTAAGTCGACGTTCATGAATGCGGTGTCTGGCCTCGTGAAGATGAGCGGCGGGTCCATCGAGGCATTCGGATCAGAAATCGCGCACCTACCGACGCACAAACGGCACGGACGGACCCTCGGGCGCGGCTATCAAGCGGCACGCCTGTATCCCGACCTCACTGTGCGCGAGACGATTCTGGTCGCTCTCGAAGCCCAGGAGCGGACGCCGTATTTCCCAGCGCTGCTGAACATTCCGCCGTATCGCGGTATCGAGCGCAGGCACAATGCTGAAGCGGCAGAAATCATCGACTTTCTAGGGCTCGGTCGATATGCCGACCAACATGCGTCGAATCTCTCGACCGGAACACGTCGCATCGTCGAATTCGGCTGTTTGTTGGCGATGAGCCCGAAGTTGATCCTGCTCGACGAGCCGACAGGTGGTGTCGCTCAGAAAGAGACAGAAGCCTTTGGCCCGCTCATTCGTCGCATCAGCAAGGAACTGGGGGCGAGCGTCATGATCATCGAGCACGACATGCCGCTCGTCATGAGCGTGAGTGACCGTATGTACTGTCTCGAGACTGGGCTCGTCATCGCTGAGGGCACGCCTGCAGAGGTGCGCAACAACTCACGTGTCATCGCCAGCTACCTCGGCACCGACGAGCGCGCCATCCAGCGCAGCGGATCTGGCCAATAGCCTCACTGGGGTGACTTCACCCTGGGTGACATCGTCGCGCGAAGACGCGACTTCAGCAGCCGCACGAGCGCGGGTGACCATTCGTCGAATCATCGACGCCGACGATGCTGAAGTGGTGACACGGCTCTGTGACGAGATCTGGGGAAGTGGAGTCATGGTCCCGACGAACTTGCTTCGCGCCGTCGCGATGGCTGGCACGCCTGCACTTGTCGCCGATCGCGACGGTAGAGCCATTGGTTTCGCACTCGGTTTTCCGGCATTGAGCTCAGGCCACTCGTATGTGCACTCTCATCAAGTCGGCGTGCTGGCTGCGCACAGAGCCGAGCATGTGGGTTTTGCTTTGAAGATGGCACAGCGATCGGAATGCTTGTCCATCGGTGTGAGTGAGATGCGTTGGACATTCGATCCGATGTTGCGCACCCATGCTCGGTTCAACCTCATTCATCTGGGAGCCGAGGTCATTGATTTCATTGAGCACTGCTACGGCAGTCGTGCGGACAATTTCAACGCCGGTGACCGCACCGACCGATTCAAGGTGCGCTGGATGCTCGAACGCGAGATCACCGACCAAGTGGAGTGCCTTCCAGGTGGCACCGACGAAGCCATTGAGGTTCCGAACGATTATCACCAGCTGCGACGAGTCGATGCCGATGCAGCGCGATCGGCTCGCCTGCACGTGGGCTCGCGGCTTCGAGAACTGTTTGACCGCGGGGGAAACATCGCCGGATTCGGTCCGCAGGGCTATGTCGTGAAAGGTTCACAGTGATGAAGATCGAAGTCGTTGAGCTCTTGCGCTTCGAGTTGCCGCTTGTCCGTCCGTTTCGCACGTCTTTTGGCACGCAGAACCATCGCGACGTGATTCTCGTGCGGGTCGCCACCGATGACTCTGTGGGCTGGGGTGAGTGCGTGGTCGGTGTGGATCCCTTCTACAACGAGGAATACACCGATGCTGCCTATGAGGTGTTGGTCAGGTGGCTCATTCCGATGGTGTTCGCACACGGACCACTCACAGCCGAAGCCTTTGCAGGTGTCGTGGCAAATGTCGTGGGGAACAAAGGAGCAAAAGCGGCATTCGAGATGGCGCTGCTCGACGCACAACTTCGCGCGGAGGGCGTGTCGTTGAACAGTTATCTCGGAGGCACTCGTTCGACGGTGCCTGTCGGAGTGTCCATCGGGATCACTCCGACAATCGACGACCTTGTGACCGTGTCTCAGAGTTACGTCGCAGATGGGTACGCCCGACTCAAGTTGAAAATCGAGCCGGGCTTCGATGTGGAACCGGTACGCCGCGTGAGGGAGGCCGTGGGTGACGCGGTCATGTTGCAAGTCGATGCAAACGCCGCATACACCGCAGACGACATCAATCATCTTGCCAAACTTGATGAGTTCAACCTTCTTCTCATCGAGCAACCATTCGAGCCAGATGACCTGTTGACTCACGCTGCGATGGCCCGAAAAGTCTCGACTCCTGTGTGTTTGGACGAGTCGATCGTGTCGGTCGGTGCGACACAAACTGCACTTGAGTTGGCTGCATGTTCGGTGGTCAACGTCAAAGTGGGTCGAGTGGGTGGACTGCTCGCATCGCGCGACATCCATGACCTCTGCGCTGACCGTGGTGTGCCGGTGTGGTGTGGGGGAATGCTCGAAACCGGGGTCGGTCGTGCCGCCAATGTCGCACTTGCCTCGCTTCCGAATTTCACCCTGCCAGGTGACATCTCAGCCAGCGCTCGTTACTTCGATCGAGACATCACTGAGCCGTGGGTCTTGCGCGACTCCTCGCTCGACGTGCCACAAACGCCAGGTCTAGGTGTGATCGTCGACGAAGAATTCGTCGCACGCTTGGGAGCGACGCGCGAGTTGTTCCGTCCGTGAGCATTTGCGGGTAACTCGGGCAACAGTCAGTTGCGTGGCCGTCGCTCGCGCGCTGCGGGCATCCACTCTGGTCCGGCCGTGGCGTTGATTCGCTCAATGAAACGTTCTCCGATCGGCTCGATGAGCGACACGAATCGCAATGTGTCGTCTTCGCCCAGATGGCGCCACGCGTGTGATGCCAGTTCATTCGTGCGCTGCTCGAGATGTTCACGGAACGCGATTCCGGCGTCGTTGACGCGCTGATTGTCGGCCAACCCGCGGGACGTGAGATTCGACCAAGCGGCGACGAGCGCGGTGTCATCGGCGCCACGGCTGCGAGGGATCCAATCGCCTGGGTATCCGAGATATGCGTCGTGCAAGAGACCGGCTTCGACGCCACCGATGCCTTCAGCAGCGAGAACAGCCCAATGCGTGTCTCCGCGCCATTCGCGGATGCAGTTCACCGCCAGCCATGCCGACAACAAGGGGTCGTCCTCATGTCGTGACCAGTGAAGATGCGCGGCGTACAACGGTCGGGCCGAAAGTGGAAGCGAGTCGGCGGCTGACCACAGTCGCGTGGCAAGAGATGCAAGAGCGTCGCAGATGTCGGGGGCATACTCGCGAAGTCCGCGGACGACTGATTCATTTCGCGCTTCGTACACATCTTCAAATGGGGTGTGTTGCCGCGCTTGATCCAAGGAGAATGCAACGAACAACGGATGAATTGAATAGCACGCAGCAGCGACGACGTCGTTTCCTGCAGGGCCTAACGGTGCGCATCGACTTGCGATGTAATAGCCACGACCTTCGGGCACTCCGAGTGCGGTGTAGTTGGCGATTGCATGCGGGTCCCAGTAGATCCAGCCGACCAACCGATGCTAGGCGAAAGAAGCCCGAGCGGTGAGTTCGACCCAATTGGTCATCGGGTACTCGCTATGAAATTGACGATGACATGAGCGAGCTCTTCACCTTTGTTCTCCTGTAGGAAATGCCCGGCGTCACTGATGGTGACATGTGGTTGACCAGCAGTTCCGGGAACTTCGCGAAGGAAGAGGGCATCGCCGCCTGCAGTGATGGGGTCTTTGTCGCTGAACGTGCAAAGCCATGGCTTGGTGAACGTTCGTAACACTTCCCATGCTGCTCTGTTTTCGGTGACTTCAGGGAAGGTCTCGTCGACCGGGACGAATGACGGAAAGATTCGAGCGCCAGATTTGTACGTGTCGTCGGGGAAGGGCGCGTCGTACGCGGCGATTTCCCCGTCCGACAGACGCTGAAGCGACCCTCCATTCACGAGTGCGCCGATGTCGAATTTGGGCGACTCACGGGAGAATTTCTGCCATGCGAGAAATGCCTCGGTGGCTTTGCCGTCACCACGAGGCAGACCAGTGTTGCCAGTGACGACACGATCGAATCTCTCGGGCCTGGCGGCGACAAGGCGAAGCCCGATGAGTCCACCCCAGTCCTGGCCAAAAAACGTCATGTGATCGAGGTCGAGCACGTCGAAAATCAGTTCGCTTGTCCATGTGACATGACGAGCGTATGAGTAGTCGGTGACCTCGAGGGGTTTGTCCGACTTGCCGAAACCGATGAGGTCGGGTGCGATCACGCGATGTCCGGCATCGATGAGAATCGGAATCATCTTTCGATAGAGGTAGCTCCAGGAAGGCTCACCGTGGAGAAGTAGCACAGGTGCAGCATCGCGTGGTCCCTCGTCGAGATAATGCATGCGAAGTCGCCCGCCTTCGGTGTCGGCGATGTCGGCGTAATGAGGTTCGTAGGGGTAGCCGGGAAGGTTGGCGAAACGCTCGTCTGGTGTGCGGACGTATTTCATCGTGTCCCTTTCGAAGAACGACGGATCATGGTCGTAGTTGATGGAGAAGTGCCGCAGTCAATATCTGTTCGATGCGTGCTGCCGACATTCCTTGGTCGATGCGGAGTTGCTCGACGTGTTCGAATGACAACAGCGCCTCGATGCTCGTCTTTGCTGCGTGGGCTGCCTCGGCGGACATTGCTCTCAATTCCTGCTCGAAGAGGCGTTCGTGTTGGCGACGAAGTTCTGTGCGCGAGGTACGAATGTGAGATGCGACAGTCGCATTCCGGACAGCGTGCATACGGGTGATGCGCATGACATTCATCATGTCGACGTACAACTGCACTCGACGCGAGACGACCTTTCGAACCCGCTTTTGCGTGGGGGCTATCTTCGGCATCGACACCATGCTGCGTTCGGCGAGCCGGGCCCACTGCACCTCGAATGCCGTGTGGCAGAGATCATCGATGTCGTCGAAGTGGCGAAAGAGCGACCGCTCTGACACCCCTGCACGTTGTGCAATCTCCGCAGCGCTCGGGTCCGCACATCCTTCGGCATACAGCGCGACAAG